>ERZ808270.822-NODE-822-length-15794-cov-3.512485_pt1 | contig 15794 bp, 10 predicted proteins | sample MGYA00521082_ERZ808270 | MGnify/ENA primary metagenome ERZ808270 (study PRJEB31516, sample SAMN03275594) | gut metagenome | biome: mammalia-associated habitat; material: feces | host: Papio cynocephalus | place: Kenya | collected 2012-07-27 ... | reverse complement strand
TTTCCGGATAAATTATTTACCAGCGTAAAGAGTTACTAACTTCTTTAAGTGATCATATTCATCCTTAGAGTTCTTCTCAGCCTTTGCAAATAACTCAGCAGCTCTCTCTGGGTTGAACTTAGCCAGTGAAGCATAACGGTTCTCACCCTTTAAGAATGCCTGATAATCACCAGTTGGCTGCTTGCTGTCTAATGAGAATGCATCTTTGCCTTCTGCAGCAAGTGTCGGGTTGTAACGGAAGTTGAACCAGTATCCGGACTCAACTGCTAACTTCTCCTCGGTCTGAGCCTTGCTCATACCCTTCTTGATACCATGGTTGATACATGGAGCGTAAGCGATGATCAGTGATGGTCCCGGATAAGCTTCTGCCTCTGCAAGAGCCTTAACACACTGATTCATGTCAGCACCCATAGAGATGTGTGCTACATATACATAGCCATAGCTCATTGCGATACCAGCAAGATCCTTCTTCTTTGTCTCTTTACCACCTGCAGCGAACTGTGCGATTGCACCTGTAGGAGTAGCCTTAGAAGACTGTCCGCCTGTATTTGAGTAAACCTCAGTATCGAATACCATTACGTTGATATCCTTACCAGATGCTAATACATGGTCTACACCACCGAATCCGATGTCGTATGCCCATCCATCACCACCGAAGATCCACTGGGACTTCTTAGCAAGGAAATCTTTCTCTTTTAATACGTTCTTGGAAGCATCACATCCGCAAGCCTCTAATGCTGCTACTAACTTCTCAGTAGCTGGTCCGTTCTCGATACCGGAAGCGAATGTATCATTCCACTCCTTGATGGCATCCTTAACATCAGCCTTATCTGTGTTAGCTGCGATCTCATCCAGCTCGTTCTTTAATCTGTCACGGATTGCTCTCTGAGCAAGTAACATACCATAACCAAACTCTGCTGCATCTTCGAACAGTGAGTTAGACCATGCAGGACCATGACCCTTCTTGTTTGTTGTATAAGGTGTAGAAGGTGAAGAGTTAGCCCAGATAGAAGAACATCCAGTTGCATTTGCAATGTACATTCTGTCACCGAATAACTGGGTAATTAACTTCGCGTAAGGTGTCTCACCACATCCACCACAAGCTCCGGAGAACTCAAGTAATGGCTGACGGAACTGAGATCCCTTAACAGAGTTAAGCTTGAATTTCTCGATAACATCTTCCTTATCCTCAAGAGATACTGCGTAATCGAAGTACTTCTGCTCATCCTCATGTGCCTCGAATCCGGTCATTGTGATAGCCTGTACCTTATCAGGACATACGTTTACACAAGAACCACATCCTGTACAGTCAAATGCGGAAACAACGATTGCGAACTTGTAACCTGGCATCATGTTCAGGTCTTTCATCTGCATTCCTTCTGGAGCCTTAGCTGCCTCAGCCTCTGTCATAGCGACTGGACGGATTGCTGCATGAGGACATACATAAGAACACTGGTTACACTCGATACACTTAGTAGCATCCCATACAGGAACGTCTGTTGCAACACCACGCTTCTCGTATGCTGCTGTACCGGATGGAGTCCAACCTGTCTCGTATTTCTTAACAACAGATACAGGAATTGTGTTACCCTGCTGTCCGTTGACTTTCTGCTGAATATTCTTAACGAAGTCAACAACTTCCTTGTTGTCTCCCTTAACTTCTACAGAGTAATCATCATCCTTGCAGTTCTTCCAGCTCTCTGGAACGTCTACCTTAACGTATGCTGTAGCACCGGCATCGATAGCGTCGTGGTTCATCTTAACGACATCGTCACCCTTCTTAGCATAAGATCTTGTAGCTGCGTCCTTCATAAGCTTGATAACTTCCTCTTCCGGAATCAGCTTTGTCAGAGAGAAGAATGCGGACTGAAGTACTGTATTGATACGGTTTCCAAGACCGATTTCCTTACCAATCTTTACACCATCGATGATGTAGAAGTTGATGTTGTTCTCTGCGATATATCTCTTAACCTGTCCTGGTAACTTCTCATCCAGCTCATCTACAGACCACTGTGTATTGAACAGGAATGTACCGCCTGGTACCAGATCCTGAACCATGTTGTACTTGTAGATGTATGCCGTACAGTGACATGCTACGAAGTTTGCCTGAGAGATCAGGTATGTGGAACGGATTGGAGAATGTCCAAAACGTAAGTGGGAAATTGTAACACCACCGGACTTCTTAGAGTCATAATCAAAGTATGCCTGAGCGTACATATCTGTGTTGTCACCGATGATCTTGATGGAGTTCTTATTGGCACCTACTGTACCGTCTGCACCAAGACCCCAGAACTTACAGTTTGTAGTTCCTTCTGGAGTAGTAACAGGATTTTCCTTAACTTCCAGAGAAAGATTTGTAACATCATCTGTGATACCGATGGTAAATCTTGGCTTCTCTGTGTTGTTGTATACAGCGATGATCTGTCCAGGAGTAGTATCTTTAGATCCTAATCCGTAACGTCCGCTTGTAATTGTAACCTGATCGAACTTAGATCCCTTTAATGCAGCAACTACGTCTAAGTATAATGGCTCACCAAGAGAACCTGGCTCTTTTGTTCTGTCTAATACTGCAATTCTCTTAACAGTATCTGGAATAGCCTCGATTAAAGCTTCCTTAACGAATGGTCTGTAAAGACGAACCTTAACAACACCGACCTTCTCGCCCTTTGCCATTAAGTAATCAATTGTCTCATCGATTGTCTCACATACAGAACCCATAGCGATGATGACACGGTCAGCATCAGCAGCTCCGTAGTAGTTAAACAGCTTGTAGTCTGTACCGATCTTGGCATTGACCTTGTCCATATATTCCTGTACGATTGCAGGCAGCTCGTCGTATGTAGAGTTGCAAGCTTCTCTTGACTGGAAGAAGATATCAGGGTTCTGAGCAGATCCCATTTCTACTGGATGATTTGGATTTAATGCATTCTTACGGAAAGCATCAACTGCATCCATATCTACCATATCTTTCAGATCTTCGTAATCCCATGTCTCGATCTTCTGAATCTCGTGAGATGTACGGAATCCATCGAAGAAGTTGATGAATGGAATTCTTCCCTTGATTGCTGCGCAATGAGCAACTGGAGTTAAGTCCATAACTTCCTGTACAGATGACTCACAAAGCATTGCAACACCTGTCTGACGGCAAGCATATACATCAGAGTGATCACCGAAGATGTTCAGTGCATGTGTAGCAACACAACGAGCGGATACGTTGAATACGCCCGGAAGTCTCTCACCAGCTACTTTGTACAGGTTCGGGATCATAAGTAACAGACCCTGGGATGCTGTGTAAGTAGTTGTTAATGCACCAGCTGCAAGAGATCCGTGTACAGTACCGGCTGCACCAGCCTCAGACTGCATTTCTGTAACCTGAACGGTCTGTCCGAAAATGTTCTTACGACCAGCGGTTGCCCACTCATCTGTAGCCTCAGCCATAACAGATGAAGGAGTAATAGGATAGATTGCTGCAACATCAGTAAACGCATAAGAAGCGTGTGCTGCTGCATGGTTTCCATCCATGGTTTTCATTGAACGTTTCATGAATTAGTCCTCCTATTTTTAATTAAAGTTCAAACATAAATAAAAAACATTGAATCAGAATGTCTTCTAACTAAATAATATAGGATGAATGCACCCAAAAATCAAGCGATAGCGACAGCATTTCTTGTTTTTTTACAAATACATCTTTTCAAAGTCGCCAATTGGAACCGGACAATTGCACAAATATCCCTGTCCACAGGTGAATCCACCTTCCCTGAGAAACTGTTCCTGTTCCTCCGTTTCCACGCCCTCTATGATAATATCTTTATGTAAAATTTTCACCATACGCCCGATTTCGTAAAGAAGATTCTTTTTTTGTTCCGTCATGCCTTTGTTAATAAAACTTTTGTCAATTTTTATGACATCTGCAGGCATGTCTGCAAGTACGGAAAGCGAAGAATATCCTGTTCCGAAATCATCAATTGCCACACGAAATCCCATCTCATGCAGCCGGTTCATACACTTTTCAAGGACTGCTACATTCTTTACGAGCACGCCCTCTGTCACCTCAATTTCTATATACTCTGGACGGACACTGTATTTTGAAAGTACATGCTGGATACGATTTAAAAATTCCTCCCCATCCGACTCAAAATGGCGCCCGGAAAAATTGGTTGAAATCACAATTTTTCTTCGATGCTGCTTATCCCATTTTTCCAGAGTTTTCAACACTTCCTCGTAAATATAAAAATCAAGTTCCGTGATATATCCTATTTTTTCGAGGGAATCAATAAATACTCCCGGCGGGAGGATCTTTCCATCCGGTCGTTTCCAGCGCGCCAGTGCTTCTGCCCCGTAAACGCTCCGGTCCCCTAAAATAAACTTTGGCTGCAGATACATCTGGAAATCATCACGGTACAATGCCTCAAAAAATTCTCCGATGATCTTTTGTTCTTCTGCCCTCTTGCTGCGCAGAGAAGGATCATACAGAATAATATCTCTCTTTCCGGTATTTTTCGCATTTTTCCAGGCAAGATTGGCATTCTCGATAGCCTGATCAACATCCATCTTTGTGTCTTCAAGGATATAGACGCCCGCGGATACTCCCATGCCACTGTTTGGATACCGGTGGTTCTGCATATTAGAAAACCGCTTATTTCTGCTATGCAAATGATCTACCAGCCGTTCCCCGTCCGTATCCGCAATCAAAATCAGAAAAAAGTCCGAATACAGACGGCATCCTGCCCGGAAATAACTCTGTTCCGAAACATCCTGTGCAAACATTTTAAGAACGTTATCTCCCACTTTGTATCCATAATTTTCATTGATATACCCAAAGTTATTGATATCCATGTACTCAACAGCATATACTTTTCCCTCTTCCGGATGTTCTAAAATTCCAGATGCCACCTTACGGAAAGCATCCTGATTATACAGTCCGGTCAGCTGGTCTTTTTCACGGATGGAACTGATCTGCTCCCGGCTTTCGGCCGCACGATAGCGCAGAGACACAAAAATCGCCATCATCCGCGTCAGTTCCTGAAAAATTTCCAGCTCTCCCGGCTGCCACTGCCGTTCTTCATCCAGTGACACATAAACAACCTCTCCTGTGCAGCCGCCAACATATTCAAATTTTCCAACAACAGCAGAAAACGGTGTATTTTCATTATTTGCATCCATCGTTTTCAGATAATTTCCCAGACCAACTGCAAAATTACTCTGTGTATTTTTGATCACCTTATAATCTCCCGGCTGCAAATCTTTCAGTGCCGGGCTTTTCTTTGGAAATACGCTTTTCCCATAAAAAGAATATCTTTTTCCAAAATAATTTGTCATGACCATTCCGTCATTATCGGTGCTGTCTTCAAACACCATAACAAGATCCAGCTGGTATCTGTCCGTAATCCTGTTCAAAAGCATATTCAGGGAACCGTCTATGTTTTTGGCATGTGCCATAAGGCTGATAGAAAACGCAAGGAATTCACGATCTTCCACGCTCATGTTTTCCCGGCGTTCAATCTTTTTGATTCCGTTGCTGAGCATTCCCACATCTTTCGCACCGGCAATCTCATATCCGTTTTTTCCACCCTGTTTTGTACGATACATGGCATGATCTGCTTTTTCAAACAGGGAGCTATACGTGTTGCCATCTCCACCGCTGCAGGCTGCCAGACCGATACTTGCAGAAATCCTATAGTGAAGAGATCCGCCTGTATAAATTTTGCAGAGTGCTTCTCCGAGATTTTTCGCACGTTCCTTTGCTTTCTCCAACGTTGTATTTTTCATAAGCACAAGGAATTCATCTCCGCCAACCCGTCCTGTCAGATCATTGTTTCGGAAAAGTGATCGGATAATCTCTGCAATATCGACAATCACAGTATCTCCAAAGGTATGTCCGAAATTATCATTGATTCCTTTAAAATTATCAATATCGATCAGAAACAGCACATGGGTTCCGCCTTCTGCTCCTTCTAAAAAAGCATCCGTCTCTCTCTGGATTTCTATTTTGTTGAGCAGCTTTGTCAGCGGATCTCTGCGCACCTCTTCCTGAAGATTCTTATCCTCATCAATATTAAAGCTTCGTCCTATAATCCGGGTGATATGTCCCTGACGGTCCGCAATGCTTTTGTAGTAAGTCCGAAACCAGAGATACTTTGGCATTTCCTTATCCGTATGAATATTAAACCGTGTATCAATGCTTCCAGTTTTTTCTTCACTTGCCGCTTCTCTCATGGCATTTAAAAACAATTCCTGATCCGGTGGGCAAAGCGTCAATACTTCTTCGTCTACTGGGAAATACTGATCCGAATAATCATATTCCCCGCGCAGATCCATCAGCCGGTAGGAACGGAGCATCGTCCAGTTCTCTACATCCAGATCAAACGGATATTCCATGGAAAGCTGTTCCATCAGTTCGTATTTCTGGTTCAACAGTTCCTGGTGTTCTTCCCGTTTTTTTTCTTCATCGATATCCCATAAAAACAAAACCACATATGGTTTTACATCGTAATGTGCCAGAACACTGCATCGCATCTCTACCCATCGTTTTTTTCCATCCGGGCGCACAATGCGCAGCTGCAATTTTTCGTTCTCACGTGTCTGAACCGCATGTTCCAATGTTTTAATCAATCCATCATAATCTTCCTGACAGACCATTTTCCTCGGACTGTTTTCCCGCAGTTCTTTTTCTGTATACCCAAGTACATCCGCAAACTCTTCGTTTGCTTCCTCCACTCTCCATTCTGCCCCACAACTGATAATTGCAACTGCGATCGGCAGATCCAACTGTGTAATTTCCCTATAATCCATTGCTTTGCCCCAATTTCGTTCAATTCTTTCTCTATTATATCATTATTTCTATACATTTCCAACAAGAAAGCGTTTTTCTTCTTGAAATATATCCCAGGTCATGTTTATAATAGAATTCGTGGTTTTATCATAGACAAATTAAGTAAAGCAATGAGGTTTTCGTATGATTAGTGCAAATAACATTACTTTAAGATTAGGCAAAAAAGCTCTCTTTGAAGATGTAAACGTTAAGTTTACCGAAGGGAACTGTTACGGTTTGATCGGTGCAAACGGCGCCGGTAAATCTACCTTTTTAAAAATTTTATCCGGACAGTTAGAGCCGACCAGCGGTGACGTTGTCATCACACCGGGACAGCGTCTGTCTTTCCTGCAGCAGGATCACTTCAAGTATGATGAATACACTGTACTTGACACTGTCATCATGGGAAATAAACGTCTGTACGACATCATGAAAGAAAAAGATGCCATCTACATGAAAGAAAATTTTTCCGACGAAGACGGTATCCGTGCAAGTGAACTCGAAGCAGAATTTGCAGACATGGACGGCTGGAATGCAGAATCCGATGCCGCTACTCTGTTAAACGGTCTTGGAATTCCAACTGAAGAACATTATACACAAATGGCCGACCTGCCGGGCGCCGCAAAAGTCAAAGTACTTCTTGCGCAGGCACTGTTTGGCAACCCGGACATTCTTCTTCTCGATGAGCCGACCAACCACCTGGATCTTGACGCCATCGCATGGTTAGAAGAATTCCTGATCAATTTTGAAAATACAGTCATCGTGGTTTCCCACGACCGTTACTTTTTAAACAAAGTCTGCACCAACATTGCAGATATGGATTACGGTAAGATTCAGCTGTATGCCGGAAACTATGATTTCTGGTATGAATCCAGCCAGCTTCTTGTCCGTCAGATGAAAGAAGCCAACAAGAAGAAGGAAGAAAAAATCAAAGAACTGCAGGAGTTCATCTCCCGTTTCTCCGCAAATGCTTCCAAATCCAAGCAGGCAACTTCCCGTAAGCGTGCGCTCGAAAAAATCCAGCTGGATGACATCCGTCCTTCCAGCCGTAAATATCCGTACATTGATTTCCGTCCAAACCGTGAAATCGGAAACGAAGTTCTGACCGTAGACGGAATCAGTAAAACCATTGACGGTGTGAAAGTTCTCGACAACATTTCCTTTATTGTCGGACACGATGACAAAATCGCCTTTGTCGGTGGAAATGAGCTTGCGAAGACAACGCTGTTTAAAATTCTCGCCGGGGAAATGGAACCAGATGAAGGATCTTATAAATGGGGCGTCACAACAAGCCAGTCTTATTTTCCAAAGGATAATACTGCCATCTTTGATTCCGATGAGCTGATCGTTGACTGGCTGACACAGTACTCCGAGATCAAAGACGCTACTTATGTCCGCGGTTTCCTCGGCCGTATGCTTTTTGCCGGTGAAGACGGTGTAAAGAAAATGCGTGTCCTCTCCGGTGGAGAAAAAGTCCGTGTCCTTCTCTCCCGCATGATGATTATGGGAAGTAATGTTCTGATCTTTGACGAACCGACAGATCACCTGGATATGGAATCCATCACCGCATTAAACAACGGTATGATCAAATTCCCTGGTGTCATCCTGTTTGCCTGCCGTGACCATCAGGTCGTACAGACAACCGCAAACCGCATCATTGAGTTTCTTCCGGATGGAACTATGGTAGACAAAGTTTCTACTTACGACGAATATCTCGAAAGTGATGTTATGGCAAGAAAACGTCAGGTATACAATACAACTGCAGATGAGGAGGCAGACGATTAAATCTTTCTCCTCTGTCTGTTCAAACAATCTGAAAAACAAGAAACCCTCTCTACTGGTTTATCCCAGTAAAGAGGGTTTCTCACCTTCCGGAAACTCATTTTTTTCAGCTGTTTTAAAACATATCTGTAAAAATATTTCCGCTGTTATAATTGTAATTATATGTGCCGTTCTTCGCATATGTATTGGATTTTGCTGCCTCTGACTTTGCATAGGACTCTGTCATGGCCGCCTGTGTTGCCACATTGTATGCATAGGAACCATTTCCATAAAACAGTTTCTTAACCTTTTCCGCATCTGCGCTCTTGAAAGTCTTCTCGTCTACGGAAAGTTTTCCTGTCTTTTCATCCACAGTAATTCCAATTTCCTTCAACGCGCTCTCATTGGCTGTTGTATCACCTTTCATGATCTTTGCAGACAATGCAATACGGCTTGTATTCGACTTGCCAGCAGAATCAAGTACGTCATTATAATCATCCGCAAAACTCTTAACAGCGTCATACATTTTGCCTGTATCATAGTTTCCATTTGCATCCTTTGTGAAAACCTTATTTCCACTTCGTGTATACAATGCTTTTGCTGAATCGGTCAGCTCCTTTGCATCGGATTCAACGGCTGCAAGCGTCTTCGTAGAATCCTTGGATGTGGATGTCGACATATCCTCGGTCGTCTTATCGTTCTTCGTATCTGTCTTTGATGTACTCTTCGTGGAATCCATTGAAAAATACGAACGCATCAATTTGCCATAAGCGCCACTGCGAATGCTCGCATAATCGCTGTAATTAATTCCGAGCAGGTCACTTCCACCCTTGCTTTTTGTCGAACTCAAACTGGAAAATAAAGTACTTACTGACGATGAATCATACATCGAAATTCCTCTCATAGTATCACCTCTTTCACACAATTCTTTCTTTTATCCTATCGCTTTTTCACTGTTTTTACAATACTTTTGGTGTATTTTCCTGTATTTTGGTTACAATTACGAAAAGATAACAATTTCTTTTCGTTTTGTTCATATTTTATTCACAATCAGATGCTAATATAAGAACATAAAAGAAAGCAAAGTTACTAACTTGTTATTTTTTCATAATTCGCCCCATTGTTCATTGGACAATGGGGCACTCCTCTTTTTATAAGAAATTTCTTAAATATCTTCAATCTGCCAGTCAATCGGCTCAATTCCATGTTCCTTTAAAAACTGATTTGCCTGACTGAAATGTCTGCATCCAAAAAAGCCACGATAGGCAGAAAGAGGACTCGGATGTGGTGCTTTTAGGATCAGGTGCTTTGGATTTGTAAGCATCGGTATTTTACTCTGCGCCGGACGTCCCCACAGCATATACACGATCGGACGATCCTGTGCATTCACAGCCTGAATGATCGCATCTGTAAACTGCTCCCATCCTCTTCCCTGATGAGAATTTGCCTGATGTGCCCGCACCGTAAGCACGGTATTCAAAAGCAATACCCCCTGATCTGCCCATTTTTTCAGATAGCCGTTGTTTGGAATCTTACAGCCCAGATCATCCTGCAGTTCTTTGTAAATATTCTGCAGAGATGGCGGAATTTCTTTCTGATCCGGAAGGACAGAAAACGAAAGACCATGAGCCTGATGCTCATTGTGATACGGATCCTGTCCCAGAATCAGCACTTTTACCTCGCTAAGAGGTGTAAAATGCAGTGCATTAAAAATATCCTCTGCCGGCGGATACACAACCGTACGGCTGTACTCTTCTTTCACAAACTGATACAACTGCCGGTAATACGGTTTGGCAAATTCTCCGCGAATTGCCGGAAGCCAGTCGTTTGTTATCATTGCCATAATTTCGTCCACTCCTATCTGCGCACGGAGACACCACGGTCTGCCAGATAATTTTTCAGATCCATGATCTCCAGCTCCTTATAATGAAACAGTGACGCTGCCAGTGCTGCATCTGCATGTCCCTCTGTCAATGCCTCATAAAAATGTTCTTTTGTGCCCGCACCGCCGGATGCAATCACCGGAATGGAAACATTGTCCGCAATCTGTCTGGTCAGCTCAATATCATACCCTGCCTTTGTTCCATCACAGTCCATGCTGGTCAGAAGGATTTCTCCCGCACCGAGTTTATTTGCTTTCATCGCCCATTCTACAGCGTCAAGCCCGGTATCGATACGGCCGCCGTTTTTGTAAACATTCCAGCCGCTTCCGTCCTCTCTTCGTCTGGCATCAATGGCGACTACCACACACTGGCTGCCAAACTTGTCCGCCGCATTGCCAATCAGCTCCGGTGTATTGATTGCGGAAGAATTAATGGAAATCTTGTCGGCGCCTTCCCGAAGCAGTACCTTAAAATCCTCCACCGTACGAATACCACCGCCTACCGTAAACGGGATAAACACCTTTTCTGCAACCTTGCGCACCATGTCTACCACCGTTGCACGGTGATCGGAAGATGCGGTAATATCCAGAAAGACTACTTCATCAGCACCCGCCTTGTCATAAGCCGCAGCGACTTCCACCGGATCTCCGGCATCTCTTAAATTGACAAAGTTAATGCCTTTTACCACACGTCCGTCATTGACATCCAGACAAGGAATAATTCTCTTCGTAAACACTATGCATTTCCTCCCTGCAGCTTTGCAAAATTTTTCAAAATCGAAAGTCCAACTGTGCCGCTCTTTTCCGGATGGAACTGACATGCAAATGTATTTCCGGATTCTACCGATGCATGGATTGTCGTACTGTACTCCGTGGTTGCTTTCACAATCTGTTCATCCGCTGCTTTCAGATAATAGGAATGTACAAAATATACATACGGATTTTCCTCCAGCCCTGCAAAAAGTCTTCCATCATTCTGTAAATGTAAAGAATTCCATCCGATGTGCGGAATCTTAAGCCCCGGCTGATCCGGAATCCGCAGAATCTGTCCGTCCAGCACGTGAAGGCCCTCCACGCCCTGACTCTCGTCACTCCCCTCAAAGAGAAGCTGCAGTCCCAGACAGATTCCAAGAAACGGCTTATTTTCTGCCGTCACCTGATGAATCACCTTATCCAGCTCATATTTTTTCAGTTGTTCCATTGCATCGCCAAATGCGCCAACTCCCGGAAGAATCACTTTATCTGCGGTCTCAATTTCGTGAAAATCACGTGTAATCACACAGTCCTCTCCGAGAAAATGCAAGGCTTTTTCCACGCTTTTTAAGTTTCCAGCGTTGTAGTCAATAATTGCAATCATATACTCACATCCTTTCAAATCAAACATTTTTTAGATGTTCTCTCGTTTTTCTCACATTAGTAAATGTCATTTCGTTACTTTTTCGTATGTCACATTACATCTCATTACACATTATAATTAGTAAATATTTAGTATACTAAAATTCATACTAATTAGATATTACTTTGTCAGCCACAGCATTTATTTGTAATAATTGTTCTGCTCCGGGCTTAATATCAACATAATTATCCATTGTTGTAGATATATTTCCATGTCCTAATATGTACTGTAATGTCTTTGGCGGTAAATACTGCATATTCGTAGCAAATGTATGTCTGCAAATATGTGGTTCAAATTTACGAATAGAATTTTCTGGATTCGCATTATTGAATCTTTTAATACAATTTTGCAGATATTCTTCTACATGACCTCTTACAATAGTTTTTCTACTTCTTGTTGCAAGAAATACAAATCCTTCATATGCATTGCCCTGTTCATCGTAACATACAGGTTCTATATCGCCTTTCAAGTAGCGATTCTCAATAATACGCTGGAAACTTTCGTACACACCATCTGTCATAGGAATAGTTCTTACACCATTCGTTGTTTTTGTAGGCAGTACAACATGAGTGTGATTGATACATTGTAACTGTTTATCAACGGTTATCATTCGATTGTCCATATCAATGTTATCAAGAGTAAGTCCACATAATTCTGACGCTCTTAATCCAGTCCAAAACAATACATATAACATATCATAACAATGTGCACTGTGAGAATCCTTAGAACAAAAGTTAAGGAATCTGTTCATATCCTCGGCAGAAAGTGCTTCCTTCTTTTTACTATCACTTCTATCTGTCGTGATACGCCTGAATGGGTTTTTAGCCACATAATCATAGTCTAAAGCATATTCAAAAGTTCTCTTTATTAAACTAATCTGCGTCTGAATAGATGAACCTCTATATTTTTTCTTCATATCAGCAAGCCATTCTTCGCAATGTTCTGGTCTGATCTTGCCAATCTCCATATAACCCAGCTTATATTGTTTTAAGGTATTTACTGTTACATTATAACCAACTTTGGTATTGTGTGCTAATTTCTTCCTATTATATAAGAAATTAAGGTATCTATCCACCACTTCTAATAGTGTAAGTTTTGATCCATCAATATCAATGTTGTTTTCAAGTAGTGCGTTAAGTTCTACCTCCTTTTCACGCAAACTCTTTGTTGACTTCTTACCTTTTGGTAATTGATCTGTCTTTTCAAGTCTGTAAGAACTGATAACCCTTTCTTTTCCCATACAATCTTTATAATGATATTCGTATCTTCTTGTTTTAGGATTATAATACTCGTTAGATCTTAGAGTTTTTCTTGCAGGCTTGTTCTTTTTTGATGTTATTTTATTTGCCATTTTCAGCCCTCCGTAAGAGTGCCTAAAATGCGTATTCTATTGAATTATATCACATTTCATGCACAGTGTCTATTTGTCTTATATCTGTTCTGCTTGGTCTATAAACTCTTCAAATTGCTTTCTTTTAATTTTTAAAGTACGCCCCAACATAAGGTGATATTTATTTCCATAGTCTTCTCTCATTATCTCACGAAGTCTATGCTGTCCAATTCCAAATAAATCTGATGCTTCTTTTGTATTCAATAAAACTTTATCTTCTATTGCTACTGCTATTACTGTACCTTCTATAATAAACACGCTCCATTCCACATTTTTTCGAAATAAAATAGCACTACAAGATAACCAATGTAGTGTCCATATTTTTCATGTTCAATTTTTAATATTATATAGGACTCAGCATTATGCCAAGTCCTCCATCTAAATTATTTTTATTTTGATTTGAAGTTACTCCGAACCCAACTCTTTATATTTTCTTTCACTGAATTGACATATGCTTTTGTAGCATATCCCGATAAATCAGAAGATGTTGCATACCTAGATAGATCTGTTCTTAATGCGAATTTATCATTACACCATTTTTCTCTAGCAAGTAAACTAGCCTCTCTTGGATCATCATTTGGCGCATCAATATATGGTGTATGTCTAAAATGCGCGTTTCCTTCTGAATTACAGGTAAATGAACCGCCTACGATCACATTATTTCCGCTATTAAACCATACATTTCCATTAAAATGTAAATATCCATCGTCCTGATAAGAAGGATGATATATTGTTCCAACTTGAATCTTATCGGCTATAACATCAGCTGTTTGCATACCATTATAATTTACAACAGTATGTCCACCACCCCCATTAGGATTATATATTTCTATTGTTGACGGTGTAATCCAACTATATGTCCCGTTTGAATTTATGGAAAATAATCCATTAGAACTTATATTCCATCCACCAACTTTACCCGAAGTGGCGTTCATGTTTCCACTTTTATCAACAGTAAACATATTGTTTATATTGATTGAACCACCGACAATATCACCACTAAACGTACCGCTAGCTGCATACATATTTCCATTTTTGTCAACAGTAAAAGTACCATTACCAATATCAATAGAACCGCCTTTAAGCTGACCGCTGAAGATGCCGCTTGCGCCTTGCAAATTTCCGCTAAATATTACATTTCCGTCTGAATCAACATAAAATTGTTTATCGTTTCCTTTGTTAATAGAAAACAATTCTTCATTTTTATTCGGCTGAATTTTGATAGAGTTATTACCACTTTTTGCAATAAAACCGTCATCATCAAACTTATAAGTCCCAGAATCATTTTCAATCCAAAGATTTTGAGACATTACTAATTTTGATATTAAAACTTCTGCATTTAGTCCGAAAACATAATTACCTTTCTGATCTATTGGTATTTTACCAAGAGCCATTTTTACTTTTCCATCTCTGTCTGTAAAAGTCATAAGATTGTTAATAATCTTGATCTGTTCAGGGTCGAAGTCATTTCGTTCATCATTCCATTGTCTAAAAGTCATACCAGTTTCGTCCCAGACTTGGCTCTGATTTTTTGCATTTTGAATCTGAACTGTTGCAACATCCAACCCATATTTCCGCATTTCCTCAACAAAGTTACTTTGGTTTACAGATTTATCATACTGATCTTTATTGAATTGGAAACTCATAGCAGCAGAGTTAGCCTGTGAAATGATACTGGCTACATCATTACATACACCATGCACACGGATAGCATCAGAGAATGTTACGTCAATTTTACTTGTGTCGTTATAATCAACTGTGAAACTAATCAGCCTTAACTTCACAATCGTATCATAATCTGTTGCCATTCTGATAAAGTTACCAAGCTGGAAATATTTCAGAAATCCTTTGAATTGCGGAATAGTAAGAACATTAGAAAAAGTAGATTTATACTGATATTGTGGTCTACATTTTTTGGATAAATCCTTCCATGCTACATCATATAATTGTTTTTCAATATCAAACAATTCAACGTCTGTTGTATTATCAGCAATAGAATAGTTGTCATTGCTATATGTTTCCTCTACAACATAAGTGTCAAGTGTTTTCCACTCGTCCTTAGTAAACCACTTATCCATATCCAACTGCTCTTGCAATGAAGTCATTTCTGCTTTGATAGAATTATATGTTGCTTCTGCACTTTCTACTTCTGTCTGTCGTTTATCCAATTCAACTTGTACACTATCTAACAATTCTTTATTTTTCACATAAAGATTATAATTGAAAGAATCCGGTTTGTTCATGCCTTGAGCACAATAGACTTCATCTACATTTTTATAGGAATCACGTTTATCTTGCAACATATACAATCCATATAAGCTCCAATCTGTAGACTCAGCGGATTCTGGATTACGTGTATACAATTCTTGTATAACATCTAATTGTTGACGCATCCTATCTGTTATACTTTGATAAGTCAGCTTCAATGATTGATATTTCTCGTTATATGCTACGACTTTGTTTTGTATACTTTCTTCCATTTCTGGCAGATAATTGGTTCTATGTCAAGATTTAGTACAAGTTAAAATGAGAAATTTATCCTCATTTTAACCTG
>ERZ808270.821-NODE-821-length-15804-cov-4.296146_pt1 | contig 15804 bp, 9 predicted proteins | sample MGYA00521082_ERZ808270 | MGnify/ENA primary metagenome ERZ808270 (study PRJEB31516, sample SAMN03275594) | gut metagenome | biome: mammalia-associated habitat; material: feces | host: Papio cynocephalus | place: Kenya | collected 2012-07-27 ... | reverse complement strand
GGTCATTGTATTAGAAACATCCATGATGGAGAATCCTGAGTAAGCAGATGCAAGTCCATGCTCCATGGAATCAAGACCAACAATTTCTTCTTCCTCACTGACACGAAGTCCAATGGTTTTCTTAATCACGATAAATGCAATGGTAATCGTTACTGCGGTCCACGCTGCTACTGTAACAAAACCTAATAACTGAATTCCAAGCTGCTTAAATCCGCCACCATAAAACAGACCAACGACAGAGTCGTTTCCCGGAGCAGATTTCGTAGCAAATAAACCAACGGCAATGGTACCCCAGATACCGTTCATCATATGTACAGCCACTGCACCAACCGGATCGTCGATATGGAGCTTGTAGTCCAAAAGCCATACGCCAAAGCAGACAAGTAAGCCAGAAACAAAACCAATGCAAATTGCACCGAAACAATCGGTCACATCACAAGGAGCAGTAATTGCTACAAGTCCTGCAAGAGATGCATTCAGACACATAGATACATCCGGCTTGCCATATTTAAGCCATGTAAAGATCATACATACAACCGTTGCGATTGCCGGAGCTACGGTTGTGGTAAGGAATACACTTGCCAGCTGATCTCCGGAGGTACATGCTGCTCCGTTAAATCCATACCATCCAAACCAGAGAATAAAGCATCCGAGACATCCCAATGGAAGGTTATGTCCTGGGAATGCATTGACTTTTGTAATCTTTCCGGACTTATCTTTCGAAAACTTTCCAATACGAGGTCCAAGCATTGCAGCACCAATCAGCGCTGAAATACCACCAACCATATGGATGGCACAGGAACCTGCAAAATCATGGAATCCAAGCTGTGATAACCAGCCGCCGCCCCAGATCCAGTGTGCTTCAATCGGATAGATCAATGCAGAAATTACTGCAGAATAAATACAGTATGATAAGAATTTTGTACGCTCTGCCATAGCACCTGATACAATCGTTGCTGTGGTTGCACAGAATACTAAGTTAAACACAAAATTCGAAAAATCAAAATTTGCATAGCTGGTAAAGATATCAAATCCCGGCTTTCCGATAAAGCCAAAGAAATCTTCACCTAACAATAAAGAAAAACCAATTAAAATGAACATTACCGTACCAATACAGAAGTCCATCAGGTTTTTCATCAGGATGTTACCGGCATTCTTTGCTCTGGTAAAACCTGTTTCTACCATAGCAAAACCTGCCTGCATCCAAAAGACCAATGCGGCACCAATCAAAAACCAGATGCCAAACATGTTTTTGTTTATAAAATCCACTATTTCCTGATTCATAACGCTCTCCTCCTTATTTGAAATAAAAAACGACACTTTCCCAAAATTGCACAGCTTCGTGCCTCTGAAAAAGTGTCGTTATTATTTTATAAGATGTTTGTAAAAAATGTTTCTAAAACTTCGGATTAAACTTCGAAGATCAGATCTCCGTAAGATGGCATTGGCCATAATTCCTTATCAACGATCATCTCAAGCTTATCTACCGGTGCACGAAGTGCATCCATAGCAGCCTTTACTTCGTCTCTGTAGTACACAGCCTGTTCCTTACCTTCCGCCATCTGTGCACCCTTCTCGGTAATCGTTTCGAGACTCTTGAGTGCTTTCTGGGTCTCTGCAAGAAGAGAAGAAGTCTCTGTCAGGATCTCTGTCTGTGCGCTGACATCTGCCGATGCGCAGGCAGTCTTAACTGCTGATACAGACTGTCCGAGCTGTGTCGTATACTTGATCACTGCCGGAATAATCTGCTTTCCTGCGATATCGATCATAGCCTTTGCCTCGATATTGATGGTCTTAGCATAAGTCTCGTACTCGATCTCTACACGGGATTCAAGCTCAGGCTTTGTAAATACACCAAATTTTTCAAATGCAGCTACAGATTCCGGAGCAGTGTATGCAGGAATTGCATCTACCATAGACTTGATATTTGGAAGTCCACGTTTTTCAGCCTCTGCAACCCATTCATCAGAGTATCCGTTTCCATTGAATACGATTCTCTGATGCTCGATGGCATATTTCTTGATCAGATCATGTGCGGCAAGCTCGAAATCGTCTGCTTTCTCAAGAACGTCACATGCATCGGAAAATGCTTCGGCAACAATGGTATTTAATACGATATTTGCCTGTGCAACGGAATCCTGGGAACCAACCATACGGAATTCAAACTTGTTTCCGGTAAAGGCAAACGGTGATGTACGGTTACGATCGGTCGCATCCTTCATGAAATCAGGAATAGTCTTAACACCTGTCTCAAGTCTTTCGCCTTCGAGACTGTGTGTTGCTGTACCGGTGCTGATCAGCTGATTTAATACGTCCCCAAGCTGATCTCCAAGATAAACAGAAAGGATTGCTGGCGGTGCCTCGTTTGCTCCTAATCTGTGATCGTTTCCTACATCGGCTGCTGCTGCACGAAGAAGTGCTGCGTGCTCATCAACTGCCTTTAAAATACAGGTAAGTACCAGTAAGAACTGTACATTCTCATGTGGTGTCTTGCCAGGCTCAAGCAGGTTGATTCCATCATCTGTTGTGATGGACCAGTTGTCATGCTTTCCGGAACCGTTGACGCCTGCGAATGGTTTCTCATGAAGCAGGCACTGTAAACCGTGACGTCCGGCAACCTTCTTTAAGGTTTCCATGATGATCTGGTTGTGGTCAACTGCTACGTTACACTCTGCATAGATTGGTGCCAGCTCATGCTGTGCCGGAGCTACTTCGTTATGCTGTGTCTTTGCAGATACGCCAAGCTTCCAGAGCTCTTTGTTGACATCCTTCATGTAAGCTGCGATTCTCTCGCGGATTGCTCCGAAATAGTGATCGTCCATCTCCTGACCCTTTGGAGGCATTGCTCCGAAAAGAGTACGTCCGGTAAAGATCAGATCCTTACGCTGTAAATACTTCTGACGGTCTACAATGAAGTACTCCTGCTCCGGTCCAACGGAAGGAGTAACTCTCTTGGAAGTTGTATTTCCAAACAGTCTTAACAGACGGATTGCCTGTGTATCAATTGCTTCCATGGAACGAAGAAGTGGTGTCTTCTGATCCAGTGCTTCTCCTGTGTAAGAACAGAAAGCAGTTGGAATGCAAAGCGTTGCTCCTGCGGCATCCTGCCGAACAAAAGCAGGTGATGTACAATCCCATGCTGTATATCCTCTTGCCTCAAATGTAGCACGAAGTCCACCAGACGGGAAAGAAGATGCATCCGGCTCACCCTTAATCAGTTCCTTGCCGGAAAAGCTCATCAGCACCTTGCCATTCGGCATTGGAGCAGTGATAAAGGAGTCATGCTTCTCTGCGGTCACACCGGTCAATGGCTGGAACCAGTGGGTATAATGGGTAGCACCTTTCTCGATTGCCCACTCCTTCATCTCATGTGCGATGACGTCTGCGGTCTCAAGATCAAGTTCTTTTCCCTCATCCATGACTTCGTGGAGTTTCTTGTAAACTTTTTTTGGAAGACGTTCCTGCATGACTGTGTCATTGAATACGTTCTCGCCAAAAATGTCTGCAACGTTAAAATAATCACTCATTTTTTACAACATCCTTTCTTTTCACAATCAAATCCCCTGATTGTACGCTTATTTACCAAACATAAGTCTTTTTACTAAAAAAGGGCATTCCAATAGCTATATTGGAACGCCCTCGTTCTTAACTCATGTTTAATCTGAAACTAAGATACCTCTTTCCAACATAAAATGCAACCTCTTTTTTGAAGTTTTTTATATTTTATATAATTTGACGTTTTTCTTCTAAAATCTACTTCTTTTTTGTTTATTTCTTCCAACACTACTACAAACAGGTGCATTTTCTTATTTTTTAGTATGAGGCATGCCATTTCTGTTTTCCATTTTTTCATGAAAAAAGGAAGTGCCGATGGACACTTCCTTTTTATCGCTTTTATTATTCAGCTTTTCCAACAGAACCGAACAGTTCCATCTTCTCTTTTACAATATCTTTGATTGCTTCTGCACCAGGAGCAAGAAGTTTACGAGGATCAAATCCCTTGCCCTCTAAGTCCTTACCAGCCTCAATGTATTTACGTGTAGCATCTGCGAAAGCTAACTGACACTCTGTATTAACATTGATCTTAGATACACCAAGAGAGATTGCTTTCTTGATCATATCTGCAGGGATACCTGTACCACCGTGAAGTACTAATGGCATAACACCTGTCTTCTCCTGAACTGCTGCCAGAGTCTCAAAGCTAAGTCCTGGCCAGTTTGCAGGATATTTTCCATGAATGTTACCGATACCTGCTGCAAGCATATCTACGCCAAGATCAGCGATAGCCTTGCACTCGTTCGGATCTGCGCACTCGCCCATTCCAACGACACCGTCTTCTTCTCCGCCGATAGAACCAACTTCTGCCTCAATTGACATACCCATTGCATGCGCAATTTTAACGAGCTCACTTGTCTTCTCAACGTTCTCTTTGATATCGTAGTGAGATCCGTCGAACATGATGGATGTAAATCCGGCCTGGATACACTTGTAGCATCCTTCGTATGTTCCATGATCGAGATGAAGTGCTACAGGAACTGTAATTCCAAGTGAATCGTGCATAGCCTTAACCATAGCTGCTACGGTCTTGAATCCTGTCATATACTTACCAGCACCCTCAGATACACCAAGGATTACAGGGCTCTTTAATTCCTCTGCGGTAAGAAGAATGGACTTTGTCCACTCCAGGTTATTGATATTGAAGTGACCAACTGCATAGTGGCCTGCTTTTGCTTTTTTCAGCATTTCTGTTGCAGATACTAACATTTAATATTTCCTCCTAATCATAAGTTACCTAGATTATAGTACACTTTTCCCAAAAAATAAAGTTAATTTTTTAACAAAATATTTCCACTCTCTGTTTCAAATTTCGGATGACGACTTCCCGATGTGCCCCACCGAATTCTCCATCCAGTGTCCACGTCACTTCTTCCCTCGCTGTAATGTGCACCGTACTTGTTTTAAACGAATAAATCAGATCCGAATCATCAATCATATTGGTCAGGCAGGCAAGAATTTCATTCAGCTCAATCGGATTCTTCGGATTGCGGATCAAAGTCACTTCAAACAGACCATCGTCAAGCTTTACATCATTTCCTGTCATCCCTTTAAACCCTCCAACGGAAACCGAATTGGTAACCATTCCATAGATGAACTCATCCTGGAATACCTTTCCATCATACTCCACCTGCATACGAAACGACGGAATATCCCGGAGCTGTTTCACGCCCTCCATAATATATGCCACATGTCCGAAAATATTTTTCAGCTGCTGGGATGTTTTGTAAGAAACCTCTGTAAACAATCCAAACGCAGCAACATACACAAACGTATCTGAATTGAAAGCTCCAATGTCACAGGGAAATCTGTTTTCTCCAACTGCACGTTCTGCCGCCTTTATCATTTCTTTTGGAATTCCGAGGGAATTGGCAAAATCATTCGTACTTCCGGCAGGAATATATCCAATCGGAATGTTCAGTTCCTCCTGCATCAGACCGGTCATTACCTCATCGAGCGTTCCATCTCCGCCGCTGCAGACAATACGATCATATCGTGCGCCATCTTCCACCACTTTCCGAGTGGCATCCGCCTGCGCCTGTGTGGTATAGATGGTCACCTCAAATCCTGCTTTTACCATCAGATCCACGATGTCCACAAGATGATTTTTAATCTGGCCCTTTCCTGCATGCGGATTAAAAATAAACAACAGTTTCTGGCTCATGTTTTCCCCCTTACGTTAGATTTTCTGCAATTGCCGCAAGTTTTCGCAGTCTGTGATTAACTCCGGATTTCCCGACCGGCGGATCGAGATAGGTCCCAAGTTCCTTTAACGTTGCTTCCGGATAATCCAGGCGCACCTGCGCAATCTCAGCCAGCGGTTCCGGAATGTTGTCAAACCCTATCGTATCCCGGATCCGTTTGATATCTTCCATTTGTTTTACTGCTGCATTTACCGTTTTGTTGATATTTGCAGTCTCACAGTTTACCTTGCGGTTAACGGAATTGCGCATTTCTTTTAAAATTCTTACATTTTCCAGATTCATCAAAGATACATAGGCTTCCATGACATTCAGCAGATCCACAATCTGTGAACCTTCTTTCAGGTAAACCACCATGCGCTCTTTGCGTTCTACAATCTTAGGTTCCGTCTCAAAAAATTCCATCAGCTCTTTCAGCTGCTGTGCCTGTTCCAATGTATGACAGACAATTTCAAAATGATAGGATTTATTTGGATCGCTGATGGATCCCGCTGCCATAAATGCTCCACGGATAAACGCTCTCTTACAGCATGTCTGCTGCACCAGCATTCCATCCGCTCTCCGATGATTTATTTTCCGGGACCGGTACGGTTCCTGGTCCCAGTGCAGGGTCTGCATGATCTGCGAAACCTCCTGTTTCTCTCCAAATATTTTCTGCAGCAGCAGACCATATTTCGTCTGCAGCAGAGAGTTTTCATTGGAAACCACAAGCCTTCCCTCTTCATCGAGCCTGCCTTCCAGTTCCAGTATTCCTGCCAGTTCTGCGATCTGACAATGTCTGCTCCGTCCAAACTGTTTTGCCAGTTCTTCTTTCACTTCACTCGAAAATGACATTCTATTTTCCTCTCAGCGCGTCTTTCCCGATGTCACGATGTTCGATTTTCAATCCGTATTCCCGGTTCTTCTTCTGATTCAGACGCTTGTACAATTCATTGGCAAGTGTGACGGAACGATGCTTTCCTCCGGTACATCCGATGGAAATTACCAGCTGGTTCTTTCCCTCGGAAATATAATGCGGAATCAGAAATGTCACCATATCTTCCAGCTTATTTAAAAAGATTTTTGCCTCATCGTATTTCATGACATACTGCTGGATCTCCACATCATTGCCGGTCTTTGGGCGAAGTTCTTCTACGTAGTACGGATTTGGCAGAAACCGGACATCCATAACAATATCGGAGTCTGCCGGAATTCCGTATTTAAATCCAAAGGAAAGAATTGTCACATACATGCTGTTAAATTCTTCATCCTGCACAAAAATCTTTTCCAGTTCTGTTTTTAATTCTCTTGTGAGCAGACGACTGGTATCGATAATATAATCCGCTTCTCTTTTCAGAAATTCCATTTTCTGGCGTTCCCGCGTAATTCCCTTATCGACACGCTCGCCCTGGGCCAATGGATGGCTTCTTCGGGTTTCTTTATAGCGTTTTACAAGAACCGCATCTTCTGCATCCAGGAACAATACTTCATACTGGACATCTTTGCTTTTTAAGATTTCCAGCATATCCTGCACTTTGTCCAGATTTTCACCGCTTCGCGCATCAATTCCAATGGCAACATTTTTCATCTGTGTATCAAAATTGGTTGCAAAATCCACAAGTTTATCCAGAAGCGGAATCGGAAGATTATCAATGCAAAAGAATCCCATATCTTCCATCATTTTCATTGCTGTACTTTTTCCGGCTCCTGACATGCCCGTCACAATTACAAATCTCATTTAGAACTCTCCTATCATTTTCACTTCCGGTTCAAGTGTCACACCAAACTGTTTTTTCACACGTTCCTGTACATCTTTCATTAACTGCACAATCTCTGCGGCAGTGGCATTTCCTCTGTTTATCACAAACCCACAGTGTTTTTCGGAAACCTGGGCATCTCCCACTGCATATCCTCTCAATCCGGCGTCCATGATCAGCTTTCCTGCAAAATACCCCTCCGGACGCTTAAACGTACTTCCGGCGCTTGGATATTCCAATGGCTGTTTTTCCACACGTTTTTCCCTGAGTTCTGCCATCTTTGCACGGATCTCCTGCTCCGGTGCCGGCGTCAGTGTCAGCTCTGCCTCTAGTACCAGAAAACGCTTCTCCGGAATACAGCTGTGCCGGTAAGACAGATCCAGTTTCTCCCGTGAAAGCACCTTTTGCTCGCACTCCGGGGTGAGCACTGTCACCTGCCGGATGATATCTTTCATTTCACCGCCATAGGCACCCGCATTCATAGTCACTGCTCCACCCATGCTTCCTGGAATTCCAGCGGCAAATTCCATGCCGCCAAGCCCTGCTGCTGCCGCTTTTGCTGCCGCCTTAGAGAGCAATGCCCCTGCCTGGACACATAAAGTATTCCCCTGGACTTCCACCGCATTCATCTGTGTTCCAACTTCAATAACAAGTCCCCGGATCCCTTTATCTCCAACCAGAAGATTACTTCCGTTTCCAATTACGGTCACTGCAACTTTATATTTGTTCGCCAGACGGAGAATTTCCGAAAGTTCCTGTTTCTTTGGACACACATAAAAATCTGCCGGTCCGCCCACACGAAATGTCGTGTGTTTTTTCATCGGTTCCTGCTGATATACGATCAGTTCCGGCAGTACTGCTTTGATTTCTTCAAGCCACTGATCCATTATGCCTCCTTCAGGAATGCCACATAACCGTGCAGTGCCTCATACAGATCCACTTTGCTGATAATTTCCCATGGTGCATGCATATTCAGTACGGCAACACCACTGTCAATAACATTCATGCCATAATTTGCAAGAATATAGGCGATGGTTCCGCCGCCTCCCTGATCTACTTTTCCAAGTTCAGACGTCTGAAACGATACCTCATGATCATCAAAAATTCTACGCAGTTTTGCAATATACTCTGCATTTGCATCATTCGAACCTGATTTTCCTCTGGCCCCTGTATATTTGTTCAGGACAAGTCCCTTTCCAAAATAAGCGCAGTTGCGTTTTTCCATCACAGACGGATAATTCGGATCAAATGCTGCAGATACATCAGAGGAAAGCACTCTGGAATTGTGCAGTGCCCTGCGCACCTTTAATTCACTGTATTCTCCAAGCAGATTAATGATCTCTGCCACACTGTCCTCAAAGAAATGGGATTGCATGCCGGATGCTCCGACACTTCCGATCTCCTCTTTGTCTACCAGAAGACACACACTGGTATGCTGTGGTTTTTCAATCTCAAGCATTGCCGCAAAAGATGGATAAGCACATACTCTGTCGTCATGTCCGTATCCCATGATCATGCTGCGATCAAATCCGTAATCCCTGGCAGCACCTGACGGAACAACTTCAATCTCCGCAGAAAGGAAATCTTCTTCCTCCACGCCATACTCCTTGGACAAAATATTTAAAATATTTGCCTTTACGCGGTCTTTTATCTCTTTTTTCTCTTTTTCATCATCATTTGCTGCCGGGATGCTTCCAACCAGAAGATCAAGGTTCTCTCCCTCTATCACTTTGGATGCTTTCTTCTCCATCTGCTCTCCCGCCAAATGAATCAGCAGATCACTCACGCCAAAAACAGGATCTTCCGGTTTTTCTCCGATATTTACGATAACGGTTGTGCCGTCTTTTTTACAGATTACCCCGTGCAGTGCAAGTGGAAGTGTTACCCACTGGTATTTTTTCACACCGCCATAGTAATGGGTATCCAACAGTGCCATCTCTGTATCTTCGTATAACGGTACCTGTTTTAAATCCATACGTGGGGAATCAATATGGGCACCGAGAATATTCATTCCTTCCTCGATATCTTTCTCACCAATCACAAACAATGCGAGCCCTTTACCCATATTATTGGCAACGATACGGTCTCCGGCTTTCAGTTTCGCATTCTGTGCAATCTTTTCACTCAGATCTGCAAATCCTGCTTCTTTTGCCTGCCGGTACAGTTCTGCCGCACACTCACGCTCCGTCTTGCAGGCAGATATAAACTTGCGGTATTCTTCCGCAAATGTAAATACATCCTGTCTTTTGGTTCCTTCCGGGTATTTCTCCCACGCATTTTTCTTTTCCATTATTTCTACATCTCCTCATTACTCTCGTCTATTCTTCATCGTCGCTTTTTGTCATATTCGCCTGAACCCTGCGATACAATTCCTGTGCAGCATTATATCCCATCTTTTTCTGTCTATGGTTGACTGCTGCTGTCTCACAGATAACCGCCAGATTTCGTCCCGGACGGATTGGCAAGGAATGACATACCACCTTGTTGCCCAGATATTCAATATACTCTTCTTCCAGTCCCAGACGGTCATAATCTGCATCTTTCTTCCAGTCTTCCAGTTTAATGACCAGATCGATCTGCTGCTTTTCCTTGACACACTCTACACCATATAACGTCTTTACATCAATGATTCCAATGCCCCGCAACTCAATGAAATGCCGGGTCACTTCCGGAGAGGTTCCGATCAGCGTATGCTCGTTGATCTTGCGGATCTCCACTACATCATCGGTAACCAGACGGTGTCCGCGGCGGATCAGCTCCAGTGCTGCTTCACTCTTTCCGATTCCGCTGTCTCCCGTAATCATAAGGCCCTCGCCATATACATCAACGAGAACACCATGTACGGTAATACAAGGTGCCAGTTCTTCGCCCAGTGTATAGATCAGCTCTGCCATAAATTCAGAAGTCGGCCGGTCCGTCCCCAGAACCGGGACTTCATTTTTCATTGCCTCTTCCAAAAAGATTGCATCTGGCTGCAGATTACGGCAAAAAATCACACATGGAATATCAAACTTCAGAAACGCATCATAGCGGGTTTTCTTTTCTTCATCGCTCATCTGCTGAATAAATGTATATTCTACATTTCCGATCATCTGTATTCTTGATTCCTCAAAATGTTCGAAATATCCGGTCAGCTGCAAAGCTGGACGGTTTACATCGCTGGAAATAATCTTACATTTTTTCAGATTAATATCCGATGTGAAATTTTTCAAATTTAAAACCTGTGCAACCTTTGCAACACTAACACTTCCATCTGACATACTCTTTTCCCCCTGTGGCTTATATTAAACAGTACCTGTACCGGCCTGTTTTTGCATAAACAGATTGTACCATGAATCTTTCCATATCACAAGTTACTAAGCCGGTCCACCATGCAGTACCGCATACACATTTTGCGCAGCTGCCAGATTCATACTCTCCGTTTCCGCCAGTTCCTCCACCGATGCATTCCGCATATTTTCCATAGACTGGAATCTCCGCATCAGCGCCTTTCTCCGGGCCGGTCCGATGCCTTCAATATCATCCAGAATCGAATGTACCTGTGCTTTGGAGCGTAACGACCGGTGGTATTCGATGGCAAACCGGTGTGCTTCGTCCTGAATCCGGGTAATCAGCTTAAATCCCTCTCCATGCCGGTCAATCGGTATTTCCACATTGTGAAAATATAATCCTCTTGTGCGGTGGTTATCATCTTTGACCATCCCACAGACTGGAATATCCAGCCCCAGTTCTTCTAATACCTGCAGACAGATATTCACCTGGCCGCGTCCACCATCCATCATGATGATATCCGGAAAACGCGTAAAACTGCCGACTTCCTGTGGCATATTTTTTTCTTCCAGTTCTTTCTGTTCCTGCATGCCGTGCGTGAACCGCCTGGTCAGAACCTCATGCATGGAAGCATAATCATCCGGTCCCGATACCGTACGGAGTTTGAATTTTCGGTAATCACTGCGCTTCGGCCGCCCTTTTTCGTATACGATCATCGAACCAACCGTTTCAAATCCGTTGATATTGGAAATATCATAGGCTTCCATACGATTTAACCCTTTCATTCCAAGCAGCTGTTCAATCTCTTTTACCGCGCCGATCGTGCGTCCTTCTTCCCGCTTGATTTTTTCTTTATCCTGGCTGAGCACCAGCTGCGCATTTTTTGCCGCCAGCTCCACAAGTTTTTCTTTCAGCCCTTTTTGTGGAATCCGGATTGTTACTTTCCGCCCACGTTTTGCAGTCAGCCATTCCTCCAGTACCGGAATGTCTTCGATCTCTTCCTGCAGCATAATTTCCCGTGGAATAAATGGCGTGCCGGAATAATACTGTTTCACAAAATTTACGAGAATATCTCCCGTATTTTCTTCCGATCCCACACGCACATGAAAATGATCCCTTCCGATAATCTTTCCACTGCGGATAAAAAATACCTGAACCACCGCATCCCGATCGTCGCTCGCCAGTGCGATAATATCTTTGTCTTCCCCATCCGTATTCGTGATCTTCTGCTTCTGGGCAATCTGGCTCACGCTGTTTAACAGCTCACGATATTCGATGGCTCGTTCAAATTCCATCTCCTCGGAAGCTTCCTGCATTTTTTCTTTTAGCTCACGCATCACCGGCGCATAGTTTCCATTTAAAAATTCCAGCGCTTTGCTGACCTGTTGTCCATAGGTTTCTTTATCCACATACCCCTGACACGGTGCATCACACTGATGAATATGATAATTCAGGCAGGCACGATCCAGCCCGATATCTCTCGGAAGTTTTCGGTTGCAGGTGCGTAATTTATACAATTTATTAATCAGTTCAATGGTATCTTTCACCGCACCTGCGCTCGTATACGGTCCAAAATAACGGGACTTGTCTTTTTTTACCTGACGGGAAAAAAGAACGCGTGGAAAATCCTCCTGCACCGTTACCCGGATATATGGATAGGTCTTGTCATCCCGCAGCATGGTATTGTATTTTGGGGTGTGTTCCTTGATCAGATTGCATTCGAGCACCAGTGCCTCCAGCTCAGAGTCCGTAATAATGTACTCAAAACGCGCAATGTGCTCCACCATCTGTTTCTTCTTGATGCCTTCATCATGGCTTGGCTGAAAATACTGGCGTACCCGTTTGCGCAGACTGACTGCTTTTCCTATATATATGATTGCATCTGTTTTGTCATGCATAATATAAACTCCCGGTTGATCCGGGAGTTTACGTAATTCTTCCTGAAAGTCGAACATGAATATTATTCCTCAAACATATCATCACTTACAATAGCTGCTTTTGCCTGATTGTCCTCAGCTTCTGAAGTGTCGTCTTTCGTGTCATTATTTTCTTTTGGCAGGACTTCCGGTTTTCCGGAATCTTTTTTCTCATCCTCCGGATCATCCGGCATAAGTGCTTCTTTATCCTCCTGCTGTGGAAGCCCTTTCATTTCGCGGAAAATCTTCATGAATTCCTTGCCGGTAATCGTCTCTTTTTCATATAGATATTCGCTGATATGATCAAGGATTTCACGATTTTCTGTCAGCATCTGCATCGCTTCATTGTAACTGTTATTAATAATAGAAAGTACTTCCTTATCAATCTGTCCTGCAGTGTCTTCTCCGCAGATCAGACCGGCTCTTCCATCCAGATACTGGTTTTCCACAGTTGCAAGACACATCATGCCAAACTTATCGGACATACCATACATGGTAACCATCGCACGGGCAATCTTGGTTGCATTCTCAATATCGTTTGCCGCACCGCTGGTTGCGGAATGGAATACAAGTACCTCCGCTGCACGTCCCGCCATAAACGTCGTGATCTTTGCAAGCAGTTCGTCCTTGGTCTCTAAATATTTTTCCTCTTCCGGCGTCTGCAATGTATATCCCAACGCTCCCATCGTACGCGGTACGATCGTGATTTTCTGCACCGGCTCTGTATTTTTCTGCAAAGCAGATACCAGCGCATGCCCTACTTCGTGATAGGAGACAATCTTTCGCTCCTTGTCACTCATTACGCGGTCTTTTTTCTCTTTTCCACCGACAGCCACAAGCTCAAATGCTTCAAACAGATCGGACTGGTTGACAAACTTTCGTCCATTCTTTACGGCATTGATGGCGGCCTCGTTGATCATATTGGCCAGATCCGATCCGACCAGACCGGCAGTAGCCAGTGCCAGTGCATTCAGATCTACCGTTTCATCCATGTGCACATCCTTGGAATGTACTTTTAAGGTTTCCAGACGTCCCTTCAGATCCGGTTTATCGACAATGATCCGGCGGTCAAAACGGCCCGGACGGAGCAGCGCCTTATCGAGTACTTCCGGACGGTTCGTTGCCGCAAGAATTAAAATACCCTTGGATGCATCAAATCCATCCATCTCCGCAAGCAGCTGGTTTAACGTCTGTTCACGCTCATCGTTTCCGCCGCCATACCGGCTGTCACGGCTTTTACCGATTGCATCAATCTCATCAATAAAAATAATACATGGTGCCATCTTCTGCGCTTCCTTGAACAGATCACGCACACGGGAAGCTCCTACACCGACGAACATCTCTACAAAATCAGAACCCGCCAGTGAAAAAAACGGCACATTTGCCTCTCCGGCAACTGCCTTTGCCAGCAATGTCTTACCAGTTCCTGGAGGTCCTACAAGAAGTGCGCCCTTCGGAAGTTTCGCTCCGATGTCACTGTATTTTTTCGGATTATGCAAAAAATCCACAACTTCCTGCAGGGATTCCTTTGCCTCATCCTGTCCGGCTACATCTTTAAATGTCACGCCGGTTGTTTTCTCTACATATACTTTGGCGGTTGATTTTCCTACGCCCATGGCGCCTCCGCCCATCCGGCGCATCAGGAATCCAAAGAGAATCCAGATCAGTACAAGCGGAATGACAAAACTTAAAATATTGACCAGCCATGCGGACGTGTTGTCCGGCACGGATGCTGATATTTCAATTGCCTTTCCCTCCGATGTCTTTGCCTTTTTAAGCGTCGTAACCAGATCCGGGTCATTGACAATTCCGGTGTAATACGTTACTTCGTATGGTTTTTTGTCATTCACCAGCGTGTAATCCATCTCGTAATTACTGAATTCCACCGTTTTGACATTATTCTTTTCCAGCTGTTTCAAGAATTCGGAGTATGTAGTTTCCTTCGAACTCATCTGTGAAAACCGGTTGGCAAAAAATGACAGGAAAAAGAGTGCCACCAGGGTGACCATAATAAAGCCCAGAATCATCTGACCGTTATGGTTGTCTTTCTTTCCTCCGTTGTTGCCGCCGTTGTTTCCGTTGTTACCGTTATTCCCATTGTTTCCGTTATTATAATTATTGCCACCGTTATAGTTTCCGCTGTTATAATTATTCGGTGCCTGATTGTCCATAATCCCTCCACTTGTATATCTCTTGTAATCAATACCCTTATTATATGTAATAAGAAACGCAAAATCAACATTTTGTTCGAGAACTTTTCCTATCCTTTCTAAACTTTTTATAAAAAAGTATGGAATATTTTCGTTGTCCGCTGTATAATATTAAACTATGGTAGTTTAGATAAAAACTTAGGAGGAAAATTATGCCTGTAAAATACGTCTTTGTCACTGGCGGTGTCGTATCTGGTCTTGGAAAAGGTATCACTGCTGCATCTTTAGGACGTCTGCTCAAAGCGCGTGGCTACAAAGTCACCATGCAGAAGTTCGATCCATATATCAACATTGATCCGGGAACCATGAACCCGATTCAGCACGGTGAAGTGTTCGTAACGGATGATGGAGCGGAAACCGATCTGGATCTCGGTCACTACGAGCGCTTCATCGACGAAAGTCTGACAAAGAATTCCAATGTGACAACCGGTAAGGTTTACTGGTCCGTTCTGCAGAAAGAGCGCCGCGGAGATTATGGTGGAGGAACCGTACAGGTGATCCCGCATATTACCAACGAGATCAAAAGCCGTTTTTACCGTAATTTCACATCCGATGATATGCATATTGCAATAATAGAAGTCGGCGGAACCGTCGGAGATATCGAAAGCCAGCCTTTCCTTGAAGCAATCCGTCAGTTCCAGCACGAAGTGGGACATGAGAATGCAATTCTCTGTCACGTTACCCTGATTCCGTATCTGCGCGCCTCACAGGAATTAAAGACCAAGCCTACCCAGGCAAGTGTCAAGGAGCTGCAGGGTATGGGTATCCAGCCGGATATCATTGTCTGCCGTTCCGAGCAGCCGTTAGATCAGGGATTAAAGGACAAGATCGCCCTGTTTTGTAACGTTCCGAACACACATGTACTGCAGAATCTGGATGTTGAGTATTTATATGAAGCTCCACTGGCGATGGAAAA
>ERZ808270.820-NODE-820-length-15807-cov-8.129507_pt1 | contig 15807 bp, 11 predicted proteins | sample MGYA00521082_ERZ808270 | MGnify/ENA primary metagenome ERZ808270 (study PRJEB31516, sample SAMN03275594) | gut metagenome | biome: mammalia-associated habitat; material: feces | host: Papio cynocephalus | place: Kenya | collected 2012-07-27 ... | reverse complement strand
ATATAACATGTTAACAGACGTGTTAAATGTTCTCGGATTTGATGCGTCTGCCCTGCAGACTTTCTTTCTTTCATCGTACACCGGGCGGTGGCAATGCTGCCACTGGGCGGTGGCAGACGGCTCGTTGCTCATCTGCAGATGGGAGAACGTACAGGTCGAAACGGCTGCACGAAGGTGCTTGGACGGGGGAAAGAGGGGGAAACTCATCGAATAGAAAGACAAGGAGTCATGAGACTAAAGTGGTTTCATCACCACAATACCCCAGAATTCAAGCTAAAGCGAAGCACGTTATTAAGTATTATTCAGATAAATTGCGTACCTTTGCATAAGATTAGCTACGGTTCGGCAATCTGAAAGCAAGCTTTCATTGCTCTCACCTTGCATAACCTTTGCACCTAAATTTCAAAATCAATCCACAAAACGTTAATGAATCATTCAGTATTCGCACCTCGCTTGTTCAGCGAACTGCGACATTACAACAAGGAGAAGTTGGCGGCCGACCTCATGGCAGGACTCATCGTCGGTATCGTAGCACTTCCCCTTGCTATTGCATTTGGTATTGCGTCGGGCGTTTCGCCCTCGCAGGGTATACTTACAGCCATCATCGGCGGCTTCATTGTCAGCGCTTTGGGCGGAAGCCGTGTGCAGATAGGTGGCCCTACGGGTGCCTTTATCGTGATAATCTATGGCATCGTGAGCAATCCGCAGCTTGGGCTTTCGGGCCTCATGATTGCTACGATGCTGGCAGGTATCTTCCTCATCGTATTGGGCGTATGCCGATTGGGCACGATTATCAAGTTTATACCTTATCCCATCGTCGTAGGCTTTACGAGCGGTATTGCCGTGACCATATTTACTACCCAGATCAAGGACCTCTTCGGACTCCAGACAGGTAAGCTCCCCGGCGACTTCCTCTCGAAGTGGGGCATCTATTTCCAACACTTCGATACGATCGACTGGATGACCACGCTCATCGGTCTGCTCAGCATCGTGGTCATTGCCCTCACCCCGAAGGTGAGCAAGAAGATACCTGGATCGCTCGTAGCCATCGTCTTGATGACCATCGGCGTATACTTCCTCAATGCTCATACCGCCTACCACGTGACCACCATTGGCGACCAGTTTGGTGAGATCAAGGCTGCCATCCCCGACTTGCAGGTGCCCAACCTCAGCTGGGAGAACGTGAAGAGCCTCTTCCCCACAGCCATGGTCATTGCCGTGCTCGGCGCTATAGAGTCGTTGCTCTCAGCCACCGTGGCAGATGGTGTGTGTGGTGATCATCACAACTCCAACCAGGAACTTATCGGTCAGGGTGTGGCCAACCTCTGCACCCCCCTCTTCGGCGGTATACCCTGTACGGGAGCCATTGCCCGTACTATGACCAATATCAACAATGGCGGTCGCACTCCCGTGGCAGGCATCGTGCATGCCTTGGTGCTGCTTGTGATCTTCCTCGTGCTCATGCCCTTGGCAGCCTACATCCCCATGTCGTGCTTGGCAGGTGTGCTCATCATTGTCTCTTACAACATGAGCGGCTGGCGCACTTTCGCGCAGCTGATGAAGAATCCTAAGAGCGACGTCATCGTGCTGCTCATCACGTTCTTCCTCACCGTCATCTTCGACCTCACCGTAGCCATCGAGGTGGGCTTGCTCATCGCCTGCTTGCTCTTCATGAAGCGTATGGCAGAGACCACACAGATTAAGGTGATAGCCGACGAGATCGACCCCAACGACGAGACCGATGCCGAGGTGCACGAAGAGCACCTTATCATCCCCAAGGGAGTAGAAGTATACGAGATCAATGGTCCTTACTTCTTCGGTATCGCCAATAAGTTTGAAGAACTAATGGCTGCCATGGACGACCATCCCAAGGTGCGCGTGATCCGTATGCGTCGTGTCCCATTCATCGACTCCACGGGTATTCACAACTTGCAAAACCTCTGCGAGATGAGCCATCGCGAGGGCACACACATAGTGCTCTCTGGAGTAACTCCCAACGTCTATAATGTGCTTGAGCACAACGGCTTCTGCCACCTCTTGGGCAAGGACCACATCTGCCCCAATATCAACGTAGCGCTCGACAGAGCGGCTGCTATTATGAAGAGAAAGATAGACTAAGGAAAATGGGAGAAAAGCAGCCATCGTTGCTACCTCCTGTGTGTTTACAATAAAACCGACGCGAGACGCGTCGCCCACAGAAAGGGTTGGAAAGCCTCTATTTAGAAAACTTCTATCCATGTCTGTGGGCGACGCGTCTCGCGTCGGCGTCTGTCACAGTCAAGAACTGGTTGCTTGGTGTCTTTGTGAAACATTAGTACATCATTCCCCTCAGCTGCGAGAGCGCCAACTGAGCATCGCGCTCCGCCTCGAGCTGAGCTGTGCGGGCGGAGTAGTAGAAGGAAACTTCGAGCAGATAGTCGAGCAAAGAGATCTGACCAAGCTCCAAGCTGCGGCGAAGCAAGCGGTCGTTGCTTGTGAGCGAGAGTTCCTCTTGCAGTTCGTCGGCTGTGCGTTGGAGCGCTTGCGCTTGGGCATACTGCTGACGAATGGCTTGTGAGAGCTGTTGCTGCGCATCAGCGAGAGAGAGTTCGTTGGCCACCGTTTGCATCTGAGCTTGCCGCACGCGCTGACGAGCGTTGCCCCAAAGCGGAAGCGTGAAGCCCACGGACAGACCGCTATAGTTGTTCTGACGAATGTATTCCCCTTGGAAGCCCACCGTGAGTTGAGGCAGTGCCTCTGCTCGTGCCACACGCTCTTGTGCTCGGCTCTGCACGATGGCTGCTTGGGCAGCAGCCACCGCGGGCGAAGAAAGCTGTGCCACTTGCAACAGACTGTCCATCGGGGGGAGCGACTGCGCTGAAGATGGATAGTTCGCAGAAGAGAAGTCGAGCGGTTTGCCACCATTAAGCGCCTGAAGCGCAAGTTGCGCTTGTATGCGTTCGCTCTCAGCACGTGCCAACTCCGCTTGACTCATCGAGGCATTGAGGCGCACCTTATTATATTCAAGCTGAGAGATGTCGCCACGTTGGAACTTCTCGGCATAAAGCTTTAGCATATCGCGGGCTATGCTGTCGCGAAGCGTAAGTTCGCTGCAGAGCCGATTGCTATAGACCACTGATGTCAGTGCGCGATCGGCATCTGCCAGTACGCGCTGCAGTGCCGAGCGATATGTCTGCAAGGCCACTTGGTTGTCGGCTTCCGCCAGTGCGCGCTTCCGCCCGAGGATGACGCTCCAGTCAAGTGTCTGCGTGAGCGAAACGTTCGTACGATTGGGTATACCCTTGGGCGATCCAAAGAGATAAGCCACTTCGGCTTCGGGGTCGGGCAGACGGAGGGCAGCGCCGTTGGCTGCCTGCTGAGCTTGAAGCTGAGATCGATACGCCTGTATCTGCACGTTGTTGCTCGCAATCTCCTCCAGAGAGTTCTGCCATGCTGAGAAGTCAGTAGCGTCGGATGAAGCATTCTGTGCATAAGTAGAAAGCGGTGCGAGAGCAAGTATGATAGAGAGAAAAATCCAAAAATATTTCATGCGGAGGGAGATGTTTGAGGAGTAGACTTCTTAGATAGTTTGAGCGGAGCCATAATGGGCACGATGAAGAGGTTGAGCAGGGTGCTTGTGAGCAGTCCGCCCAGCATCACCTGTGCCATCGGACTCTGAATCTCGTTGCCCGGAAGTTCGCTCCCAAGCGCCAAGGGAATCAGCGCGAGGGCAGAACAGAGCGCCGTCATGAGAATGGGCAGCAAGCGATCGAGCGATCCACGCATGATAACCTCACGTCGGCTGAGTCCGCGACGCGCCAACTCATTGTAGCGATCGACGAGGAGCATACCACCACGTGTGGCCATGCCGAAGAGCGAGATAAAGCCGATGATGGCGGGAATGCTGACGACTCCACTCGTCAGCACGAGCGAGAGCACACCGCCGATAAGCGCCAATGGGAGATTGAGCAAGACCACGACCGACTGTTTCCATGAGCGAAACTGCAGGTAGAGCAAGAGAAGTATCACCACGATGCTCACTACGCTGAGCCCCAGCAACATGCGCGAGGCAGCCGCTTCGCTCTCAAACTGTCCGCCGTACTCCACGTGGTAGCCTTCGGGCAGGGTGATACGCTCTTCGATAGCCCGACGCATATCGTTGACTACAGAGCGCATGTCCCGCCCTTCGGCATTGGCAGAGACCACGAGCTTGCGCTGCGCGTTCTCGCGGCTGATGGTGTTAGGTCCTGCGGTCGAGATGATGTCGGCCACGTCGGAGAGGGGAATCTGAGAGCCCGATGCGGTGGTGATGAGCAGAGAGCGCAGACGCTCGATAGTCTGAAGGTCATCGTCAGCCATGCGCACAGTGAGGTCAAACGTTCGGCTTCCGTCCTGCACCTGACTCACTACATCGCCTCCGATAGCAGCATTGACATATTCCGAAAATTCGGGAAGCGTGATGCCATGGCGAGCGAGCAACGTGCGGCGCGGGCGAATGACGAGCTGCGGGCGTTCCACTTGTTGCTCCACATTGAGATCCCTCACGCCATCAATCCCTTGCGTGACTTGCTTAATCTGAAGTCCGAGGCTATGAAGCGTGCTCAGGTCGGGACCAAACACCTTGATGGCAATGCCCGCCTTCGTGCCCGAGAGCATGGCATCGATGCGGTGACTGATAGGTTGGCCTATCTCTACGTTGGCACCTGGAAGTGTAGACAGCCGCCTGCGAATGTCGGAGAGCACCTCCGATTTCTTGCGATCTTTCAGTACAAAGGGCACCTCCATCTCGCTGGTGTTGACGCCCAGAGCATGCTCATCGAGTTCGGCACGCCCCGTCTTGCGAGCTACTGCCTGCACCTCGGGTACCTGCAAAAGGAGTTTCTCTGCCTGCTGACCTATGCGGTCGCTCTCTGTGAGCGATACGCCAGGCAGCGTGCTGACGTTGATCGTAAACGATCCCTCATTGAAGGGAGGCAGGAAGGAACGACCGAGGGTGAAGAAAAGGCAGAGCGTGACGATGACCAGCATGCCCGTTGCTCCCAATATCCAGCGCGACGGACGCCCCAAAGCATACGCCAAGGCTCTTTCGTACATGAGCTTAAGACGGCGCACCCAACGTGGTTCGTCGTGGCGCGTATGAGTGGACTTCTCACTTGCGGTATCCAAAAGATCCTTGTGAGTAGTATTCTTATTTGCGGTATCCACAAGATCTTGCGGATCCTTGAGCAGGTAAGAGCAGAGCACGGGGGTGAGCGTGAGCGCTACGAGCGTGGAAGCAAAGAGCGAGATGATAAAGCTGATGCCGAGCGGAAGGAGCATGCGACCCTCAAGGCCCGAAAGGAAGAATAGGGGAATGAAACTCACTACGATGATGAGCGTAGAGTTGAGAATCGGCATACGCACTTCGCCTGAAGCATGGAAGATGACGTCCATCTTCTTTCTGCGCTCCGCCTTGGGCAGACGAGCGTTGAGGCGAAGACGCTTAAAGACATTTTCCACATCGACTATGGCATCGTCGACCAGCGAACCAATGGCAATCGCCATACCGCCTATGCTCATCGTGTTGATGGTAAGCCCCATCGCCTTCAGCACAAGCATCGTGACAAGCAGCGATAGGGGAATGGTGACGAGCGAGATGAGCGTGGTGCGCGCATTCATCAAGAAGATAAAGAGAATGAGCACGACGAAGATACCGCCCTCGATGAGCGACTTCTGAATGTTGGATATGGAAGAGTCGATAAAGTCCTGCTGACGGTACAGGTGCGTGTTGAGCTTTACGTCGGGCGGGAGAGAGGCTTTGAGCGAAGCAATGGCTGTATCGAGCTGTTCGGTCAGTTCGAGCGTGCTCGTAGAGGGTTGCTTCGTCACGGTGAGCAGTACGCCTTGATGGCCCGAGATAGAGGCAAGTCCCATCTTCGGACTCTTAGCCCCCATCTTAATGTCTGCCACATCTGCCAAGACAATAGGCTGTCCGGAAGTCGAGGACTTGATAACAGCTTGTCCCATCTGCTCGGTGCTTGTGGTGGCAAGTACGCCGCGCACGATGTACTCGTTGCCATACTCATAATGCACACTGCCAGAAGCGTTGCGCGTCATCTGACGGGTAGCATTCATCACCTCAGAGAGGCTCACGCCGTAGTGGCGCATGCGTTCGGGATGAAGGCGAATCTGATATTCCATGAGGTCGCCCCCCATCACCGTTACTTGGGCCACACCGCCCGTGGAGAGCAGCCGCGGACGGATGGTCCAATCTGCCAGTGTGCGCAGCGAACCGAGCGAAGTGGTATCGGCAGTGAGGCCGATAAACATTACCTCGCCCATAATGCTTGATTGCGGACCCAGGGTGGGCTGACCCACACCATCGGGTAGCGCATCGCCTATGGTGGCGAGCTTCTCGGATACAATCTGGCGATCGCGATAGATATCGGTGCCCCAGTTGAATTCTATCCATACTACGGAGAAACCCGTGGTAGACGACGAACGTACGCGGCGCACATCGGTAGCACCATTGACTGCCGTCTCGATGGGAAAGGTGACGAGACGTTCCACCTCTTCCGACGCCATGCCCTTGGCCTCTGTCATGACTACGACGGTGGGCGCATTGAGATCGGGGAAGACGTCTACCTCCATCTTCTTAGCCGTCCAGCACCCGATGACAATCAGCAGAATGCTGAAAAACAAGATGATGGGCCGGTTGCGAAGAGAAAATGATATGATCTTGTTGAGCATCTATTCAAGTATTAAGTATTAAGTATAAAGTATAAAGTATTAAGTAATACAATCAGGTTGGAGCTTACTTTATAACCTCATAACCTAAAAACTCCAAACTCCAACCTTATAACCTCATAACCTTAAAACTCCAAACATATGATTAGTGTGAATGTCCCTCAGGCACAGCAGTGGCATTGGCAGCAAGGCGTACAAGCGTGGCACCTCGTGTGACAACTTTATCGCCAGGACGAAGGCCCGAACGAATCTCGGTGCGCAACCCGTCGGAACTACCCAGTGTGACTTCTACTCTGCGATAAGAGTCGGCATGATGCTGCACGTAGACGAAGTAGATGCCTTGCGACTCCGTGATGGCTTCGGAAGGTATGGCCAATACGCCGTGGCGCACACTGCCTTGAAGGAATACCTGTGCAAAACTGCCCGATACGATGCTCCCTTGGTTATTAAACTCAAAGATTACGGGCACAAAGGCATCGCCCGTACTCGATGCTCTGCCTTTTGAAACTAAGCGCCCGCCCAGTTGAGAGAGACTGTATACGTTGTCGCTTTCATCGTACGCCATGCGGAAGTTGGCTGTGGAGATGCGCGGAAGCATGCCGAAGTAGCGTTCAGGCACGTCGGCACGTAGTTGCACGCGTTTGCTCTGCGTCACAAGGGCAAGAGCCTGCCCAGCCGAAACGTAGTCGCCAGGACGGACCAAGAGCGTTTTCAGATACCCACCAATAGGAGCCGAGATGCTTCGGCTCTGCGCAGCATTGCCAAGGCTTTGCGCTGTAGCTACGGCGGCCTCATAGCGCTGGCGCGCTTCTTCCAATTCGCGTTGCGAGATAATCTTCTCTGCTGATAGCTTCTCAGCTCTGTCGAGCGCCAAGCGGGCTGCTTTAGCCTCGCTTTGAGCCACGGCAGCGGGGTTGCCATCCGCCATCGGCTTGCCATTGACTACAAAGAGTGCTTGGCCCGCGCTCACGGCCTGTCCCTCCGTGAGGGCGCTACCAGCGAAGCGCGCAATGCCCGCCATGGTGGCGGTGACCGTGGCCTCAGCACCAGAAGCGGGAAGAACTTGCCCGCTCACTTCGATGACTTCAGAAAAATCTGTGGGCTGTAGCGTAGTGACCTCTACGCCCGCTGCATGGGCTTGCTCTGCTGAAAACTCAATTTCGTCGGCAGCGTGCTGATGATCCTCTGCAGAGACTGCTGCCTGCTCATCGCCTTCGTGATCATGATCATGACTTTCGTGGCTCTTGCTGCATGCGCTAAAGAGCATAACTGCGAGTGCGGTTATGCTAAGTAATGTATGATGTAAATGCATGAAAAAAGGTGTGGATAAGTTGTAAAGTAAATTGTATAAAAGAAAAACTTATCCACGAGCGGGCGGACCGCGCCGACTCATTTGCTTGCTCGAGGGATGAGCAAGCGGGGTGGGAGAGGGTAGGCAATATGCCGCACGCTCTCCTATATATATAATAGGTGTGTTCGCTTGTTCCCAAAAATCGCAAGGGAGAAACCCGCCGTCTGTCCCGCCCATGGCCTTACGCACAATGGAAAGGTGGGTGGACACCGACTGCTGGTAGCAAGGATGGCTGTCGGCGGAGTGATGGCCGTGATGTGCTGTGTGCTCATCGTTGACTTGCCCATCGCTATGACAAATCTCTGTGACCCAACAAGCAGCCCCGCCATCGTGGTGATGGTGGGGAAAGAGCGATAGCAAGAGCACCAGCACGATGCCTATCGACGCAAGGTATGCAGAGCGCGAGATTTTCACAATGCAAAGGTAAGAAAAGCCTCGTGCAATTAGGTTGCAAAAACAATAAATGTGATAAAAATGCTTGAAATATAGCAGAATGTCGTACTTTTGCATGTGAATGTGGCACGATTGTAAACGATGAAAACTTCGTTACGCCTGTGCTAACGAGATCTTGCATAACAACAAACACTATACATCAACTACACATTTATGAAAAAGTTTTTCATGCTTTGCGCAGCTCTTGTGATGAGCTTCGCAACAGCCCATGCCGACGAGGGTATGTGGCTCTTGAAGCTGATGAAGCAGCAACATCTTGCGGACTCGCTCCGCAAGGCTGGCCTTCAGCTTCCGCCCGAAGCGCTCTACAGCGAGACCGCTCCCTCACTGCGCGAATGCATTGGTATCTTTGGAGGCGGTTGCACCGGTGAGGTGGTAAGCCCCGAAGGCTTGGTATTGACCAACCACCACTGCGGATTTAGCTATGTACACGAAATGAGCGCCATCGGTCACGACTATATGAAGGATGGCTACTTTGCCCACAATCGTAGCGAAGAACTCCCTACACCCGCAAACCTCACTTTCACGTTCGTGATCCGCATTGCCGACGTGACGAAGGAAGTCAACGCGGAGGCAACTAAGAAAAAGGCTGATGAATATACGAAGCAGAGCATCGGTTTCCTCGAGCCCATCGCTCAGAAGATGCTCAAGAAGAGCGACTTGGCTAAGAAAAAAGGCATGAGCGCTCGCATCGTGCCCTACTTCGGCGGTAATCAGTTCTACATCTTCTTCGAACAGAAATATCAGGACATTCGCCTCGTGGCCAACCCTCCTTACAACATTGGTCAGTTTGGTGGTAATACCGACAACTGGATGTGGCCGCGCCACAATGCAGACTTCTGCATGTTCCGTATCTACGCCGATAAAAACGGCGAACCTGCTCCCTACAGCAAGGACAATGTGCCTCTGAAGGTGAAAAAATACCTGCCTATCTCGCTTAAGGGCATGAATGAGGGCGACTACACCATGATTATGGGTTTCCCCGGAAGTACCAGTCGTTATCTTACTGCTGCTGAGGTGAAGCTTCGCTGCGAAGCGACCAATCAGCCCATCATCGTGGCTGGTAATCCCTTGCTCCAGTACTACAAGACCTTGATGGACCAGAGCGACGAAAATCGCTTGAAACTGGAAGATCAATATGCTTCATGGGGCAATACAGTCAAGAACTTTGGCGGTATGAACGAAGCCGTGGAGAAGAATCATCTCATTGATGAGAAAAAGGCTGAAGAAGCGCGCTTCCGTGAATTCGCCCAGAAGAGCGGAAAGACTGAATATAAAGATGTGATCGATCGCATCGAGAAGCTCTGCGAGGCTTACAGCGATACGTTGCACGATGCAACTCTGATGCGTATCGCACTGCAAGATCAGGACTTGTGGATCCGTCCGTCGCTGGTCGATGCTTACGAGAAAGCACTTAAGAGCGGCAAGGAAAAGGATATCACAGTTGCTAAGCAGGCCATCATGGACTACTGCAAGCAGCAGAACTTCTCGCTCGACAAGGTAATCGACTGCGGCAAGGTGCGCTTGCTCGTTCCTTATTTTATAAAAGAACGCAAACTCAAGGAAATGCCTCATTTCCTCGAAACGAAGGAAAGCACGGAGCAGATCATCGGCACGATGTATGCCAACACAGTATTCGCCGACAGCGCCAAACTTGCCGATGCGCTCGCTAAGAACGATGCCTCAGTGCTGAAGGCTGATCCCCTCTATAAGGAAATAAGCGACATCTTTGAATATTCAAATAAGACCTTTAAGGGCTTCTCAGCTTACACCAAGCAGCGCTTGGAACTCAATAAGATCTATGTGCGTGGTCTCTGCGAAATGTACGATTGGGCAAAGTCTCCTGATGCCAACTTCACGCTGCGTATGACTTACGGCCACGTGAAAGATCTCTACCCGCGCGATGCCGTTCACTACGACTGGCAGACTGTGCTCGATGGTATGTTTGAAAAAGAAAGTAAGAGGGAAAGCGACTATTTCATCAACGAACGCTTGCGCAAACTCTACGAAACTAAGGACTTCGGTCGCTATGCTCGCAAAGATGGCAAACTGCCCGCCTGCTTCCTTTCCAACAACGATATCACGGGCGGCAACTCAGGTTCGGGCGTGCTCAATGCTAAGGGCGAACTCATTGGCCTGGCGTTCGACGGCAACATCGAAAGCCTTTCTGGCGACCTCAAGTTCGACCCAAAACTCCAACGCTGCATCAACGTAGATATTCGCTACGTGATGTTCATCATCGACAAGTTTGGCGGTAGCACTTACGTGCTTGACGAACTCGATCTGCGCTAATACGACAATCTTACCTGTCGGTAAGATGAGTATATTTATTAGTACAATAAGAAAGAGGACTCCTTTTGGGAGCCCTCTTTCTTATTGTACAGTTTTACAGTTTTTTTCTGTAAAACGTCGAAGATTTTGCGGCATTATAAAGCAGATAATGTCGCATAAGTAAGCAATGAAGGTTGTTACAGACTGGTTAATAATAGGGTAAAGGCACGAAAAAATAGTCACAAACCCTTGCAAGTTCCTATAGAAAGTCATACTTTTGCAGTGTACTACCACAATATAACACTAACAACCACTCAAAGTATGATAAGCATTGACCATATCGACTTTAGTTACGGCAAGAGAAAACCCGCTATATTCAGCGATTTCTCCTTAGAGCTTCCGAAAGGAAAGATCTGCGGATTATTAGGAAAAAACGGTACGGGTAAGAGTACGTTACTTTACCTCATGAGCGGATTGCTGCGTGCACAGAGGGGAACAATCACATACGATGGGCGCGACGTGAGTCAGCGTCTGCCAGAAGTGCTCTCTGATATGTTCTTCGTGCCAGAGGAGATAGAACTTCCTTCGCTCAGCATGGAGCGCTACGTGAAGATGAATGCTCCGTTCTATCCCAACTTTAGCCAGGAAGTGCTCAAAGAGTGTTTGAGCGACTTCGAACTGCCCACTCAGCTCGACTTGCGCGGCCTCTCGATGGGACAGAAGAAGAAGGCTTTTATGAGTTTTGCGCTTGCCACAGGCACTCGCCTCTTGCTCATGGACGAGCCTACCAACGGACTTGACATCCCCTCGAAGAGTCTCTTCCGCAAGGTCATCTCACGTCATATGACGGATGAACGCACGCTCGTGATCTCTACGCATCAGGTGAGGGATGTCGATATCTTGCTCGACCACGTGATCCTGCTCGAGGGCTCCCATCTCTTGCTCAATCGTCCTACGGCAGATATCTGCGCCATGCTCCGCTTCGAAGAGCGCCCTGTGGGAGCAAGTACGGAGGATGCCATCTATGCGCAGCCCTCTATCTATGGCAACTCCGTCATCGTGGAGAATCATGGTGAGGATGATGAGACTCCGATCAACTTGGAAATGCTCTTCAATTGTGCTGAGGCTGGAAAACTTCCCAAGTCACTTACCGTCTAACCCTAATGACTCCTATATATAATGAACAACTTCGATATACGTCGTTTCGGCACATTGCTCCGCAACGACTTCGTGAGCAACGCTCGCTCTTATCTCGCCCTATCGGCAGGCATCTTTTTGGCCCACTTCTTCGCTCAGTTGGGCATATTTTACTTCTCGCTCAAAGGGTGGACCGATCTTCCTGCACTTAAGGGAGAGGTCGTGATGAGTGATGCTTACGGTTGCCTGTGGATGGTGACGATTGTAGCAATGAGCATAGGCATCTCGCTCACGTTTGCTAATCTGAAGACGAAGCCTAAGCGCATTGCTTACCTCATGCTCCCGGCTTCAAATGTGGAGAAGTTCCTCTCGCGTGTGCTCATCTTTACGGTGGGTGTGGGCGTGCTCAATGTGGCCATGTTCTTCCTCGCTGATGTAGCTCGCACGATAGCTCTATTCGGAATGCCCATCCATATGGGGCTTGCCTCTTGGGAAATGGTAAGAATGCTCTGGGAGGATACTCATGAGTATTTCAATGCATTCCACTTAAATTGGGAATGCACGTGGACCATGCTCTTTACTATCTTTTCAGCTCTCAATGCCTACCTGTTGTTGCTGCTCGGTAGTGCTATTTTCCGCAAGCAAGCGTTCTTCAAGACAGTAAGCATCATGGTAGGTGGAGGCCTCTTGCTATCGATGACTGTCGCCTCTTTCCTCATAAACTTTAATATGGATGGGCGCAATGTGGAAATTTCGGGAATAACAATTATGAATACAACCCTTCACATGATTTGCTGCGTGGCATGGCCCTGGCTGAGCTATTGGCTCTTTAAGCATATCACGGTGATCAGAAGAAGACTCTTCTGAAGCACACGTCTCAGAGCGAAACAGAGCAAAAGCATGCTCTGGCCTTTCGGCATGTTTCAGAACAACATTCGCATGCTCCCGAGAAAAGAATCCTAATCCAACGAACCATTCTCTCTAATTCCCTTAAAGAATGAATTTTAAAGAAGGTCAACCTATCTACGTGCAGATAGCCGAACGCTTGTGCGACGAGGTGCTGGCGGGGACGTATCAGCCCGACAGCCGCATCCCCGGTGTGCGCGAATATTCGGCGCTGCTCGAAGTGAATGTCAACACCACGGTGAAGGCATACGATCTCTTGGCGCAAAGAGGCATTATCTATTCCCGAAGGGGAATGGGCTACTTCGTGGCTGCCGAAGCGTCCAACTATATACAAGAAGAACGACGGGCCTACTTCCGTCAGCATGCCTTGCCCGAACTCTTCCGACAGATGCACTTGCTCGGCATCACGATAGACGAGGTTGTGAAAATCTATAACGACTCAAACGCAAAACAATGAAAAGTGACTACACGTGGAAGTCGGTAACGCTCCACGAATAGAAACACGACTCAAACGCAAAAAAATGAAACAGACTACACTTTCCCTTATAGCCCTATCACTCATGGCTCTGCCCGCGAGTGCACAAAAGCGTGGCCAGGTGGTCGATGCAAAGGGGCAGCCCGTGGCTTATGCCAATGTAGTGGCACTCAATCCTCAAGACTCGGCAGTGGTGGCCGCCACGCTGACCCACGACGATGGCCAGTGGAAATTTGCTGATAGCCTAAAGACCATCCAGTTGCTCCGTGTCAGCGCCGTGGGCTACGAACCGCTTTATTATAAAAGCACGGTGCCTATGGAACGGCTTATGCTCACGCTCAAATCACTCGATGCTCACCAATTGGGCGAAGCTAACGTAGTGGCGAAGCGTCCTGTGTCGAAGCTCGAAAATGGTGCTTTGGTCACCTCGGTAGAAAATACTGTGCTCTCCAAGGTTGGTACGGCAGAGGACTTGCTGCAGCAAGTGCCCGGCCTCATGAAGTCGACGGATAAGGATGGCGGCATAGAAGTAGTAGGCCGAGGAAAACCTCTGATCTATATCAATGGTCGCTTGATGCGCGATGAGAGTGAACTCAAGCAACTTCGCAGCAATGAGATAAAGAACGTGGAAGTGATCAACACGCCAGGAGCGCAGTATGACGCTTCGGTCAATGCCGTGGTGCGCATCCGCACAACGCGTCGCAAGGGCGAGGGCATTGGTGTGAACTTTAGCAATGATTATTACCAAGGACAGTTTGCCTCGGAAGATGCGCGCCTCAAGCTCTCTATGCGCAAGAATGCCTTCGACTTCAACGTGCAGGGCGGTTACGACTACAATCATGGTTACTGGAATTCGGGCTCCGACCAGACGGTACAGACGCCCGAGGGGCTGTGGTCAATGCCCTTCTATGATAAGAATTCTTGGAAGATGCACAGAGCCGATGGTGTGGCAGAGTTCAACTTTACGCCGTCAGAGAAGCATTCTACAGGTGTGCGCTATTCTTTGAAAAAGACTTTCCCTAACGATGCCGATGCCACCGTGCAGAGCCACATTCGCAAGAATTGTGAAGATTTCGACAAACTCACCAACTAACTCGTTATCTCTGAGGACAACGACTTGACGCATGCTCTCAATGCTTACTACGATGGTCGATGGGGAAAAGGCGAGTTTCGCATCGATGCCGACTTCTTTGCAAGCGGAAGTCATAGCTTGACTACTTATGACGAACATAGCCAGACACAAGACAGTCGCCAGTTCCCCACCGAGAGCGATACGCGCAACCGCATCTTTTCTGCCAAGGCTCAGTACGAGTTCCCATGGTTGAAGGGCAAGTTTGCCGTAGGCTCTCAATACGTTCAGACTAATCGTCACGACAATTATTACGTAAGCGCCGAGCTACCCGGCATCACGCCTTCAGCATCGAAACTCTTGGAGCGTACGGCCGCAGGCTTTGTGCAATACTCCACGCTTTTGGCTCGCCGCTACCAACTCACGGCTGGCCTCCGTTACGAACGCCTGCAGCTCGACTACTACCTCTCCCGCCAGCGCGTCGACGAGCAGTCGCCCACGTACAGCAATCTTTTCCCCTCCATCTCGCTCGCAGGCTTGGTGGGCAAGGCACAGCTGATGCTCTCCTATACGAGCAAGACCACTCGCCCCGACTACAGCCAGCTCTCGTCCAACGTGGTCTATGGCAACCGTTACTTGCTCCAGAGCGGCAATCCCAATCTGAAGCCCACCATTCTCCATTCCGTCAACGTTACTGCTGTGTGGAAATGGTTGCAAGCCACGCTCAACTACGACTATAGTCGCGATGGCATACTCTTCTGGGGCGTATCTCTGCCCGAGCAGCCCGAGGTGACAAAGATCACGTATATCAACAAGAACTATTCACAGCTACAAGCCACGCTCACCCTCTCGCAGCAAATCAAGTTCTGGCGTCCTATGCTCACGGCCTACGTGTCGAAAAACTTCTGCGACCTACGCCTCTCCGACGGCTCTCGCCTAACGATGAATCCTCTCTTGGTGCTCTACACATCGCAGTCCTTCACGCTCCCTAAGGGTTTCGGCTTGACTGCGGGCTATCGTATGTCGACGCGTGGTAGCTATCAAAATGTGCAGATTCTCCGCATGAACCACTCTCTGGAGGCATATCTCACCAAGTCTTTCTTCAAAGATGCTCTCAACATCAACATCGGTGGCCGCGATCTGCTGAAGCAGAACAACAGTCGCATCCGCATGAACCTGCAGAACGGCAGCCTCGTACAGACCGGGCTGGGCGACACCCGCGTGTTCTACATCAAACTCAACTACAAGTTCAACTCCATGCGCAACCGCTACAAGGGCGAAAGCTCAATGGAGGACGCCATTCAGCGATTGTAGCAATTGTACCTTCAACGGTAAGCTCAATCGCAAGGCCTATTTATAAGTGGAGGGGTGTAGGAAAAAAGCACTTTCCCTTTGTAGTACAATAGCTTTGCACTATATTTGCAACAATATTAAGTAGAT
>ERZ808270.818-NODE-818-length-15828-cov-2.758258_pt1 | contig 15828 bp, 7 predicted proteins | sample MGYA00521082_ERZ808270 | MGnify/ENA primary metagenome ERZ808270 (study PRJEB31516, sample SAMN03275594) | gut metagenome | biome: mammalia-associated habitat; material: feces | host: Papio cynocephalus | place: Kenya | collected 2012-07-27 ... | reverse complement strand
AACTGTAAGCTCTGATTTTATTTTACAAAAATCTTTATTGTTTTTCTACAGACCGATTCGCTATATGCAACAAAAGGGCCGCTTGTATAGAGCAGGCGGACTAATTACTTTTTCACCACGGTGAAAATTCCGTTAGTGGCACACTAAGCCACCGCTAATGGCACACTAACGATTCGAAAGTGGGCGAGTAAGAATTCTTGAATATGAAATTATTTTACAGACCGTGGCGCGTATTGTGTCTCTTGATATGGAAAACAGAAAATGATTTGTGTAGGATTATGTATGATTTGTGTATGATAAATGTAGGATTATACACAAGTCATCAGTCTAAAAATCAGACAGTTGCGAAACTTTTGTGTAGGATGTATGATATTTCTTGAATTTTTTACGCGCGCGTGCGCGCGTAAAAAAAGTCTCCCAAATAAAAGTTCGGGGAACATATAGAAACGAAGAAGCGCATTACGAGGTTGCATTTGGAAATAAATAATTTTATTTCGTTCTTTTCTCATTTTGCACTGTCTCTGAATAGGATCGGCTGCATTCGAAAATAAAAACAAATGAATTTGTTTTGTATTCCACTCATTTGCACTATCTTTGCAAGGAGTAAACAGCAAGAATGACTATGGCAGACAAGAAACTTAAGTTCGCCCTTTTCGGCAATGAATACCAGGCTCGCAAGTCCGCGTCCATTCAACGTGTGCTTGACTCCCTTGTGGCACATAATTCAGAAATCTATATAGACCGCCCGTTTTACGAATTCCTGACACAAACGTTGGGGATAAAAAATCGTGTGGATGGAATTTTTGACGGTTATAATTTTGACGTGGATTTCTGTATCTCCATGGGCGGTGATGGTACATTCCTCAAGACGGCAGCCCGGGTGGGGGCGAAATGTATTCCCATTGTGGGCATCAATACCGGACGACTCGGATTCTTGGCTGACGTGGGACCGACGGAGATCGATGAGGCATTGAAACTCTTGTTCGACGGAACCTATGAAGTGGAGAAACAGACAGTCATCAAGATTGAGGCAGAGGGTGAACCCATAGAGGGTAATCCGTATGCTCTGAATGACATCGCACTGCTGAAACGGGACACGGCTTCGATGATTTCCATCCGGACATCCATCGGGGGCGACTATCTTGTCACCTATCAGGCAGATGGTCTTATCGTGACTACCCCGACAGGTTCTACTGCCTATTCGTTGTCCAATGGCGGTCCGATCATGGTGCCACGGACAGGTACGCTTTGCTTGACCGCTGTGGCTCCTCACAGCTTGAATATCCGCCCCATCGTTATTCCGGATGACTGCGAGATAACACTCGAGGTGGAAAGCCGGTCACACAATTTTCTTGCCGCCATCGACGGTCGCTCGGAAAAACTCCTTGAAGGCACACGGATAACTATCCGCAAGGCTCCTTTTGCCGCCCATGTGGTCAAGCGTTTGGGACAGCGTTATTTCTCGACATTGAGGGAGAAGATGATGTGGGGCATGGACGGAAGACGACAGTTTGACATCAGAGATTTCTGAAAATGTCCAGACTCAAGAAAATGCTGCGCATCGAACGCAGCCAGTATTCCGCCCGACAACTGTTCCAATGGCTTTGGAGCGCATGGCATGGAAACCGACGGCAGGCGTTGCTCAACGCCGCTATCGGTATTGCCGGTGTAGGCGTGAGCCTCGCTTCGGTGTGGGCGGTGCAACATGCCATTGATGTGGCATCGGGAACATCCAAGGGATCCATTCTTTGGAGTGTAGTGATGATGGGCGCACTTATCTTGACGGACTTCGCTCTCAATATTTCAGCCATTTGGGTGAGAAACATTTTGGGCGTGCGGGCTCAAAACCGTATGCAACAGCGTATACTCGACCATATACTCCATGCCCAATGGGAAGGCAAAGACCGCATGCACAGTGGTGATGCCCTCAACAGGTTGGAGACGGATGTGCAGACTGTAGTCACCTTTCTTACTGAGACTCTGCCCAACACGTTGTCTGTGTTGGCACTATTTCTTGGCGCCTTTTTCTATCTGTTCGCGATGGATCGCCTGCTTGCGGTCATCGTGGTGGCGATTATCCCCTTGTTCGTACTGGTCAGCAGGGCCTATGTCAACCGCATGCGGCTTCTTACCCGATATGTGCGAACTTCGGACAGCCAGGTGCAGAGCGTGCTTCAGGAAACCATCCAGCACCGGGTGCTCATCAAAACTCTTGAAGGCGAGCAGCCCATGCTTGACCGCCTTGAAAACACGCAAGGACAATTGCGTCGCAATGTAATCAAGCGCACGGTGTTCTCCGTTTTTTCCAACACGGTGCTCAACCTCGGTTTTGCGTTGGGCTATCTTGTCGCTTTTGCTTGGGCGGCAGTGCGCATGTCTGCCCATTCACTCACCTTTGGCGGTATGACCGCCTTCTTGCAACTGGTCAACAAAATACAAACTCCAGCCAGAAATCTCACCAAACTTGCTCCCGCTTTTGTAGCGGTACTTACGGCTGCCGAGCGACTCATGGAACTGGAGGACAGTCCACTTGAGGAGCAAGGCGAACCTCTGATGATGAAAGCTCCTTGTGGAGTGAGGTTCAGCGATGTGAGCTATGCCTACAACGATGGCGATGGCGACGTGCTCCACCGCCTCTCGTTCGATTTCCGTCCAGGCACATCGACAGCCATTCTCGGTGAGACAGGAGCCGGAAAAACCACGCTTATTCGCCTTGTCCTCGCTTTGTTGTCTCCGAGAGAGGGAAAGATTTCACTCTACAATGCTCATGAAGAACGAGTCATGACCCCTCGGTTGCGCTGCAATCTCGTTTATGTGCCTCAGGGAAACACTCTCATGAGTGGCACTATCCGGGACAATCTGCGTTTGGGACGGTTGGATGCTACCGACGAGGAGATGGGGGAAGCCCTTCACCAGGCTTGTGCCGATTTTGTTTTCAACCTGCCCAAGGGACTTGACACCCTTTGCGCGGAACAAGGGGGAGGACTGAGTGAAGGCCAGGCTCAGCGCATCGCTATAGCCCGAGCCTTGCTGAGAAGGGGACAGGTGATGCTCTTTGACGAGGCAACCAGTGCTCTCGACCCAACAACCGAACGCCAGTTGCTCCACAATCTGCTTGCCGAGCACCGACATACCGTCATCTTCATCACCCACCGTCCTGCGGTGGTCGATTATTGCGACCAGTTGCTCAGGGTGGGAGAGTGATTTCTTTCTCATGGGAAACAAGAACAAATGCGTTACCATAGCCAGGGACAGGCTTTTAGCCGTGAGATGGAAGATTTTCCTCCTTATTGCGGAAGAAAATGCCTTTGTATATTGCGGTGAAAGACTAACTTTGCCATCGGAATAACAAGTATATATTTAAAACCAATACAACAATGAACAAGAAACTATTTTCTGTAGTCTGTTTGGCTCTTGTGTCTGTTTCGACATGGGCGGCGGACAACCTGAAACTATGGTATCAGAAACCTGCTGTCTATTGGGAGGAAGCTCTTCCTTTGGGCAATGGACGTCTTGCGTCCATGGTCTATGGCGGGGCTGAGAATGAGGAAATCCAACTTAATGAGGAAACTATTTCTCAAGGACAACCTTATACGAATTACAACCCTAAGGCTCTGTCTTCTTTGAAAGATGTGCGCAAACTCATTTTCCAGGGAATGGCGGATTCTGCCCAGGCCGTGGCCACTCGGGATTTCCTTGCTCCAAATACTAGCAATGGATGCCGCTATCAGACAGCGGGCAGTTTGCGGATAGCGTTTAAGGACCACAAGGGATTTACCAACTATCGCAGGGAACTGAGCCTTGACAAGGCATTGTCTACCGTTACCTATCGGGTGAATGGTGTGGATTATACGGAACGGACTTTCGTCTCCCTCGCTGACCAACTCGTCATCGTGCGCTTGCAGGCTTCCAAAAAAGGAAAACTCAATTTCTCAACTTATTTCACTTGCCCACAAGAGATGAAACGCACATCTGCTATAAAAGGAGGGGTGAAGAGCTTGCAGATGGAAGGATATACGGGCAGTTCGGAAGCAGTGGAAGGTGGAAAACTGCATTTCGTCAACTTGCTCAATCTGCGCAATGCCGATGGCAAGGTGTCCCGTACAGACACTGCACTCGTGGTGAATGGTGCCACAGATGTGACCTTATATATATCTATCGCCACCAATTTCGTCAACTACAAGGATATTTCCGCGGATCCATACAAGCGCAATGCCGCCTATATGAAGAATGCCCGTCCATTCGATGTGGCTTTTGCGGAAAGTCTGAAGAAATATCAAGAGCAGTTTGGAAGAGTGGAGCTCAATCTCGGTGGAAGTCAGTATGAAAATCTTCCAACCGACGAGCGAATCCGCACCTTTGGTCAGCATACGGACAACCAGTTGGTTTCTCTTTATTTCCAGTTTGGCCGTTATTTGCTCATCAGTTGCTCGCAACCAGGTTGTCAGCCGGCTAACTTGCAGGGAAAATGGAATGCCAAACTCAATCCTGCTCGGAAATGCCGCTACACCATCAATATCAATACCGAGATGAACTATTGGCCGGCTGAGCCGACTAACCTTTCGGAACTTCATCTGCCTCTTGTCAAGATGGTGGAGGAACTTGCCGAAGCTGGTTCGGAGACCGCAAAGAAAATGTATGGCTGCCGAGGCTGGGTGGCACATCACAACACAGACCTTTGGCGCATGACAGGCGCTGTAGACCGCGGCTATTGTGGCGTTTGGCCCACATCCAATGCTTGGCTCTGTCAGCATTTGTGGAACCGTTATCTCTATAGTGGAGACAAGCAATATCTTGCCCAAGTATATCCGCTGATGAAGGGCGCTTCCGAGTTCTTCGTGGACTTTATGGTTTGTGATCCTACTACAGGCAAGTTGGTGGTATGCCCAAGCAATTCTCCTGAGAACGGTCCGAAACTCAAAGACAGCAAGGCGCATCTTTTCGCCGGCATCACGATGGACAACGAATTGGTGACCGACCTCTTTACCCATACGGCTGCTGCAGCCCGTATCTTGGGTAAGGACCAGGCTTTTGCCGATACAATTCTCAATATGCGAGCTTATATCACTCCTTTGCGTGTGGGTAAATATGGCCAACTGCAGGAGTGGGCACAAGATTGGGACAATCCTCGTGACCACCATCGTCATGTGTCACATCTTTGGGCTCTCTATCCCGGTAACGAGATTTCCCCTTATCGCACACCAGAGGCATTCAATGGTGCTGTGACCTCATTGATTCAGCGTTCCGACGCTTCCACAGGTTGGAGCATGGGTTGGAAAGTGTGTCTTTGGGCACGCAGCCTTGACGGCAACCATGCTTATAAACTTATCAAAGATCAGTTGAGCCTTGTTTCCCCAGTATCTCAGCAGGGACAGGGAGGTGGTACCTATCCTAATATGTTCGATGCTCATCCGCCATTCCAAATTGACGGCAACTTCGGCTGCTGCGCCGGTATCGGTGAGATGTTTGTGCAGAGCCACGATGGTTGCGTCAACCTCCTGCCCGCTATTCCTGACGAATGGAAATCACAGGGCGAGGTGAAAGGCTTGCGTACTGTGGGCGGTTTCGTTGTCGAAGACTTGCAGTGGAAAGACGGAAAGGTTGTGAAGGCCGTGATTCGTTCCACTATTGGAGGCAATCTCCGTTTGCGTCTGCCCAACGAGGTGAAATCATCCTCTTCACTTCAGAAAGCGGAAGGCGAGAACAACAATCCTTTGTTCACCACCTTCAGCATGCAGACAGAAGTGACTCCTGGAGTTACCCAAGCTTTCCGCATCTTGCCAGCCACCCATCTCTATGATGTCCAGACTCGTGCCGGCGAGACCATCACGCTCACTCTTTAAGACATATATAAAACCTTGACAATTGACCTCGGTGTGGAGTCCATAGAACTCCATACCGAGGCTTTTTGTATTCTTGGGCATGACTATTGTGGAACAGTTGTATGCCATCTTTGGTGTACCATAGAAGATAGCATGCGCTTTTTGCGGATATTAAGGGCAAAATTCGTAATTTTGCAAACACAGAATTTTATTGTTTGAGATAATGAGAAGAAAAAAGCTCCTTTTTATATGTTTGGGAAATATCTGTCGCTCACCGGCGGCACAGGGTATCATGCAGCATTTGGTGGATGAACGAGGGGTGGCGGAAACCTACGAGATAGACAGTGCCGGTATCGGCGCTTGGCATGTGGGCAACCTTCCCGACAGCCGTATGCGGAGTCATGGACACAAGCACGGATACACTTTCGACCATCATGCGCGTCAGATATGTGATGCCGATTTTGACCGTTTTGATTATATCATCGTGATGGACGAGGAAAACTATAAGGCAGTTACCCGAATGAAAAATCGTGTTGGTGGCAGGGCGGAGGTTTGTCGAATGGCAGACTATTTTACCCATCATCGTAAAAACCACTCTGTTCCAGATCCTTACTATGGTGATGACCGTGACTTTGAACTTGCCATTGACCTCATAGAAGATGGCTGTCAAGGACTTCTACAACATCTTGAAGACTAAAATATTGCGCCAATTTGTACTTGAAAAAGTGTACGGATTGATATGCTTGTGAACTATTTTATAAAAACTTCATTATAAGAATAGGATAATTTTGCATATTGGAATAACCTCCGACGAAAAAAGAAAAAACTAAAACTAAATAACAAAAGCAATGAACAACAACTTTACCAAACTCATGTTGGCTGCCCTGCTCACTGGCGGAAGTCTAAGCGCCAGTGCCCAGCAGTTGGCGTTCCCGGATGCAGCGGGTTGGGGACGGTTCGCAAAAGGAGCGCGTGCCAGCCTTTCCTCTGCTAAGGTTTATCATGTGACCAATCTCAACGACAAGGGTACAGGTTCGCTCCGTGATGCCATCAGCCAGCCAAACCGCATTATTGTCTTCGATGTGGCAGGTGTCATCAAAATCAGTGACCGTCTGGTTTTCTCCAAGAATCTTTATGTGGCAGGTCAGACAGCACCCGGTGAGGGTGTGACTGTCTATGGCAACGGCGTGTCTTTTTCTGGTGCCGACAACATCATTGTTCGCTACATGCGTTTCCGCATGGGACACATAGGGACGTCGGGCAAGGATGCTGCGGGAATAGCCAACGGCCAAAATATGATCTTCGACCATTGCTCCTTCTCTTGGGGACAAGACGAAACTTTCTCTATCAATCCCGATAACAAGGGCTCTTTGCCTCAGAATATCACCATCTCCAACTCCATTATGGGACAAGGCTTGATGCCTCACTCCGCCGGAGGTTTGATGCAGAGTGACTACATTACGCTCTACCGCAACCTTTATTGTGACAACTCTACCCGTAACAACAAGGTGAAAGGTATCAACCAGTTTGTCAACAATGTGGTCTACAACTGGGCAAACATGGCCTACAACATGGGTGGAGATTCTTCAGGCGATTCATTCTGTAACATTGAAAGCAATCTTTTTATCAACGGTCCTTCAAAAGGTGGTAATGCCTTTTCTGGCGGTGGTGGTGATGGCGTGTTCAGTTTCTACGGCAATGACAACTGGCAGGACAGCAACATGGATGGGGTCTTTGACCCTTATGAAGTGACCAACTATGCTGCCGGTAACCGTGTGGACACACCTTATGACTACCCGGAATTGCCTAAATTCGAAGGCAAAAGCTTGCTTCAGACATTGATTCCTACCGTTGGTGCGTCGCTCCCATATCGAGATCCCAGTGACTGCTACATGATTGATGAGGTCAATTCTGTAGGCAAGAAAGGTGCTTTGATTTCCAATGAAGAGAATCTTCCTTATGGCGCTCCTAATACCTGGAAGGTGTGGGGCGGCAATACACGTGTGGATACTGATGGCGACGGAATGCCTGATGCTTGGGAAACGGCTCATGGAACTGACCCCAACAAGGACGACGCACTTACGCTTGCCGACAATGGTTATACCAACATAGAGAACTACATCAATAGTATTACGGTTGACAATCGTGACTATTTCCTTCGTGCTCCTCTTTGTGTGGAGCATGTTTCTTCCACCACATCTACCATTAAACTGCAGTGGGCTGACTACACCTACGGCGAGGATGGCTTTGCCATCGAAATCCAGAAATTGGGCGATACAGAGTGGAAGGAAGTGGCGCGTACAGAAGCGAATGTTTCCTCTTACACATTGACAGACCTTCCAGATGGTGTGCAGTATTTGGTACGTTTGCGCGCCTTTGCAGGTGACAAGTATTCAGACTATTCTTCTGAAGTGTCAATGGCCACACGTCCGAAGGATTTGGGTAGCATAGATATCGATAGTTACGTGCCTGATTTGACTTGGGACAATACAGCGACTGCTTGGGATCTGTCAACCAAGAGTTGGAACAAGGGTGCTGATGCTTTTGCCAATGGCAAGAAAGTGCTCTTTGACGGTGCTGCCAATGCAGAAGTGGCGCTTAACGACGTGACAGTTTCTCCCGAAACTGTTGTTGCCAAGGGTGATGCCAATGTTACCATCACAGGTACTGGATCCATTGGGGGCGAAGGCTCAGTGAACAAGGGCGGAGAAGGAACCCTTGCACTGAACACTGTCAACAAGTATACGGGCGCAACAGTGCTTCATAATGGTACTCTTGCTTTCAACAGCCTGAAGAATGGCGGAGTGGAAAGCAGTCTGGGTGCCAGCACGAACTTTGCACAGAACTGGGTGTTTGACGGTGGCGTGTATAAGTATACGGGCGCTTCCACATCTACTGACCGAGCTGCTCAAATCAAGAACAAAACAGAGTTTAACGTGGCGACCAAGGGGGCTGTTGTGACCATGAACGGAACTTTTGAGGGTGACGGCGATTTGGCTTTCAATGGTGAAGGTCAGGTGACAATCGGCACCAATAAGTTCTTCGGTTATAAGGGTGCCACAATTCTTCGTGGCGGAACGGTTTATCTTTCTACCACCGATATAGCGAAAGCCGGTATAGGCTCTTCTTCGAAGTTGGTGATGGCCGGCGGCGAATTGAAAACCAAAGGCGAAACTAATGGCTATGAGACTTATTCGTTCCCGATGGAAATAAAGGCGGGTACGGTTTCACAGTTCTCTCCTAATCGTTGCTGCTATTGGAAAAGCACTTTGACAGGTTCTGGAACATTGCAATATAATATACCTTACTTGCGTGAATACGTTCAGGGAGACTATTCTGATTTTACTGGACGTTTGATTGCTAATGGCATTTCTTCGGAAAAAGATGGATCATTACTTCTCTTTAATAAGGGAATTAATATGCCAAAGACAGTAGTTGAGGCTGCGGGCAATGCTCGTTTGGTTGGTTGGGACACAAATGCTTCTGTGACAATTGGCGGTCTGTCAGGCGCAAAGACAACCTACCTGAGTGGTTCAAGCAAGAATACCAAAAACTTTAATTGTACATGGACTATTGGCGGTGCCAATACTGATGAAACTTTTGAAGGTAAAATTAACAACTGGTCTGCTGGAGGTCATAGCTATGTAGGTAAGACTAAGATTATCAAGACTGGTACAGGTTATTGGCGTTTGACTGGAAGCAACGATTTTGCGGGAGGTACAGTTGTCAATGGTGGAAATCTGATTGTTAATGGAACCAATAGTGGAACTGGTGCAGTTACAGTGAATGCAGGTGGTACACTTTCAGGTAAAGGTAGTATTGCTGGAACTGTGAAGATTTGTAATGGTGCGACTTTGCAAGCTGGAGACATTGAAGATGAAGACTACGGAACCAAGCTGACGCTGAAGGGCGCATTGACAGTGGCAACAGGCGGTGTTGTAAATGTGTTGACAGACTATAACACTTGTAATACAATTGTTGCTACAGCACCAATTTTACAAGATGGTGCTGTGATTCAAATTGGTGAAGGAGAGTCAGATAGTTCTTTGTCAGCAGGCAAGAGTTTCCAAGTTTTCTCTACTGGCGCGACAGTCAATGGTACAGTGAAGATTGTGCCTGCTGTACCCTACAAAGGCCTCTCATGGGATACCAGTGCATTGGCCACAGAAGGCATTCTTCGAATCATCGATCCTACAGGCATCCATCATGTCGCAGGTGCTGAGGGTTTGAGCCATGTTGAATATTTCGATATGACAGGCAAGCGTATTGACAATGCTTCAGGTGCTTCCATTCTTCGTGGATTGGATGCAACAGGCAAGGTCATCGTTCGCAAGGTGATGAAATAACGCTTGTTAAGCGAAAATATATCTGTTGGGCCCTCCAAAAGATTTCAAATCTTTTGGAGGGTTTTGCTTTTTGTGCATTTTGTACGAAAAGATATATGCGTGAACAATTTTATAGGGCATATATATATAATGTGTATTAATTTTGCCGTCATAAGATTAAACCATAACACACATGAAAAAGATGAGACTTGGCGGACTTGTGTCCGTACTTGTGATAAGCCTGCTTGGGATAGGACAAGTTTGTGCTCAGGAGTTGGCGTTTCCTGGTGCCATGGGCTTCGGCAAATATGTATCGGGAGGCCGTGGAGGCGAGACGGTGCATGTGACCAATCTCAATGCTTCAGGACCCGGTTCGCTTGCTGATGCCGTGAGTAAACCACATCGCATTGTAGTGTTCGATGTGCAGGGCGTCATCCGTCTGAAACCCAATGAACGCATCATTGTAGCTGACAGTGTCTCCATTTTGGGGCAGACTGCACCAGGGAGGGGCATCACTGTCTATGGCAGCACCTTCCAGGTGAAAGGAAACAATGTCATCCTGCGCTATCTCCGGATGCGGGGCAGCATGAATATGGGACGGGGCAAATGCACTTTCGTTTGCGACCATGTCGACGGACTGATGGTTGACCATTGCTCCATTTCCTGGGGAAGATGGGACAATGCCCATATCAAGCAGAGCCATAATGTGACTTGGCAGAATTGCATCATTGCCGAAGGCATCGCTCCCCAACGCTTTGGCGCCATCACCGATGAGACCGACCGTTGGACCGTGGTACGCTGTCTGTGGGCTGATAACAAAAGCCGCAATCCAAAGATGAAATGTGGCATCCAGTATGTGAACAACGTGGTGTATAACTGCAATAATGGAGTCGTGGGCGGACATTCGGAGCGCGACCACTATCAAGATGTGGTGAACAATGTCTTCATCTCCGGTCCAACATCAGACCATCCCGACAGCTATTTCAATCTTTGGACGGCTTCGGATCATCTCTATCAACAGGGCAATGTGCAGGACACCCTGATGGACGGAAAGTTCAAACCGCACCCCATTACCCACTTCTCCAAGGCAACCTTGGTGGACAAGCCCAATTTTGAACCCTTCCCTGCAAAAGACCTGCTTACGGTAGAACAGACTGTCAAGGAAATCATCCGCACGGCGGGCGCTTCGAAAAAACGGGACCGCCACGACAAACGCATCATTGCCCAACTCAAATCCATGGGCAAGAAAGGTCAGAAGATAGACGACGAGACCCAAGTGGGTGGAATATAGAAACAATTAAAACAAGACATAAACATGAGAAAACTTTTTGTAAGCATCTGCTTGCTTTTTGCCTTGGGCATCAATGCCCAAAGTATTGACCGCAAGGCTGTGGTAGAGAGAAACAATCCCCATGTGACACAGATGGACTCCCTCAGTTCCCTGTCTGTCGGAAATGGCGGCTTTGCCATGACTGTCGATGGAACAGGCTTGCAGTCTTTCCCCGAAAGATACAGCAAGGGTGTGCCTCTCGGCACTATGAGCGATTGGGGATGGCACTCGTTCAAGAATCCTGAGAACTACAAGGAACAGGAAAGCTGGAAGTATTACGACTTCGGTCGTGGCCGTAAGGAACCTTATGCCACCCAGGTGAAGGACAACAAACGTGCCAAGGCTGCCGGTGACTGGTATCGTGTGAATCCTCACCGCCTTCATCTCGGCACATTGGGCCTGTCCTTGGGCACAGATCCGAAAGCTGTTCAGAACGTCGATCAGACCCTTGACATGTGGGCTGGCGAAATCAACAGTCGTTTCACTTATAAGGGAAAGACCTATCAAGTACAAACTGTTTGCGATCCTGTGGAGGATATGATTGCCACCCACATTACCTCCAATGGTAAGATTGCCGTTGACTTGCGTTTCCCTTATCCTACAGGTGGACACTGTGACGATGCATGTGATTGGACCAAAGACAATCTGCACAGCACGACCCTCGTGGGAAAGACTGCCAATTCCGCCACACTCAAGCGCACTATCGATGCCACGGTCTATTATGTGACTGTGCGCTGGCAGGGTAAGGCCAATATCAAGCAGACCGGCAAAAACCGCTATCAGCTTGTGGCTGGCGGCAAGGAACTGAGTCTCACTTGCGAATACTCCGAGCAACCCTCCAAGGCGGAGAAGACTTTCGCCCAAGTGGAAAACGAAAGCAAGACCTATTGGGAAGGCTACTGGAAGAAGGGCGGCATGGCTGACTTCGGTGCCTGCAAGGATCCCCGTGCCAAAGAGATGGAGCGCCGCGTGGTGCTCAGCCAGTATCTTCTCGCTATCCAGGATGCCGGTGACACCCCTCCACAAGAGACGGGTCTGACCTATAACTCATGGTTCGGCAAGTTCCACCTTGAGATGATTTTGTGGCATCAGGCACAGTTCGCACTTTGGGGACATCCCGAACTTCTCGACCGTTCCCTCTCTTGGTATTTCAAGGCTGAGGCCAATGCCCGCAAGATTGCCGAGCGTCAGGGTTTCAAGGGGGTGCGTTGGATGAAGATGACCGATCCCGATGCGGGGGAAGCCCCATCGAGTGTGGGCAGTTTCTTGATTTGGCAGCAACCCCACCTCATCTATTTGGCAGAACTCCTTTACCGTGCCAATCCGACACCGCAAGTGTTGGAGAAATATGCACGTTTAGTGGACGAGACCGCTGAGTTTATGGGCGACTTTGCTGAATACGACAAGCAGCACGACCGCTATATCCTCCGTGGTTGCATTGCCGCACAGGAAACCCTGCCTGCTGCAACGACGGTGAATCCTCCTTTCGAACTGAGCTATTGGCATTGTGCCTTGCAGATTGCCCAGCAATGGCGTGAGCGCTTGGGCAAGCAACGCGACGCTCATTGGGATGACATCATCAACAAGATTTCTCCGCTCGCTTCCAAGGACAGTCTCTATCTCGCTGCCGAGACACAGCCTGACTCCTATACCAATGAGCGGATGTTCAGCGACCATCCTGCCGTGACCGGTGCCGTGGGTCTGTTGCCTTACAATAGCAAGCAGGTGAACCTCGACATCATGAAGAATACCGAGAAGTGGATTTGGAAGAATTGGAAGTGGGACACTTCTTGGGGCTGGGACTATCCTATGATGGCCATGTGCGCAGCCCGTATGGGTGAGCCTCAGAATGCAGTGGGGGCCCTCTTGATGAAGGAGCAGAAGAACACCTACCTCGTCAGCGGCCACAACTATCAGGACGGCCGTCTCCGTCTTTATCTGCCGGGCAACGGCGGTTTCCTCATGGCGGTGGCGATGATGTGTGCCGGATGGGACGGAGCAACCAATCCTAATCCCGGTTTTCCGCAAGATGGCAATTGGAATGTGCGATGGGAAGGCTTGAAAGCCATGCCTTGACACTTTCCACCTATTTATATTAGAATCCTTTTTCAGACATTAGCCTTGTTCGTGACGACACGAGGCTAATGTCTTTCCTCATAAAACCGATAAAAACCAATGAACAAGAAAATCAAAACCTCTTTATTTGCACTTGCGCTTGCTGTCTGTAGTGCAAATGCCCAGTGGATCACACCGACCTGCCAGATGGAGAAACTTGACCGTGGCGTAGTGGCGTTCAAAGGAAAAACCGGCAAGAACTTTATCAGTTGGCGTCTGTTGGGCACCGATGATAAAAACGTGACCTTCAATGTACTGCGTGATGGACAGGTGATTAAGAGCGGCATATCCGATGTTACCTATTATCAAGACAACCTTACCAAATCTCACCAGTATCAAGTACAGACTGTGCTCGATGGACAGGTGATTGAAACTTCGCCCGCAGTCACTTCTTCCACCAGTTATTTTCAGTCACTCAAACTTGATCGTCCTGCCAGTGGAAAGACACCTGCCGGTGAAGCTTACAGCTATTGTCCCAACGATTGTAGTGTAGGTGATGTGGATGGTGATGGACAGTATGAATTGATTGTGAAATGGGACCCGACCAATTCCAAGGATAATTCGCAAAGCGGTTATACAGGTAATGTCTATCTTGACTGTTATAAACTTGATGGTCGGAAATTGTGGCGTGTAGACCTTGGCAAGAATATCCGAGCCGGTGCCCACTACACTCAATTCTTGGTCTACGACTTTGATGGAGACGGCAAGGCCGAGATGATTTGCAAGACGGCTCCGGGCAGTATTGATGGAGCAGGAAAATATGTCAGTGAGTCTGCCGATGATGACAAAATCAAAAGCGTGAATAACACGAAGGATTGGCGCTACACTTCGGGCTCCAACCAAGGAAAGATGAGCGGTGGTCAAGAGTGGCTCACCGTGTTCAATGGAGAAACGGGAAAGGCTGTAAACACCATATACTATAATCCTAATCGCAATGGCGGTCTGGGTGGAGAGGCTACACCTTCTAAAAACTGGAAACCGGGAGGCTCGGATACTGGGTATGGAAATCGTGGTGAACGCTATCTTGCCACGGTGGCTTATCTCGATGGCCAGGACAAGAATCCTTCAGCTGTAATGTGCCGAGGCTACTATTCTTATGCCTATATGTGGGCTGTCGACTTCGATGGAAGTAAGCTGAAGACCAAGTGGTTTCATGCTTCCGAGTCGAAGAATAAAGTGGTTGTGACAGATGCCAACGGCAACAAAACTACCAAGACCTACACCACCAATACAGGAAATAGTGGCAAGAGTTGTACGCTCTATGCCAATGGCAACCACAATTTGTCGTGTGCTGATGTTGATGGTGACGGCAAGGATGAAATCCTCTATGGCTCGGCTACCATTGACGATGACGGAAGTCTGCTCTATGCGGTAGGGTGGGGCCATGGCGATGCCATGCACTTGAGCAAGCTGATGCCCGACCGTCCGGGACTGCAAGTGTTCACTGTGCATGAGGAAAGTCCTTATGGATGGCATGTACATGATGCTGCAACCGGTGAAGTCCTCTATTATGAAACCGGCAGCGGTGATAATGGTCGTGGATTGGCGGCAGACATTTTGCCCGACCATCGTGGCTTTGAGTTTTGGTCGGCCAATGACCGCACACCCCGCAATGCTGTGAATGGTCAGTATGTGTCGGGAGTGAGCACACCTTCCATGAATTTCCGTTGTTATTGGGGAGGAAACTTGAAGGATGACTTGTTGGATGGTACGAGTCTGACTAACTATGAAAGAAAAGCTTACACCTTGGGTATGGGGTCCAATGTGCTGAGCTATGGCCATTCCGCAAGCTGCAATTCCACTAAGGCTACCCCTTGTCTGCTTGCCGACCTCTATGGCGACTGGCGAGAGGAAATCGTGATGTGGAATAGCCAGGACTCATGCTCTCTCAATATCTTCTCGTCAAGTGAACCTACCAAGTATCGTGTTCCCACACTGATGCACGACCATACCTATCGTTTGGCTGTTGCTTGGCAGAACGTTGCCTACAACCAGCCGCCCCATTTGGGCTTCTATCTGCCTGACTATGTGGCACAGGCCACTGCCATCAAGAATGTGTCTGCCGACCACGATGACTGGATTACTCTTGAGAGCGGCAATCGTGTGCGTCTCGATGTAGCTTCCGGTGAGTCGGTCAACATTGCCGTCTTCGATCTTGGCGGTCGCGTTTGCTGGCAGAAGCGAGTGACGGGCAGTCAATTGGTGCAGTTTCCTGAATTGCCTCAGGGAACTTACT
>ERZ808270.817-NODE-817-length-15847-cov-24.210613_pt1 | contig 15847 bp, 13 predicted proteins | sample MGYA00521082_ERZ808270 | MGnify/ENA primary metagenome ERZ808270 (study PRJEB31516, sample SAMN03275594) | gut metagenome | biome: mammalia-associated habitat; material: feces | host: Papio cynocephalus | place: Kenya | collected 2012-07-27 ... | reverse complement strand
TGCAAAGCTTCTGGCAAAACACTTACTTCGAGGTAAGAAAGGAACTGAAACGAAGGTACCCGAAGCATTATTGGCCAGAGAACCCACTGGAAGCTGAGGCTGTAAGAGGGGTGAAAAGGAAGTAAAAACATAAAAGAGGGTGTGTCATAAGTCATGTCCTATGCGCCCTGAATTGAAAATCGGCGGCCGAAGGGAAAGCCAAAGGGCTATCCGCACCTAGCCCAGGACAGCGTCCTGGGTCGTAGGCAATTATATAGAAATCGCCCTGTAAGGGCAAAAGCATCTAAGATTCTATGCTTTTGCCCTTACAGGGCGACTTTTACTAATACTTTTATTACCCAGGGCGTTGCCCTGGGCTATGCGCTTTTGGGCTTTCAGCCCGTTTTTATTTGCTGTAAATAGTTCTTACTTGAGCTTCTTGTAACCATAAACGGCACGGTTGCCCAACTGCTCCTCGATGCGGATGAGCTGGTTGTACTTAGCCATACGGTCGGTGCGGCTCATACTACCAGTCTTGATCTGACCAGAGTTGGTAGCCACAGCGATGTCAGCGATAGTAGTATCCTCTGTCTCGCCAGAACGGTGAGAAGTAACTGTAGTGTAACCATGACGATGAGCCATCTCGATAGCATCAAGAGTCTCAGTGAGCGAACCAATCTGGTTTACCTTGATGAGGATAGAGTTGGCTGCACCCATCTTGATACCTTTCTCCAAGAACTTCACATTGGTTACGAAGAGGTCATCGCCTACCAACTGGCAACGGTCGCCGATGGCAGCGGTGAGCTTCACCCAGTTGTCCCAGTCGTTCTCGTCGAGACCGTCCTCGATAGAGTCGATAGGATACTTCGTGATAAGTTCCTCCAAGAACTTAATCTGCTCAGCAGCAGTAAGCTTCTTGCCGTTAGGATCTTTCTTTTTGCCATCCTTGAGCTGACGATAGTCATAGTACCACTCGCCGTTCTCCTGAACAGCAAACTCGCTGGCAGCACAGTCCATCGCAATCTTCACGTCCTTGCCTGGCTCATAACCAGCGTCCTTGATAGCCTGGCAGATACTTTCGAGCGCATCCTCGATGCCATCGAGCGCAGGAGCGAAACCACCCTCGTCGCCAACGGCTGTAGAAAGGCCACGCTTCTTCAAGAGCTTAGCCAAGGCATGGAACACCTCGGCACCCATACGAATAGCCTCCTTCTCGGAAGGAGCGCCAACAGGACGAATCATGAACTCCTGGAAGGCGATAGGCGCATCAGAGTGGGCACCACCATTGATGATGTTCATCATTGGCACAGGCAATACGTAGGTATTGGCACCACCGATGTAGCGATACAATGGGATGTGGAGATATTCGGCAGCTGCATGAGCCACAGCGAGAGAAACACCGAGGATGGCGTTGGCACCGAGGTTAGACTTGGTCTTGGTACCGTCGAGCTCCAACATCTTATAGTCGATGTCGCGCTGCTCCAAGGTTGACATACCCACGAGGGCTGGAGCGATGATGTTGTTCACATTCTCCACTGCCTTCAGCACACCCTTGCCGCAGTAGCGGTTCTTGTCGCCGTCGCGAAGCTCCAACGCCTCGTTCTCGCCGGTAGAAGCACCCGATGGAACAGAAGCTCTGCCCACGATGCCAGACTTCAAAGTTACCTCAACCTCAACTGTTGGATTGCCACGTGAATCCAAGATTTCTCTTGCATGTACTTTTTCGATAATCATAATCTTAATACTTTTATTTAATTACATAAAACATTCAAATATTTCCGACTGCAAAAGTACAAAGAATGTGATGAATATCCAAATCGGAGGTATCACAAAAAGTCGGTATTTTGCACCATGGCAAAATACCGACTTATAAGTATATTTATAGCGTAAAAACTATTGATTCCACATTACTGCACTATTGATTCCACATTACTGCACAATCTTGAATCTGATTCTCAGCGAGTGAGCATGCTCGTCCCAATTGGTGCCGAGCAAAACGAACTTGCCAATCTGAGCGGTAGAACGAACGTGCTTGCCGATACATGGGCAGACATCGTAGTCGCCGATGCGAACCAGGCGAAGGGTCTCGCTGGCATCCTCTGGCAGGCGGTCGAGCTTGACATCGGCTGGGATGTGGTCGCGATCCACAAACTCGTAGGTCACTGGCATGTCCAGTTCTATCAAACGATTCATCTCCGTCTCTATCGCCTTTTCCTCCTGACGAGAAGGCTTATGGTCTACCTCGAAAGTCATCTTGCTCTTCTTGCGCTCGATATGGGCGTTCTTGCTGCGCTCGCAATTGAACATGCGATGCATCAACTGGTTGAGCAGATGCTCTGCCGTATGAGCTGGAGGGAACTCCTCCTTGTGATGCTCATTCAATATGAATTCACTCTCGTCCATCTTGACATTGAATTTATAAATACTTACTCCATTAGCCGATACCGACACTGGGAAAATGCCATCCTTCTTCAGCTCCACCTGCTTCTTGTTGCCCGACATCAGCTCCGTAGTCTGCACCTCTTCCTCGGTGAGATGGAAGAAGTCGAAGGCATGACCCGGAATGCAAACACCCAACTCATGAGCCTCTTGGGAGAAGTTGAGCACGATGAGCAACACCTCCCCACCCTTCTTGCGAAGGAAGGCGAAATGACAGCGTGGGTCGAAATGGTCGGACTGTGGATTCACGTACATCAAGTCGAAGGTATCGCCCTCTCGGATGGCACGCTCCTCGTTGGCAAGACGGATAAGCTGGCGATAGTGCGCCGCCAATGCCTTGCTATCTACCGACTGCTGATGCGCCTCTGCCGAACCTGGCTTCTGATAAGCATGTGCCAAGGTCTCCGGACTCCAGTAGTCGAATATCGTGGTTCGACCATCCCTGCCACTGAATCCTTCCTTGTCCATACCCTTCTCACCAAACTCCTGTCCACTATAGAGCATGAATGGGTTCTTCTGGAAGAAGAGACTCATGGCTGCAGCAGGAAGTGCCTTGCGGGCATTGCCACAGAAGAAGTCGCTGGCGATGCGCTGCTCGTCGTGGTTCTCCAAGAAATAGAGCATGTGGTCGCGAATGTCGTCCACCACCTGCCACTCGTGGGTGATGCTGGCAGCAGGACGCTCGCCACGAATCACGCCACGCAAGCAGTCGTACATGCCCACCTTGTCGTAGAGATAGTCAAAACCAGCCTTCACATAGTTGCGATACTGGTTAGGATCATACACCTCGCCGATTACGACGATGCCAGGATACTTGGTCTTCAATATCTGGGTGGCATACGACCAGAAGGCGCATGGCACCATCTCCGCCATATCGCAGCGGAAACCATCCACGCCCTTACTTGCCCAATAGAGCAGGATATCGGTCATCTTGCCCCAGGTATTTGGCACAGGCTCATAGTGATAGCTTCTGCCACCGGCATCACAATAATCGATGCCATAGTTGAGTTTCACCGTCTCATACCAGTCGTTGCAACCTGGGCGGTTGTCGAAACGGTCGTTGCCCGTAGCCTTGGCAGGACTCTCGGCGTATGGCTCAAATATCTTGGCATCCTTTGCGGCATAGGCAGTGAATGCCGGTTTAGACTGGCGAACATCGTTCAAGTCGAGGTCGCCCCATGTATAATAGAAATTATTCTTGATGGAGAAGTGCATGTTAGGGTCATCATCTTCTCCTAAGTCTCGTACGCCTGCTGGTTTGCGAATGGAGTGATACTCACGGGCCACATGGTTAGGCACAAAGTCCATGATGACCTTCATGCCCGCCTTGTGAGTACGCTCTATCAGACTCTCCCACTCTGACATGCGCATGCTTACGTTCTCCGCCAAGTCTGGGTCGATGTCGTAGTAGTCGGTGATGGCGTATGGCGAACCCGCCTTGCCCTTCACCACCTCGGCGTGCTGGGTAGGAATGCCGTAGGAAGAGTAGTTTGTCTGTGTGGCATGACGAATCACACCTGTGTACCAAACATGTGTGAAGCCCATGTCGTGAATGCGGGCGAGCACATCGTCGGTGAAGTTATTCAGTTTTCCGCAACCGTTCTCCTCAATAGTTCCATTCTCCTTTCGAGTAGTGTTCTTGTTTCCAAAAAGTCGTGGAAGTACTTGATAAATTATAACTTTTTCCTTCATTTAGCGGTTGTATCTTAACAAATGAAACGTTTTACCTTCCCGGCAACACCTTTGCCGAGAAGATAAAACGTTAATTATGCTTTTTGTTGATTTTTTCTGTGCAATTGCACACAATATTTTCTATCTTGACTAAAATGTATTCAATCTCGTTTCTTGACAAATATTATGCGATGCCGTGAGCAGCGACAGTCTTGTCGATGCGGCCAATCATACCCTGCAATGCCTTGCCAGGACCGCACTCTGTGAAGTCGTCGGCGCCATCGGCGATCATAGCCTGAACAGAAGCTGTCCAACGTACAGAGCTTGTGAGCTGAGCGATGAGGTTCTGCTGAATCTCGGCTGGATCTGTGTGAGGCTTACCATCTACATTCTGGTAAACTGGGCACTTAGGAGCTGAGAATGTAGTCTTCTCGATAGCTGCCTGGAGCTCATCTTTGGCAGGCTGCATCAATGGAGAGTGGAAAGCACCACCCACCTTCAAAGGCAATGCACGCTTAGCGCCAGCAGCCTTCAACTTCTCGCAAGCTGCGTGGATGGCGTCGGTGTTACCAGAGATAACGAGCTGACCAGGACAGTTGTAGTTGGCTGGGATAACGATGTTACCCTCTGTGCTTACTTCTGCGCAGATTTCCTCAACCTTCTCATCAGGCAAGCCGATGATGGCAGCCATGGTACCAGGGTTAGCCTCGCAAGCCTTCTGCATAGCGTTGGCACGAGCAGCAACGAGCTTCACACCATCCTCGAAAGCGATGGCACCAGCAGCTACCAATGCAGAGAACTCACCGAGAGAGTGACCTGCTACCATAGCTGGCTTGAACTCATCGCCCAAGCAGAGGGCAGAGATAACAGAGTGGAGGAATACGGCAGGCTGTGTAACCTTAGTTTCCTTCAACTGCTCGTCGGTGCCAGCAAACATAATATCAGTAATCTTGAAGCCGAGAATCTCGTCGGCCTTATCGAAAAGTTCTTTTGCCAATGCGTTGTTCTCGTAGAGGTCTTTACCCATACCTACGAACTGTGAACCCTGACCAGGGAAAACAAATGCTTTCATTTTATCTTTTTACTTTATATTGTTGTTAATAATCAATGATATCCATGGATTGCTCCAATTTGAGTGCAAAGATACAAATATTTTTCGAGACTCGGGAGAGAATCATGCAAAATATAGTTATATATTCTAAATTACGCTCAGATTGGCCGAAAAGGGCATAAAAAAATCCCTAATGCCTTGCGGCAAAAGGGATCTTTATATTAATTTGCTTTACAGTGCGAAAAATATCATTGTAAAACGAGGTCACTCCCTGAGGAGCAACCCGAAGAGATTGAGCGAGGATTACTCAGCTGCTGGAGCCTCTTCCTCAGCTGCAGCCTCGGCAGGTGCCTCAACTGGAGCCTCCTCAGCAGCAGGAGCTGCAACAGGAGCGTTCTCTGCAACTACGTGTACAGGAACCTTAACCTCAACCTCCTTGTGATAGTGTACAGTAGCCTCGTACTCGCCTACCTTCTTAGCATCCTTCATAGTGATGATCTTGCGATCTACCTCGATGCCCTTCTTAGCGAGCTCCTCAGCAACGGTAGCTGCGTTAACAGAACCGTAGAGCTGACCTGTAGCACTTACCTTAGCGGTGATAGTAAGAACGATGCCATTGAGAGCCTCGCCCTTCTTAACAGCCTCAGCCTTGATAGCCTCAAGCTTGTGAGCCTGCTGCTTCAAGTCCTCTGCCAACTGCTTCTTGGCAGCTGGAGAAGCGATAACAGCCTTACCAGTAGGGATAAGGAAGTTACGACCATAACCACTCTTAACATTTACGATATCGTTCTTGTATCCAAGACCGATAATATCTTGCTTCAAAATAATTTCCATTCTTCTTCTCCTCCTTAAATTACTTCATCAAATCGGTTACGTAAGGAAGCAAAGCGATCTGGCGAGCACGCTTAACAGCCTGTGCTACACGGCGCTGATACTTCAAAGATGTACCTGTGATACGACGTGGAAGGATCTTACCCTGCTCGTTCAAGAACTTCTTCAAGAACTCTGGATCCTTGTAGTCGATATACTTAATACCGCTCTTCTTGAAACGGCAATACTTCTTCTTCTTTGTGTCGATAGAAGGAGCGGTCAAATAACGGATTTCTGATTTCTGATCTGCCATGATTAAGCCTCCTCTTTTTTACCAAGCTTTGCACGACGCTTCTCTGCGTAAGCGGCAGCATACTTGTCAAGTTTAACAGTCATGTAACGAATTACTTTCTCGTCGCGGCGATAAGCTGTCTCGAGCTTAGCCACAACAGTAGGTTCAGCCTTGAACTCAATCAAGCTGTAGAAGCCTGATGTCTTCTTCTCGATGTTGTAAGCCAACTTCTTCAAACCCCAAGCCTCTTTGTTCAGAATCTCAGCACCATTGTCGGTGAGTACCTTCTCGAACTTAGCGACCGTTTCCTTCATCTGTTCATCAGACAAAACGGGAGTCAAAATGAAAACGGTTTCGTATTGATTCATACTACTCTAATAATGATTAAATATTAATATTAAAATTCTCTTGCTCTCCGCTCAAATTGTGTGCGAAAACACGACTTTCACGAATTGCGGTGCAAAAGTACGACTTTTTCTTGAATTAACCAAATTTTTTTTGTACTTTTGCATAAAAATAATTGTTAATTAAGGAATATCATGGCAAAAATGAACAAAAAACTCATCCAATCGCTCCGTGCCCTCCCTTCGATGGGCATGGCGTTCATCGTACTGGGCGTGCTATTGATGGCTGCCAGCTTCGTGTTTTCCGTCAAGGGCAACATCATGCTCTTCGCCGGACTCTTTTTTATCCTGGCGGGCATCGCTGGATTCGTCTATTCACTGAAAAAATGAAAAAAACGACATTGCGGCACAAGAACCACACAGCAAAAGAACACGAAAAAGCGCATAAGAAAGAAAGGGATAAGCCGCATCGCAGCCTATCCCTTTTTCTTTTTAACCTCAAAACATATACAAGGCTTGCTCTATAGCTTACTCCTCGTTTGGCACGATGAGTTTATAGCCCTTGCCATGGATATTGATGATTTCAATCTGGTCATCATCCTTCAAATGCTTGCGGAGCTTGGTGATGTAAACGTCCATAGAGCGAGCATTGAAGTAATTGTCGTCTATCCAGATGGTCTTCAAGGCAAAGTCGCGCTGAAGAATCTCGTTGGCATGAGCGCAAAGCAAGCCGAGGAGTTCGTTCTCCTTGGTAGTAAGCTTGGTTTGCTTGTCACCGATGGTGAGCAACTGCTTCTGTGTATCGAATGTAAAGCGACCGATGTGGTACAAGGTAGACTCCTTGCTCTTCTTGCCACGAACACGGCGAAGAATAGCCTCTACACGGAACACCAACTCCTCCATGGAGAATGGCTTGGTAATATAGTCATCGGCACCAATCTTGAAGCCTTCCAAGATGTCTTCCTTCAAAGTCTTGGCTGTAAGGAACACAATAGGCATGTCCACATTCTGCTGACGGATTTCAGAAGCGAGGGTGAAACCATCCTTCTTTGGCATCATTACGTCGAGCACTGCGATGTCGAACTTGTTCTTGGTAAACTCCTTGAAACCTGCCTCACCATCTGGGCACAATGTTGTAACGTAACCCTTTGCCTGTAAATATTCGCGAAGCAACATTCCCAAATTCTCATCGTCCTCGCAAAGCAAGATTTTTACTGTCTCTTCCATATCTTTATCGTTTTTATTGTTAATATTCTTTATTTAATTAATGTTTTATCTTTTAAAATTTAATGTTAAGTGGCAAGTGTCGAATGGCGAATGGCAAGTATCGAGTGCCAAGTGCTGAATTCTTCGCTCTTCGTTCTCCACTCTTCACTTCCTTTAGTCGTGTATCACTGGCAGCTTGATGGTGAAGGTGGTGCCCTTGCCCAGCTCACTGTCTACCTTGATTTCGCCATCGTGCAGGTCTACCACCTTCTTGACGTAGGCGAGTCCCAGGCCGAAGCCCTTCACATCATGTACGTTTCCGGTGTGAACTCGGTAGAACTTATCGAAGATTTTCTTCAAGTTCTCCTTCTTCATGCCCAAGCCGGTATCAGTGATGCTCAGATAGAGGTGCTGCTCGTCATTCCATGTCTTCATCGTGATGTTGAGCGGCTCGTCAGGCTTGCGATACTTCACGGCGTTGTCCATCAAGTTGAAGATGACGTTCTGGAAGTGTACCTCGTCCACATAGATGCTGCTGTCGATGGCCTCGATGTCGGTATAAACCTTACCACCGGTATGCTCCACTCGGAGCTGGAATGAATGTCCGATATTCTCCACCATCTCGTTGAGGTCGAGCTGCTTCTTCTTGAACACCGCTTTCTTCTTGTCGAACATACTCATCTGGAGCACCTTCTCCACCAAGAAGCGCAAGCGTTTCGACTCATCATTGATTACTCCACCCAGATGCTTCATCATTTGCTCGCTCTTCGAGACAGAAGGGTCGTTGAGCATCTGCGCCGCCAAACTGATGCTGGCGATAGGTGTCTTGAGCTCGTGGGTCATATTGTTGATAAAGTCATTCTTGATCTCCGTGTATCTCTTCTGTCGGAAGATGACCACGATGGTGAAGATGAAGGTGATGAGCAGTACCAACGTAAAGATGATGCTCGGTATCATGAAGCGCACACTGGAGAAGATGTAGCTGTTCATGTCGGGGAAGTGAATCTTCACCACGCCCATCTTCGACTGCGGGTCGTTTCTGAAGAGCACCTGCGAGTAACTGTATTCCTCGCCCTCGTCGCTATAGTCAGGACAGCGATACACCTCTCGCCCATCCTGCGTCTCCACGGTGAAGTGGTAAGGGATGTTGATGCCGTTGTTCATCATCTCAGCCTTCAGGTCTTGGTCGAGCTGCTTGAAGTTGATGCGCTCCTTCAGCGGCTTGTCGGAAGCCGAGTAGAGGATGCTGTACACCACCTCGTCGAGCAATGCCTTCTGATAGACGTAGCGGTTCTTCACGATTTCCTGTAGTGACTTTTGGGTTTCGCTGAGCGAATTCTTGTCGCTGCGCAGAATCATCGCCTTTGGCATGTTGCCCGGGTTGGAGGCGATGGTCTTGAGTTCAAACGACGAGTATACCGTTCCGTCCTTTCCCACCACCGAATATTGGTGAGACTGCTGGTAGGTGCCATCAGGCTGTCCGCTTCTTGTTCCCACCGAATCTTTCTTGTTAGCCTTGCGCTCCGTCTCATTGACGTCTTTTTCAAGATAGCGCAGGGTCTCGTTCAGCTCCAAGTTTCTTGAAGCTTGATATAGGGCTCTGTTGACTGATTCGTCAAACTGTTCCTTTTTCATGTTTACCATCTCCTGGATGTAACTGAGCTGCAAGAACAGCAGCGCAAGGAACGAAAAGCCCATGATAATGGCTATGGTCCAAATCGTTTTCTTCTTCATGGCGGCAAAGTTAGGCTTTTTCTTAATTAGTTAACACAAAAACGTTAATTATTTACGGCTGATTTATAGGAATTAACACTTTTCGACAAAGATGATTCTGTATATACAACTATTTAGTTTCATCTATTCCATAAAAAAACAATGAGGCGACACGCATATCACATGCATGTCGCCTCTGGGTCATATCAACATAAAATTTAAATTATATAAGAGAGTTTTAGATGATAAATCATTAATCTTCTTCCTTAGCCTGTTCTGCCTCATGCTCGGCAATCAACTTGCTCTGGATGTCGCTAGGCACAAGCTCGTAGCTAGCGAACTTTGTGGTGAACGAAGCTCGACCACCCGTCAGCGAACTGAGCGAGATGGAATAGTTGGCAAGCTCCTTGAGCGGAATCTTGGCACTAAGTTTCTGATAACCTGCCTCGCTGTCCATACCCATGATGAGGGCACGGCGGCCCTGAAGGTCGCTCATCACATCGCCCATGAAGTCGGCTGGCACATAAACCTCCAAGTCGTAGATTGGTTCCAAGATCTTAGGACCTGCCTGCTTGAAGGCGTCGCTGAAGGCATGGCGCGCGGCGAGCATGAACGAGAGTTCGTTGCTGTCTACAGGGTGCATCTTGCCATCATATACGATAACTCGCACGTCACGGGCATAGCTACCTGTCAACGGTCCGTGCTCCATACAGTCCATGATACCCTTCAGGATGGCTGGCATGAATCGAGCGTCGATGGCTCCACCTACCACAGAGTTGAGGAACACCAACTTGCCACCCCACTCCAGGTCTACCTCCTCACGGCTCTTGATGTTCATCTTGAACTCCTGTCCGTTGAAGTTGAACGATGTTGGGTCTGGCATACCCTCTGCGTATGGTTCTACGATGAGGTGAACCTCGCCAAACTGTCCTGCGCCACCACTCTGTTTCTTATGGCGATATTCGGCGCGCGCCTTCTTGGTGATGGTCTCACGATATGGGATGCGAGGCTCCTCGAACACCACATTGAGCTTTTCGTTGTTCTCCAATCTCCACTTCAAGGTACGGAGATGGAACTCACCCTGTCCACGCACGATGACCTGGCGCAACTCCTTGCTCTGCTCCACGATCCATGTAGGATCTTCCTGGCGCATCTTGATGAGGGCAGCCATCAGTTTCTCGGTATCCTGGGCGTTGACAGCCTTGATGGCACGAGAGTACTTAGGGTTTGGATACTTGATGAAGTCGAAACGCCACTCCGTATCCTTGGCATTCAAGGTATTGCCAGTCTTCACGTCCTTCATCTTCACGGTACAGCCGATGTCGCCGGCGTTGAGTTTCTCCACAGGCACTCGGTTGGCTCCGGCGCAAGCATAAATCTGTCCGATGCGCTCCTTGGAGCCACGGTCGGCATTGGTCAAGTCGTCGCCGCTCTTCACGGATCCGCTCATCACCTTGAAGTAGCTCACCTCTCCGATATGAGGTTCCATGCCCGTCTTGAAGAAGTAAAGGCTCTCAGGGCCATTGCTGTCTGGTGTGATTTCCTCGCCACGGGTATTGTGAATCTTAGGCATCTCGCTAACAAAAGGTACCACGTTGCCCAAGAACTCCATCAGTCGGTGAACGCCCATCGACTTGCCTGCGCAAACGCAGAACACAGGGAAGATGCTGCGAGTGACGAGTCCCTTGCGGATGCCCTCTCTCATCTCATCCTCGGTCAAGCTCTCGCTCTCGAAGAATTTCTCCATCAGTCCCTCGTCGTTCTCGGCGGCAGCCTCAACGAGCGCCTTGTGCAGTTCCATTGCTTTCTCCATCTCTTCCTCAGGAATATCCTCGATGATAGGAGCACCGCCCTCAGGCTTCCAGGAATATTTTTTCATCAATAAGACGTCAATGAGAGCATTGAAGCCAGGACCGGTCTGGATAGGATATTGTATCTGCACGCACTTAGGACCATAGATGTCCTTCATGGTGGCGATGATATTGTCGAAGTCGCACTTGTCGGAGTCCAGCTGGTTGACGAGGAAGATGACAGGCTTGCCCAACTTCTCGGTATAGCGGAAGTTGTTCTGCGTGCCCACCTCCGGACCATACTGACCATTGATGAGGATAACTGCCTGGTCGGTAACGTTGAGCGATGTGATGGCACCGCCTACGAAGTCGTCGCTACCTGGGCAGTCGATGATATTCAGCTTCTTGTTGTTCCACTCCACATGGAAGACGGTAGGGAACACCGAGTAGCCGTATTCCAACTCTACAGGGAAGTAGTCGCTCACCGTATTCTTCGCCTCTACAGAGCCTCTACGTTTGATGACGCCTGCTTCGAATAACATACTTTCGGCAAGTGTAGTCTTGCCGCTACCCGCACTGCCCAGCAGCGCAATGTTTTTAATCTCATTAGTCTGATATACTCTCATGACGCTTATAGATTCTAAGGGTTATACTTAAAATTGTTAGTTGTTTACGGAACGTAAGGACTTGCGCCCTCTTTCGTTCGTGATGGTAAAATTACGGAAAAAATCGCACACTTGCAAACTTTTTGGGCAAAAACTTGCGATATTTTAAAACATATTAGTAATTTTGCATCTTGTTAAAGGTCATTTCATGGTTTACACCTTATTATATATAAAAGAAAGTTTAGAAATAACCTTCGCATGTACGGTTGAAACGGGCTGTAAGCCCAAAAGCACCTAGCCCAGGGCAACGCCCTGGGTAAATGTCGGGGAATAAATGCGCCCTGTAAGGGCAAAAGCATAAAATTCCCTATAAATATAACGCTTTTGCCCTTGCAGGGCGACTTTGTTGCTTGCACCTAGCCTAGGGCGTTGCCCTAGGCTAGGTGCTTCTGCCCCTTCGGGGCGTATAGATTATCTCAATCGTACAACTTGAAACTTTTTTATCTTCCAAGAATTTGGATAATTCATTTATTTTGTCTATTTTTGCATCCATTACGGATTTATTTAGTAAGATAAATATGGCAGGACTATACATACATATCCCTTTCTGCGAGAGCCGCTGCATCTACTGCGGCTTCTATAGCACTACCTCTCTCAAGCTGAGGGAGGCTTACGTGGATGCACTCTGCAAGGAAATGCAGCTGCGCCCTATCGCATCCGAAATAGAAGAAAACACAAAGATGGAGACTGACTGCAAAAGCAAGGCAGACGAAAAGATGGATACGATTTATCTCGGAGGTGGCACCCCTAGCCAACTTTCGGGCAAACAACTCATGCGATTATTCGAGGGCATCAAAACATACATAGGAGGAGGAGAGAGGGAAGAACGAAGAGTGATGAGTGATGAATCGAAGGACGGAGAGAATGAAGAACGAAGGGGGAAGAGTGATGAATTGAAGGACGGAGAGAGGGAAGAACAAAGGGGGAAGAGTGATGAATTCGATGGCGAAAAGGGCGACAAGGTTTTCGAGGGAATGGAGATAACGATGGAATGCAATCCCGACGACGTGACAGACGAGTTTTGCGAAACCTTGCGAAAGCTCCCCGTCAACCGCATCAGCATGGGTGCACAGACTTTCAGCGACGACCGATTGCGCTTCTTGCATCGTCGCCACAATGCCGCCGAGGTAAAGACGGCAGTGGAGCGACTGCGAGCCATCGGCATCCAAAACATCAGCATCGACCTCATGTTTGGTTTCCCTGGCGAGACCATCGACGACTGGAAGAACGACATCCTGGAAGCCATCCGCCTAGGCGTGGAGCACATCTCCGCCTATAGCCTGATGTACGAGGAAGGAACTGCCCTCTATCGACTGCTTGCGCAAGGCAAGATTGCAGAAATCGACGAGGAGACGAGCCGACAGATGTACGAGACCCTCATCACGACGCTCACCCAAGCGGGCTATGAACACTACGAGATCAGCAACTTCGCACGCCTGGGCTATCGCTCCCGTCACAACAGTAGCTACTGGCACGAGATTCCCTATATCGGTCTCGGAGCAGCCGCCCACTCCTATAATAAGTCTACAAGGACTTGGAATGTGGACGACATCAACGAATACATCGCCCAAATCAACCTCGGCAAGCGACCTTACGAAGGCGAAAAACTCGACTTGACAACTCGCTACAACGACCTCATCACCACCGCCCTACGCACCAGCGACGGCATTGACCTCGCCCACATGCAACAGGAGTTTGGCAACCCACTTGCCCAACAACTCTTGAACGAAGCCCAGAAACACATCGACCGTGGTCTGATGAAAATAAAAGATGGAAAGCTGTCGCTCACCCGAAAAGGACTCTACATCTCAGACGACGTGATGAGCGACTTCATGCTTGTAGATGAATGAGCGAAAAAGAATGAGCAAGATACTAAATACACAAAAAAAATGGAGCCTTATTGCCAAGGCTCCATTTTATCTAGTCCATATTTCTTATATCTTTCGTAATAATATTGCTTGATACTATCGATAACCTGCAACGTGGATTTCTTATTCTGCAAGTGGGGTTTTATCATTTGTAAAAGCGCAAAAAGCACAACTACCACCAAGAGCACGACACCCCACGACAAGATTTCGCTCTCGAAGCGAAGCCTTGGCTGCAAGATGATGCCTGCCACAACCGGCAACACGAAGCAAATCCAATCCATTGGGGTATCGAGTCTCGTCGACTCAAGGTATTCTTCGCGAAGTTCCTTAGGGGCATTCAAGATTAGTCTTTTCTGATTTGTATCCCAAAAATCAATAAATTCTTTCTCCATTCAATCCGTTTGTTATTATCTTTTACTTCAGGTTTACGAGTCATAAAGCAGTGGGTATCAACTCGCAACCATATTACTTATACACCCGCGGCAGTTTGCCACGTATTTTTATGCAAAATTACTGCTTTATTCTGAGGTTTGCAAATTTACCCCCCCCATAAATCAATTTATTAACTTTCTTTAAGTAAAAACTTGGGCTTCTGTAAGAAATATGCCCCCAACTGTTGAAATACAAGTTACATCATAACAAGGGATGGGAAACATCTATCTGCAGCCCGTTAGGCATATTCGGCTGCCGAATATTTCTCAAATTCTTATTCATTCCTTATCAGAAGAAAAGAAAATTTCTCTAATTCTCTAATTCTTGACTTAAAAATAACTCTACAGTTAGAAAAAGTTTGCCATTTATTTTGTATTTACTGCAATTTAAGTTAACTTTGCACCCCGAAAGAAATCTAGGATAACAAATAGCAAGCAACTCTAGCTATCATCCTGCGATAAGAATAGATTTACAAATAAAGATAAATATACAATTAATCAATAAGATAAATACAATAATTATACAATGCAAAATCAGTTTTCTCGTACACAACTCATGATGGGCAAGCCCGCCATCGACACCTTGATGGGCAGCCGAGTGGCCGTATTCGGCGTAGGCGGCGTGGGCGGCTATGTAGTGGAAGCCTTGGTGCGAAGCGGCCTGGGCGAAATAGATCTCATCGACGATGACCGCGTATGTCTCACCAATGTGAACCGCCAGGTACTCGCAACGCTCAGCAGCGTGGGCAAGCACAAGGTCGACGTGTGCGAGGAGCGCATCCACGACATCAACCGCCGTTGCATCGTACACAAGTACCAGATGTTCTATCTCCCTGAGTTTGCCGACGTCATCGACCTCTCGAAGTTCGACTACGTGGTGGACTGCATCGACACGGTGAAGGCGAAGCTCGACCTCATCAAGCGCTGCCACGACCTAAAGGTGCCTATCATCTCTTGCATGGGCGCCGCCAACAAGATGGATGCCACAGCCTTCAAGGTAGTGGACATCAACAAGACCCAGATGGACCCACTCGCCAAGGTGATTCGCAAGAAATTGCGCAAGATGGGTATTCGCAAGTTGAAGGTGGTATATAGCGAGGAGGAACCTCTGCGCCCTATCGACGATCCTAACATCAGTTGTCGTTTCCACTGCATCTGTCCTAACAAGGACATGCGCAAGTGTACCGACCGCCGTGACATCCCAGCCAGCAATGCCTTCGTGCCAGCTGCAGCTGGTCTCATCTGTGGCGGCGAGGTTATCAAGGACCTCATCCGCATGGCCGGCACCTGGCGTCTCACTCCGGAGATGATAGCCGAAAATCCAGAGGCAAAGGCTGCCGCAGAGAAGGCTGCCGAGAAAGCAGAGGCACATCAAGAGAAGTACAAGGCTATCGCGCTAGCCAAGAAGAATGGGACTTGGGAGGATGACACCGTACGAATGAAACTTCCCGAGGGATTCTAACCAGTCCAGCAAAAAACACAATTTCCCAACACGACACAGCCTACTGGAGCATGTCTTGTTGGGAAATCAAAAACCACCAATTATCCCAAGCGGGTCTAACCATCGGAAATGAAAGGATAGTAAGGT
>ERZ808270.815-NODE-815-length-15884-cov-10.694864_pt1 | contig 15884 bp, 8 predicted proteins | sample MGYA00521082_ERZ808270 | MGnify/ENA primary metagenome ERZ808270 (study PRJEB31516, sample SAMN03275594) | gut metagenome | biome: mammalia-associated habitat; material: feces | host: Papio cynocephalus | place: Kenya | collected 2012-07-27 ... | reverse complement strand
AAATCAACGCTAAGCAGGGCAGCAAGATCCGCAAGGGTGATGTCATCGCTTACATTGAGCGCAACGCTGAGTAATAATGATTTTTTTAAGATGAATTATCAAGCAATCATTGATAAGTATTATCCTGAGGATAATGAGCTTCGCCATATCCTCATCAACCATAGCCAATCTGTAGCGCGAAAAGCGCTACAGATTGTTTCGTCTCATCCCGAATTGCATTTGGATGCCCAGTTTGTGGAGGAAGCGGCGATGCTTCACGACATCGGAATCTTCCTGACAGACGCTCCGGGTATTCAGTGTTTCGGTTCTCAACCCTATATCTGTCATGGACGTTTGGGGGCAGAATTGTTGCGCAAGGAAGGGTATGAACGTCATGCTCGGGTATGTGAGCGCCATACTGGTGCCGGCATCACCTGCAAGCAAATCGAGGAACAAAATCTGCCACTTCCTCACCAAGACTTCCTGCCGGAGACCCTGGAGGAAAAAGTGATTTGCTATGCTGACAAGTTTTTCAGCAAGACTCATCTCGACAAAGAAAAGTCGATAGAGAAGGCAGAGAAAAGTCTCGCCAAGTTTGGCGAGGAAGGAGTGAAACGCTTCCAGGAATGGGAGAGAATCTTTGAGAATGAATGAGAAAACAATCAACTATAGCTGCACTGTTGTTTGTCACCGTATCGTGTATGATGGTGGCAAACCCTGGTATGCCTGCTAAAAAGAAAAAAAAGAAGGCTCAGGTTGATTCCACTGCCGTGGCGGTGGGTGATTCCGTCTTTGTCGATTCGCTCGGCAACGAGATCACCGATACTACCAAGATGGATTCCTTGCAGAAGGCTATATGGCAACATAACAAGGTGGTGGATGATAGCATCCGGCTCGATAGCATCAATCGCAAGAAGTCGGGAGGTATCGATGCCCCTGTGCAATATCAGGCAGACGACTCGCTGGTATATGATGCCCACCGCAAGGTGGCGCACCTCTATGGTAACTCGAACGTGAAATACGAGAACATGGATCTTACCTCCGACCGCATCTCCATGGACCTGGACAAAAGTAATGTCAAGGCTAGTGGTACGTCTGATTCTACTGCCGATGGAGGTATCAAGGGAAAGCCAATCTTCAAGATGGGCAGCGACACTTACGATACCGACACCATCAAATTTAACTTCAAAAGCAAGAAGGCTCTTATTAATAATGTATATACTGAGCAACAGGATGGATTCCTTTCGGGTGTGAAGTCGAAGCGAGACTCTTCGGGAGTCATCTACTTGCAGCACGGACGATACACCACCTGCGATGATCCGCATCCTGATTTCTATATTTCTTTGTCGCGTGCCAAGGTACGACCAGGCAAGGATGTAGTCTTCGGACCTGCTTATCTTGTGGTTTGCGATGTGCCTATGCCGCTGGGTATCCCTTACGGTTTCTTCCCATTCACCAAGAGCTATAGCAGTGGTTTCATCATGCCAACATACGGTGATGAGAGCGATCGAGGATTCTATCTTCGTGATGGTGGTTACTATTTTGCCATGAGCGACAAGTGGGACTTGAAGCTTCTCGGTGAAATCTATACCAAAGGCTCGTGGGGAATTTCTGCCGCCAGCAACTATCGCAAGCGTTACAAGTATTCTGGTTCTTTCTATTTCAGTTACCAGGACACGAGAACAGGCGAGAAAGGTATGCCAGACTTTGCCAAGCAGGAGAGTTTCAAGATTCAGTGGAGCCATCGCCAGGACAGCAAGGCGAATCCGTTTAGCTCGCTTTCGGCAAGTGTCAACTTCGCCACATCGAGCTATGAGCGCAACAACCTCAACTCGCTCTACAATCCTCAGACGATGACGCAGAGTACGAGAACCTCTTCTGTCAGTTGGAGTACTACTTTCTCTAGCATCGGCATGTCGCTTAGCTCTACTGCCAACCTCTCGCAGAACATGCGAGACTCTAGTATTGCGATGACCCTGCCAGACCTCAACATCAGCATCGCTCGTTTCTATCCGTTCCGCAGAAAAAAGATGGTGGGCGACGAGAAATGGTATGAGAAGATTGCGATGAGCTATACCGGACATATCTCCAACAGCATCAATACCAAGGAGGATAAGCTGATGCACAGCTCCCTCATCAAGGATTGGCGCAATGGATGGCAGCATCAGATTCCTATCAGTGCATCGTTTACGCTGTTTAAGTATATCAACGTAACACCTTCGTTCAACTTCACCGACCGTATGTACACCAACAAGGTGGAGAAATCGTGGGATACGGCTACGCAAACGGAGAAGAGCGATACTACTTATGGATTCCACAACGTGTATAACTGGAACATGAGTGTGGGACTCTCTACGAAGATATATGGTTTCTGGACCCCTAGCCGCAAACTGTTTGGCGATAAGATACAGACCATTCGTCACGTAGTTACCCCTACGGTGAGCTTCAGCTATGCCCCTGACTTCGGCGCATCCCGATATGGCTACTGGGACACTTACCAGAAGACCGATGCCGATGGTAACGTATCTTTAGTAAGTTATTCTCCTTATCAGAATGAGTTGTATGGTGTGCCAGGCAAAGGCAAGAGCGGCAACATCAGCTTCACCTTGGGCAACAACCTGGAGATGAAGTGGAAGGACAAGAACGACAGTATCAAAAAGATAAGTCTTATCGATGCGTTCGACATCAGCATGAGCTATAACACCGCAGCCAAGGTTCGCCCTTGGAGCGATATGAACATCAACTTGCGATTGAAGTGGTGGAAGAACTACACGTTCAATATGAACGCCGTCTTCGCCACCTACGCTTATGAGCTGGATGACCAAGGCAATGTCTATGTGGGCAACCACACAGAGTGGGGCAAGGGTCGATTTGGACGATTCCAAGGCATGTCGCAGAACTTCTCGTTCACCCTCAATCCCGAGAAACTGAAGAAACTCTTCGGTGGTGGCAGTGATGATGACGACAAGGACAAGAACAAGCGCAAGGATGATGACGACGACGGTATGGATACCGACATCGAGAGCAACGTGGATGATACGATGGAGAAGGGAAAGACTTCTGCCAAGAAGAGCGGCGGTGGCAAGGCCAAGACCGACTCGGATGGCTATATGGCATTCAAGATGCCTTGGTCGTTGACCTTTGGTTATGGTGTCACGATGCGAGAGGATACTCGTCGTGAGAAGTTCAATGAGAAGACAATGCGTTATCCATACAAGTTCACCCAGACACTGAATATGAGTGGCAACATTCGCATCAGTGATGGTTGGAACATCAGTTTCTCTTCTGGTTACGACTTCGAGAACTCGAAGATTAGTATGACAACAGCCAGCTTGGCTCGCGACCTACACTGCTTCAATATGAGCTGCTCGGTGGTGCTTGCGCCATATACCAGCTACAACTTCACTTTCCGTTGTAATGCGGCAACGTTGACGGATGCCTTGAAGTATGATAAGCGAAGTGGCTATTCTAATGCAGTGAAATGGTACTAGAAAAAGCTTTGAAGTTGAGCTAGAAAAGTAATAACAGTAACAATTAATATTTTAATAAAAACTCCCAGACGAAATAAGGTCGTCTGGGAGTTTTTATTTGCTAAAATCTTTTTATTTCAGATGCTTGATCCTTCTCTTGGCCTCGGGGTGAGTGGGACAGAGCGTCAAGGCTTTCTTGTAATTGATGATGGCAGCCTCTTTCATGCCTTCCTTTTCGCATTCCTTGCCCATGATAACGTATTCCGTAGCAAGGCGTTTCAGGAACTTTTCCTGTTTTTTCTTTTCCTCATCCTTTTGCTTGATGATTTCTCTCAAACGTTCGTTCTCAGCTTGCAGCTCGTTCACCTTGTTGAGTTTCTTGCGAATAAATCGCTTGGCAAGCGGTTGTTCGATGTCGTAGCGGCTGTGGATGGCGAGGAAGAAGTTGTCGAGTGCTCCCTGCATATCGCCCCTGTCGTAAGCTTTCACGGCATCGTGGTATTGTCTGTCAGCCTTACTCTGCACCAAGGCAGTGTTGATGGCTTGTGGGTTGTTGTATTGGCGTGCAAACTGCTTTACTTCGTTGCGCACGAATATCTCGCTCTGTCGGATGGGTTCTTGCAGACTGATGCCTTCCAGGCTGGTGCAGCGTGAGAGTGCCACGTAGGTTTGTCCTCCGGCGAATACACCTCCCGTGAAGTCTATTTTCACTTGGTTGAAGGTCAGTCCCTGGCTCTTGTGCACGGTTATCGCCCATGCCAATCGGATGGGGTATTGCTCGTATCTTCCGATTTCCTCCTCTTCTATCTTTTTCTCCACCTCGTTGAAATGGTAGCGCATATTGCTCCAGGCGGCAGGCTCCACCATCACGTCCTGTCCGTTTTCGGTTCTGACGTATATCTTGGCATCTTCCTCGTCGTCGAATCCGATGATGGTGCCCAGGGTGCCGTTTACCCACTGGTGCTCGATGTCGTTCTTGATGAAGATAATTTGTGCTCCTGTCTTCAAGTATAGTTCGATGGGTGTCGGGAGACTGTTTTCCGGGAATTCGCCTTGTATGTTGCCACGGAAGAGGCATGGCTCTCCAGGTAGCTGTTCCAGTTTTGTGCTGTTGATGTAATCCACGGTGTCGCGGCGTGTGGAGAGGGTAATGGCGAGCTTGGAGTCGCTTTCGTCCAATGGGGCACCCACTCGCTGGTTCAGCAGTTGGAGGTCTCTCATTTGTGCCTGGGAGGTGCGGATATGGTCGAGGATGTTGATGAAGACAGGGTCGCTTTGGCGATATACCTTCCTCAGTTCGATGCTTACCAATTGGAACTGTTGGAATATCTTGGCATCGAAAAAGAAGCTGCTGCGATAGAATGGATTCAGCAGCTTGCGGTCGTCCTCCCTCACTACAGGCTCTAGCTGGTAAATGTCGCCCACCAGCAGAAGCTGCTTGCCGCCAAAGGGCTCTCGCATATTGCGGCAATACACACGCAGCACCTTGTCGATGAAATCGATGATGTCGGCACGCACCATACTGATCTCGTCGATGATGATAAGCTCCACCTCGCGGATAATCTTGATTTTCTCGGAATTATATTTCAGCGTGTTGCGGATATTGCGTACGCTATACATGCTGTCGTTGGGCAAGAGCGGATGAAAAGGCAACTTGAAGAAACTGTGCAAGGTGCTTCCGCCCGCATTGATGGCTGCGATGCCTGTAGGGGCTAGAATGATGTGTTTCTTCTTGGTATTGGCTGCGATGTAGCGCAGAAAAGTAGATTTACCCGTCCCCGCCTTTCCAGTGAGGAAAAGCGAGCGACGGGTAAACTGTATGATTTGGAGTGCGTTCTGCAACTCCGCATTGTCGAGATCAATGTTCATCTTGAGTAATGTTAAGTGTTAAGTGTTAAATGTTAAATTAGGCTTGCGCCCTTGCGTAACGAGTAGGCAAGAATGAAAACTTAACATTTAACATTCAACACTTAACATTCAATTTTATAGATCGTCGAAGTTGACAGGCTGCTCTGTAGGCTTTGTCTTCTTCTTCTCTTTCTTGTCTTCGGTAGCACTTCCCGTGGTAGAAGCATCACTTTCGGTATGACCGGCAGGAATCTCCTTGATGACAGGGTTGCCGTTGTCGTCGAGCACGATTTCCTCGTTGTAGGCTGTGCTATCCACACGGGTGGTATCTACCTTTGGCTTTGGCTGGTAGCTAGCGCAGATGTACATATCTCGTGTGATGTCGGCATCCTGTGGCTTGTCAAACTTGCCGTGATACTTTTGGAAAGCAGGGTCGCCGAATACAGACTGCAGGAAGTAACCACACACAGGAAGAGCGGTTCTCGAACCTTGTCCCAAGGCTCCCGTGCGGAAGTGGAGGCATCGGTATTCGCCGCCTACCCAAGCACCGACCACAAGCTTAGGACTTACGCCCATAAACCAAGCGTCAGAGTGGTTGTTGGTTGTACCCGTCTTGCCGCCAAACTCGGTGTCACGAGCATTGCTTACGAATCCCCAAAGGCTTCCTGAAGTACCTCCTGGCTCTTTCATACCGCCTTGTAGAAGCTGTTGCATCAGGAAGGCACTCTTATAAGGGATAACCTGTTCCTCTTCTGTTGGACCCTCGTAAACCACCTTTCCGTCGTGATCCACAATCTTGGTAACCAATACAGGGTCGTGGTGCTTGCCGTTGTTTGCCACAGTGCTGTAGGCACAAGCCATTTCCAGAAGGTTTACGTCGCTGGAACCCAAGGCGAGTGAAGGCTCATCGTCCAGCGGACTCTGGATACCCATCTTTTGGGCTGTCTCGATGATGCGCTTGATGCCCATTTCCTGTCCCAGGCGAACTGCCACGGAGTTGATACTCTTGGCGAAGGCACTCTTCAGCGGAATACTGTCGCCCGAGAAGGATCCGTTGGCGTTGCTTGGTGTCCAGGTTACTACCTCGTGTTTCTTTTTGTCATACACCTGCATCGAGATGTATTCGTCGCGGCGTTTGTCGCAAGGAGTCAATCCTTGGTTCATCGCCTCGGTATAGACGAAGAGCTTGAAGGTAGAGCCAGGCTGTCGCTCGGCAGTCACCTTGTCGTATTTCCAGTGGTCGAAGTCGATGTCGCCCACCCAAGCTTTCACGGCTCCTGTCTGAGGCTCCATAGCTACGAAGGCGCAGTGCATGAAGGTGGTCATATACTTGATGCTGTCCTCTGCTGTCATGTTGAGCGTGATGCTACCCTTGTCGTAGTCGAACACTTTGACAGGGTGAACCCATTCCTTGTAATAATAGTTCACAGAGTCTGGGTTGTTAGGAAAACGAGCCTGCAGCTCTTTGTAGAAAGGCTGTCGTTCGGCGATGCCCTGTATGAAGTCTGGGATAATGTTGTGGTTCTCGTCTTGCCAAGGTTCCTCGCCCAACCACTTGCCCTTGCCAGCCTGGTTGCGATGGATGCTCCAGTGGTTGTTGAAGTTCTGTTGCACCTGCTTCATCTGTTTGCGTACGGCATCCTCGGCGTATTTCTGCATACGGGTGTCGATGGTGGTGTATATCTTCAGGCCGCTTGAGTAGAGGTCGTAGCCCTCGTCCTGGCACCAGTTCTTGAGATAGTTGGCTACAGCCTCGCGGAAGTATTTAGCCTGTCCGTCGTAGTTTTCCTCTACCTTGAAGTCGAGTGTGATAGGCTTCTCCTTCAGTTCGCTGTATTCATCCTTGGAGAGGTCGCCATGGGTCACCATATTATATAATACGGTGTTGCGGCGCGCCAAGCTGTTCTTGGGGTTTGTTTTCGGATTATAGTAAGTGGTGGCTTTCAGCATACCCACCAAGACGGCAGCCTGGTCGGTTGTCATTTCCTTAGGTGTGGTATTGAAGTAAGTCTTGGCGGCAGTCTTGATGCCGTAAGAATTATTACCGAAATCCACGGTGTTGGCGTACATGGTGATGATTTCCTTCTTGCTATACACCGTTTCCAGTTTCACGGCGATAATCCACTCCTTGCTCTTGATGATGAGCAGGCGCAGCAAAGGCACCTTGCCTAGCAAACCTGTGGAGTATTGCGAGCGAACACGGAACATATTCTTTGCCAACTGCTGTGTGATGGTAGAGGCACCACGGGCATCGTGATGCAGGATTGCGTCCTTGGCGGCACCAAACACACCGATAGGGTCGATGCCGATGTGCTTGTAGAAGCGCTCGTCCTCTGTGTCAACCAAAGCCTTGAAGAAGGCAGGGTTCACCTCGTCGTATTTCACAGGCGTACGGTTCTCGTTGAAATATTTACCGATCAACTTGCCGTCGGCACTATAAATCTCAGAAGCCTCCGAGGTTTGTGGGTTCAGAATACCCGAGAAGTAACCAGGCGACTTGCCAAATAGCCAAAGAAAGTTGATATCCACTGCGCCTAGGTACAAGATGAAGGCGACGATGCAGCTAGCCAAGGCGACAGCCGTCTTGGTGTACCATGCCCTGCCTTGATACAAGTGTTTGTACCAAGGCCAGAAGGCTTTGAGCTTTTGCCATATCCAGGCAAAGATAGTCTTGATTTTATTCATATATCTTGTTTGAATTAATTCTTCAATCTAAAACTACGCGTTCTCTAGGTTGCAAAGGTACAACAATTATTTGAAAAATCATCATTCAATTCCATTTTTATGAGTTGTTAAGCATCATTAAGACTGATGAAATGTTTCAAGAAGTTTATCTTATGTTACATCAGGCTAAAAAATGATGTTTTTTATGTTTTTTCGCCATTAAATTTATCTTAAAACGTTTGCGGGAATCAAAAAAGTTTGTACCTTTGCAATTGTACAGACTGCATTCGGCAATATGAAAGTACACTTTTGTAGTGCTCGTTTGCTTGTCTTTTGTCGTCTGAATTTTATACAAAAACTTAATAATAAATATAATTATGGTAAGCAACAACATTCCACAGGTCAAGCTCGGTATCATTGCCGTTAGCCGTGACTGTTTCCCAATCGCGCTTTCTACTCAGCGCCGTGAGAACATCGTAAAAGAGTACAAGGGTGAGATTTTCAACTGTCAGACTACAGTTGAGAACGAAAAAGATATGCTCAAGGCTTTGGGCGAAGTAAAGGAACAGGGCTGCAACGCCTTGGTGGTATTCCTCGGCAACTTCGGTCCTGAGACTCCTGAGACTTTGATTGCAAAGAACTTTGATGGTCCTTGCATGTTTGTAGCAGCTGCCGAGGGCGACGGCGACATGATCAATGGTCGTGGCGACGCTTACTGCGGTATGCTCAACTGCTCTTACAACCTTGGCATGCGCCACCTGAAGGGTTATATCCCAGAGTATCCTGTAGGCACAGCAGAGGACGTAGCCAAGATGATCCAGGACTTCGTTCCAGTGGCTCGCGTCATCCTCGGTTTGAAGGGCTTGAAGATTATCACCTTCGGTCCACGTCCTCAGGACTTCTTCGCTTGCAACGCTCCGATCAAGGGCTTGTACGAGTTGGGCGTAGAGATTGAGGAGAACTCTGAGCTCGACCTCCTCGTGGCTTACAAGGAGCACGAGAACGACCCACGTATCGACGCTGTTTGCGCTGACATGGCCAAGGAGATGGGCGAGGGCTGCTACTATCCAGACCTCAGCCGCCGTATGGCACAGTTTGAGTTGACATTGCTCGACTGGGCTGAGGCTCACAAGGGTTCTCGCCAGTATGTAGCATTCGCCGACAAGTGCTGGCCTGCATTCCCAAGCCAGTTCGGTTTCGAGCCTTGCTATGTAAACAGCCGTTTGGTGAGCCGTGGCATCCCTGTGGCTTGCGAGGTAGATATCTATGGTGCTCTCTCTGAGTACATCGGCATGTGCGCTTCTGACGATACCGTTACCTTGCTCGACATCAACAACTCTGTACCTCAGTATATTTATGACGAGGACATCAAGGGCAAGTACGATTACAAGTTGACCGATACCTTCATGGGCTTCCACTGCGGTAACACTCCACAGTGCAAGATGTGCTCTAATCGTAAGATCAAGTACCAGCTCATCCAGAACCGCCTCTTGGAGAATGGTGGCAAGCCAGACTTCACACGTGGTACTTTGGAGGGCGACATCGCAGCCAGCGACATCACATTCTATCGCCTCCAGTGCGATTCAGAGGGCAACCTCCGTTCTTACATCGCCGAGGGTGAGGTACTCGATGTTCCTACTCGTTCATTCGGTGGTATCGGTATCTTCGCCATCAACGAGATGGGTCGCTTCTATCGTCACGTATTGATTCAGAAGGGTTATCCACACCACGGTGCCGTAGCATTCTCTCATGTAGGCAAGACCTTGTTCGAGGTGTTCAAGTATCTTGGCATCAAGGACATCGCTTACAACCAGCCAGCTAGCTTGCCTTATCCAACAGAGAATCCTTGGAAGTAAGAATTAAGTGAATAGTGAAGAACGAAGAGTGAAGGATTCAATAGTAATGAATTCCAATAGTTAAGAATTCAATAGCTCTTCTTCTTGCGATATGATATCAAAAAGGGCGATTGCCTTCCTGATAAATGGGAAGTGTAATCGCCCTTTTATTATGCCTTGATAATCATATTTTAGAATTCCGCCATGAAGAGCACGCTTACCTTGTAGGCGATGTCTTCCAGTTTCTTAAATTGCGAACTGCCAGCCACTTGCTGCTCTTTGCGCAAGTAAATCTCCTGACCATTCAACTCGGAAAGCTGGCGCTTGAACATGAAGCGATGCTTCAGCTCCCTTTGCGTACTGTCCTCGCTCGTGCTGCCGAATGTGAGTGTGATGGAGTCGGAGAGGAGATTGCCCGCTTGATCGTAGAATCCGAATCGCAAGGTAACTTCTTTCACCTTTTCGCTTACCGGTTGGTTCTGATAGAAACTGATGGTCTGGGTGTTGGTCGTAATCTTGCTCTTCTTGTTGAGGATATCCACCGAAACCTCGCTCACACCTTGTTTCTTCTTGATGTTGACATGCAGCACAGGCATCACTACCTCCTGAGGCATGCTTCCACCATGCACAAACCTGCTGCCGGCACCTTGCTTGCGAATGCGGTTCAATCCCTTGGCTGTTTGCACTTGTAGCGATGAAATGCCTGTGCCGTTTTCGGCGGGGCTATCTGCTAGTCCAACCTCTTCCGCACTCCAAGTCTTCACTGCGTCTCCTTCTTCCAACCCTCTGCCAATGACGAAGCGACGAGAGTCCAGGATGATGGTATCGCCCATCACCTTGAAGTCGGAAAAGTCGGTCTCGTCCAATGTCTCGTTCTGATAGAGATAACCATGGTCGGAAGTGATGAGAATGTTGCAGCCGTTGCCATTCCGGATGAGGTCTATCATCTGCAAGATGTGCGCCATCTCGTCTTCCGTAGCCTTGAATACCATGCCCTCTGATGCCTTGTCGTCGCCAGTCTTGTCTATCATATTGCTATAGATGTAGATGAGGTCGAAGTCCTTGAAGGCGGTCTTGGCATTGGTCGTCTTTAGAAAATCCTCGGCAGTGATGGCCTTGCTTCTTGCCACAGTCTTTTGCAGCACCTTGCTTCTTGCCTCCGTACCCTTGGTACTCATTCCATCGGCAAACACCTCGTCGGCATCCTTCTCGTAGGAGAGTTGCTTGTGGGGTAGCAGTGCCGCCATGTCCAGTTGGGTGTAGGAGGGCAGGGTGGAGAGCATGGCTGGCTTCATGTCTGTTTCCATGCGAGGCATTTGGGTGATGCGTTCGCTCAGTTCCACCATGGTCTCATAGCGGAGGGCATCGCTGATGATGACGAAGACCTTCTTCTTGTTGGTGATGAAGGGATAGACATACGTAGTGTAGAAGACTGATTGCGAGAAGATGCCTTCCATCTTCCATGTGTCCATTCCGTCTATCAGTGGTTGCCACTTCTTGGCGAGAGCCAGCAGATAATGGTTGGTGTACGTGCGTTCCACTCTTTCTGTTACTTGCGCTAGGAGTTGTTTGCTCTCTGCGAGGTTTGCCTCGGCGATGTAGTGGCGATAATGCAAGTCTATCGTGTAGAGGCTTTGCTCGTAAAGCGAAAATCCTTCCTTGGCGGTGTCAAAAGAGAGCTCGTTCATCTTCTGTTCGATGTCGGCGAAGAGATAGCGTGCTTGCAATAGGGCACGTAGGGTGTGACGGGCCACATCGAAGAAGAGCTTGTTCTCACGTTCCTCGATGATGGCTTCCATCTGTTCGGTGGTGATGGTGGCGTTGATGACTTCCGTCAGCAGGTAGCCGGCGATGACCTTGTCGATGCAAGGGAAGGTCTCCACGCCGAGCAGTTGCTGCATACTGTATTCGCATACTTCGTCCTTGATGCCGAGTTCATCCTCCAGTCGGTTAGCCCATTCTGTGTAGAGGTCGCCGTAGGTGCGACTGTCTCGCCAGTCTCGCATGAAGATGAGCGCCTCGTTGGTGAGTGCTTGCTCGTTGCCTGTTTTATCCGCAGCCTTTCCTGTGAGATGGCTCTGCATGTCGTTCTTGAAGAGTACGATAATTAAATCCTTGATGTTTCTGCCGGCATGATAGCCGAAGTAGGTTTCTGCTTGCTGCCAGTAGAAGTCTTCCAGATGGTAAGCCTTCAGGTCGGCTTGCATGGTTGTCTCCTCATTGTTAGCCTCGGTGATGAGGGCGTAAGTAAAGGCTTCGCAGGTGGCGTTGCTCTTGCAGACCACGGCGAGCATCTGTTTTTCTATCTCGGCGCTATCCATGCCTGGCGATAGCTTGGCTGCCAACTTGTTGCGATTGTCTGCCTTCTTGAAGAAGGCGAGGTGCTTATCGACTACTTTCTCTTTCAGTTCCATGGCTATCCCGCACTCTGCCGCATAGAGCGAACTCATGTCAGCAGAGAAGAGCGCTCCTTCCTCTTGGTAGTCCAGGAGCCAGTTCTGTTCATCCTCAGGCATCGGCTCGGTGCTGTAGATGACATATCCTGTCTCTGGCTGTTCGCCTTTCTGCATCTGATACTTGATGCTGAAGGCATTGCCTTCCATTTCCAATACGTTGATGCCTGGCACGTCGAGGCTGGTGGCGATGTCTTTCATCTGTCCACCTTCGTCGTACCAGAATACATATCTGTTTTGCTCCACCATCGAGGTGAGCACTTGCTTGATCTTTTCGTTTTCGGTCATTTTTTATGAAGTTAAGGAGTTAAAGGAGTTAAGAAGTTAAGACGTATGCCTTTCTTCTTTATTTTACTCCTATGGCTTTGAATGCGGCATCCACCGGGTCGGTATATACTTCCAAGCTGAACTTGGTCATCAGGTCGGCTGGCACGTTGCCGTATTGCATCATGTCGATGGCTGGTATGAGGATGCGTTTGGCTCCTGCGTCGTTGGCTATCTCCAAGGCTCCCGGCAGGTCGGTGCTCCCGATGATGGTGCCGCCGATACTCATGCTGCCCAGTACGCAGAGCTGAGGCTGTACGGGACGATTGCACAAGCCCGATACCAAGGAGATGAAGACGGCTAGCTCCATGCCCTGCAGACTGCCGATGCCATGGATGTCGGTGGCTTTCAGGTGCAGCTCGAAGTCGCTAAACTTCACGTCGCCTGATATGCGGCTCAGGTTGCTGCGCAGGTAGTTGACGGCTTCCTTCAGCTCGTCCTTGATGGCAGTGCCACCGCCGAAGCCTGTATGCTCAAACTTGCCATTGCCTGGCATCTTCTGTAGGTCGAGGCGCACGAGTCCCTTGTTGCCGCCTTCCGTTTGGTTGGCGATGCAGAAGAGGCTGCCAGCTTGTAGTTCGCCCTCGGGAATGAGTCCCGATGACTTGCATTCGGGGGTGCTGACAAAGTGTTCCTCGTTGTCTTCCAAGTCGATATAGGAGAAATGGACGTCGAAGAACTCCAGACCGCCTATCTTCTTGAGTTGCTCCTTGATGCGTCGTCTGCCTACGAGGGCATACTCCAGGCATTCCCTTACTTCTTCCTTGCCGTACTTGCCGTCGGGATAGAGTAGTTTGAGGAGTCCGCTCACGGTATGCTTCACGGCGATGACGTCTCGCTGGTTCAAGTCCTTGCCCAGTCGGAAATACTTCTGGATGGCATCGGCGAAGGTTCGCTTGCGCATCTCCCGAAGACACTCTGAGAAGTAGTCGGTGATGAAACCATATTGGTCGGTGAAGAACTCTGGTCGCATCTTCGGTACTTCCCAACCTGGCAGATAGAGGTGGAATCGGTCGAAGAAGGCGGCGTCTATCATCTCCTTCGGGAATGGGGAGAGCAGATGAGAGACTTTTACCAAGTTCTCGATGCTTCCGTCGATGTTGCCGAGGAACACCATCGAGGCATCTGCGGCGATGCTGTCCTTGCCTCGGCTGAACGATCCGTTCGCCATATAGTCTTTCATGATTTGCACGCCGTCTTTGTCTTTCATCTTCATGCCTGCCACCTCGTCGAATGCCACGACATCCCAGGTGCCCACCAGGCCCACTTGGTGTCTGCCCATATTATAGAATAGGTTGGCTACCGTCGTTTGTCCGCCCGATACCAGAATGGAGTATGGGGAGATTTGCTCGAAGAGGTAACTCTTGCCTGTGCCACGAGGTCCCAGTTCCACCATGTTGAAGTTGTTTTCCACCAGCGGAATCATTCTCGCTATCAGGTGTTGCTGGGCTTTTTCAGAGAGGTTTGTGGGTTCCATGCCCATGCTGCGTAGCAATACTTGCATCCATTCCTCCTTCGAGAAATATCGGCGAGCCTCGATGTACTCGTTGATGTCGGTGGCTGGCATCTGCACGGGCTTTAGGGAGAGTATCTTGAAGGGACTCTCTTTCGAGTTCTCGTCAAACTCGTAGGCGAGGTTGATGATGCACCAGATGCCGCCGCCCAAGAGCTTGTCGTACATCTTGATGTAATCGTCGGCGATGCGAATGCGGGCGATGTTGAGGTTGAAGATTTGTCCCTCGTAGGTGTCGTTGTGCTCGTTGAGGCGTGCCGATACCTTGTCGATGATTTTGAATTGTCCTCGTTCTCTTATCTTCGACTTGATTTTCTCGGCTTCGTCGGGTCGCACATAGTTTTCGGCAATGATTTGCTTCACCATCGCCATTCCGCTCTCAATGTCGTCCTCGTCGTCGGTGGCGCAGTACATGCCGAGCAGGTACTCCAGCACATAGTTGGGCACGTTGGCTCCCTCCTTGATGAGCTTGGTCAAGTCCTTTCTCACCACCTTGCCAGCGTAGTGCTCGTTGAGCTTTATGTCTAATTCGTCGGTCATTATTGTAATGTCTTTATACTTTTTGTAAATGTTTTATACTTTCTACCTTAATTCGTTAAAAAATAGCTGCAAAAGTTTGGTTGTTTCAAATAAACTTTGTATTTTTGCAGCACCAGTACCCGCCAAGCCTCTCAACGATGCTCAAATGTGCGGGTCGTTTTATTTTTATACATTAACAATCTTATTCATTCCTTAATGAGCCATTTAATTCCATTTCTTAAGGAATACCAACATGCCGATGCTCTTGTTCGATTACTCTTATCAAGAGGTCTAATTATTGATAATCCCGTTAAAGCAGAACAATATTTGAAGACGATTAGTTATTATCGTCTTTCAGCCTATATGCATCCATTACTCCAAGTTCCAAAGTCAGCTAATATGTTTAAGCCAGGTTCTAACTTTACGCAGGTGATGATGATGTATCGTTTTGACAAGAAACTTCGTCTATTCATTTTTAATGAAATAGAGAAGATTGAAGTTGCTCTCCGTACTGCAATAGTCGATGAATGCGTCTCTGCTTTTAATGATAACTTTTGGATTACGAATGCTTCGCATTTTATAGATTCCAGCAAGTTTCAAAAGACTTTGAACTTAATTCGCAACGAGATTGGCAAATCTCACGAAGAGTTTATTGTTCACTTTAAGCAGACTTATTCTAACCCTTATCCACCGGCTTGGATACTGGTGGAACTTCTTCCATTGGGAGTAATTGTCAATGTGTTCTACAACCTTAAAGATACTCAAGTTAAAAAACGAGTCGCATTACGCTTTGGCTTGCAGCTTCGAGTTTTTGATTCTTGGCTGACAATTCTTACCCTTACAAGGAATGCTTGTTGTCATCACGCCAGAGTTTGGAACAAACGAAATACGCTCATGCCGATGAACCCACGAAGAGTTACTCATGCTTGGATTACTATTCCCGCTAATCCTTTGCGTATTTACTACGACCTCTGCATCATCAAGTATTTCTTGGATACTATATCACCTAATAATGATATGAGCCTGAAGCTGCGTAACTTGTTGGCTGCATTTCCTTTGGTAGATCCTGTTCCTATGGGATTTCCTGAGGGGTGGGAGAATGAAGAACTTTGGAATATAGAGAGCGACTGATTGTGGTCGCTCTCTTTTTTAGTATTCTTCTCTTCTTATTTTTTCTCACATTCCAATCCCTTGATAGGTTCTACCAGTGGATAGAACTTCGGATAGTTGGCTTTCACTCCGTCATCGAGGTCGATGGTGAGGCGATGGCTCGCCATTT
>ERZ808270.814-NODE-814-length-15889-cov-8.073007_pt1 | contig 15889 bp, 18 predicted proteins | sample MGYA00521082_ERZ808270 | MGnify/ENA primary metagenome ERZ808270 (study PRJEB31516, sample SAMN03275594) | gut metagenome | biome: mammalia-associated habitat; material: feces | host: Papio cynocephalus | place: Kenya | collected 2012-07-27 ... | reverse complement strand
TGCCTTGGGCTATGGAATTCATTGGGCTTTCAGCCCGCCCGTTCTAAATCCGAAACTTCAGTAAATCATTTTTATTTGTGTATGTTATGAGGAAGCGAACGATTAAGTCATTCATTTCGATCAATGTGACTGAGCATTTCACTCAGAAGGAGCTGCGACGGCGCAAACGTGCTAAGCGTGTGGGCAATGTGTTTGGTTGCTTGGCGTCGCTGGTGGGGATTATAGGTGGTGTATTATTGTTCTATAGTGCGAAGTGCTTGGATGTAAGTGCTTACGTCGTTTCGGGATGTTTTTTTGCCTTTGCTATATTGTTGTGGATTGGCAATGTTGGGGCTATGTGGGTTTTTAGGCACCCATCATTCCGAGACGATGGTATTGAGTCTTCGCCTATTGATGATACGGGATATTATTCTTAGCCTTTATTTTCTTACGCCCTTTATTTTCTGCATGAGCTTAACGAATTGCGCCCGCGCCTCCTCTTTCGAGAGTTGAGGTGCGGGCGCTTCGTTGTGGTGGTTGGTCTCCCATGGGAGGGGGAGTAGGCGCATGGGGGTGAGGTGGCCTTTGACGTGGGGCTGTATGGTGAGTGTGGCGTGTAGCCTCATTCGCTCCCAGGCTTCGTGGGATTGCTGGCCCAATGAACACATTTGATATGTATAAGAAAATAATACGAGAGAATACAAAAAAGTGTTGCACATGACATCATGCACAACACGCTAAAATTATAACAAAAAGATAATAGCGGAAAGGATAGGATTCGCGGAGCGTTCTTTAGAAAATAGAGCCTATACTATATAGTATTGAAATTCAGCGATTTACGAAAAGTCATCGTAAGAATTGGAACGATAAAATAAGAGGAATGACGGGAAAAGTGTCGCGCATTTTTGCTTGATGCGCGACACTTTTCTCGGATAAAAGGAATACGAATAGGTATACAAAAAAACACTTCAAAATATTTGCTTAGTACGATATTTTGTAGTATCTTTGTAATGCTTAAAAAAACAAGATAATGATAATACAAAAAAGGAAAGTAGCAGTTACCGAAGAAGAGTACGAACTGCTAGAAGCTATTAGGAATTACAATAAAAGTTATCCTGATGGATACCCTCAATTACTTTGGTACGCACAGGAACTTTTTGACAACATGCTTCGACAGCCTTATTCTTAAACTTACAAGCCCCGCTCTATTGCGGGCGGGGCTTTAATTATCCAAAATAATGAAGAAAGAAGATCTTACTACAGATATGAAGACGCGCTGTGATGATATTCTCATGGCTGTTTCTTGGAAAGATTTTGCTAATAGGTATTTTAAGAAGTCTTCATCATGGTTTTACCATAAAATGAATGGTATTGATGGAAATAATGGTGTTGGGGGATTTTCTCCAGCAGAAAAGGAAGAGATGCGTAGGGCTTTGATGGATTTGTCCGAACGCATTCGCCAATGTGCTGAGCGTATTTAGATGGATACTTTACAAAAGATGTGATCTTATATTCGGCTGAGGTTTTATCATTATCTTGCCTCTAAGCAAAAGTCGCCTGTGGCCGACAGGTGCATTTCTCTAAGTTGGCTTAGAGTTGTCCCGACATGGTGTGTATGTGCTATGCCGGGACTTTTGCTTATCGTATATTGAGGATTAAAAAAACTCCTTACTCAAGGATGGAGCAAGGAGCTTATCAAAAGACATAGAAAGGAGATATGATTTGTGTTGGGATGCGCATGTAGAAACTCGCGCGAGGCATGTGTGCGAGGATCTTGCAGGGAATTAATCGGGGGCTTGCTCTATGCGCTCGGCTGCGGCGTTGAGGCGGACTGCCATGTCGCGCAGGGCTTGGGCGAAGGTGGTGGCTTCTTCTATCTTGAATGTGGCTGGGCGGCCGTTGACTTCGTTGCCGTGAAGACGCTGTGTGAGCCATTGGGAGGTGCGACCGAAATATCGGCGGGCTACTTCGCTGAAGTTGATGAATCCGCATATTTCGAGGGCGGAGAGCCATACTGCGTCTGCTTTGCTTTCGATTTTTAGTAGTTGGGCTTTCTGTAGATTTTGGGGGGTCTCTTTCATTGTCTTTGTATATATGTATTAGCCCCGCCCGCTGTGGAGCGGGGCTTTTGTTAGTCTTCTAATGCTTTTTGGAGCTTTTCGCTTAATGCTTCGATTTCTTCTACTATATAGTACTTGTCGGTGTCTTCCTTGAGTATTTGTAGTAGGGAATAGATCTTTTGCATTAGCTTTCGTTCTTCTTTAGTCATTCATATCACACCTCCTTTCTATGTCTTTTGATATTGCAAATATAATAAACTTTTTGTAATTGTCAAAGAAGCAGAATAACTTTTTTGTAATTATTTTAAACGGCGGATTATTACGATGAGGAGGGTTAGGGCAATGAGGAGAAATAGGGCTGTGAGGAGGAGGGGACGGAGTGGCTGTGGGGTATTGTGCTTGGTTTGTTGGGTAGTGGCTATGGATTGGGTTTGTGCTTGTGTGGTGTGAGCGGTGGTGGTGTGAGCGGTGGTGGTGTGAGCGGTGGCAAGGGCGATGGTGTGGTGGTTGATGTGGGTTTGGGTGTGGTCGCGATAGATGGCTTGGAGGATGACTTTACCGGTGCTGTCGAGTAGGAGGATGGTTTGCTCTCGGTGGGTGGTGCTGTCGGTGTGGGCTTGGAGGGATTGATTGGTTTGGGTGTGGAGGGTGTCGGTATGGGTGAGGGTATCGGTATGGGTGAGGGTAAGGGTGTCGGTGGTGCGTGATACGGATTGGTAGGTTTTGCGGGAACAGCTGGTGAGAGCGGTGAGGGCTGTGAGAAGGAGGGGGAGGAGGAGAAGGATGTAAGGGGGACGCTGGAGGGGGTGCTTAATAGAGTTTGCCATAGGTGATGTGTGCTACGCGGTTGAGCCAGCCTTTGAGGTTGGTTTTTTGTCGGGGGTCGGCGGTGACGATGTTGTTGTAGTATTGGATGCGGCGGTCTCGGAGTTGGTCGAAGAGGGTGTGGGGGCTTGGGTGGTTGTTGATGGCGCGGAGGGTGAGTGGTCCGACGATGCCGTCGGGGTTGACGGTGAGTAGGCGTTGCAGGGCTCGGATGGGGTTGGTGGGGCCGGAGTTCCATGCCCAATCGACGAGCATGTTGGCGATGGATTGGTCTTGGATCTGATCTGCCTTGCAGCGGTCCCAAAAGAGGGTGCGGAAGATGTGTGTCCACTCTTTGGTGGTGATGTATTTGAGGTCGCCAGGGGTTTTGTGTGCTCCGTAGACGGAGCGGTAGGTGGCGAGGGTGATGCCTTTGCAGGTGTAGCCTCCGCGGTCGTTCTTGTTATTGGTAAATCCTCCTTCCCATCGGAGGATGAAGGGGATGAGTTGTTGTGGATTGGCCATGGTGGTGGGGTGTTATTTTTGTAGGTTGGCTTTGATTTCTGCGAATTTGTTTTGTACGTAGACGCTTACTCCGAAGATGGAGCCTGCGTAGATGAGGCATTGTGCGGTGTACCATAGGACGCCGTCGGGGAGGTCGCCTGATCGGAAGTAGGCGATGTAGGCGAGGACTACTCCGGAGATGAGGAGGAGGAGGGCTGTGATGGTGGCGATGTTGTCGCGGTTGAGGCGTTTCATGTGGGAGGGGGATTGGGGGGGATAGTTTTTCTAGTGATTCTAGTCTTCCTAGTGATTCTAGTTTTTCTAGATATTATAGGGGGATGGGTTAGGCTTTGGCTTCGAGGGCGGCGACGCGGGCTTCGAGGGCTTTGATCTGTTCGCGATAGTCGTCGAGGCGCTGTACGGAGGTCATGATGGTGTTGTAGGTGGCGGTGGTGAGGATGCCTGCTTTGGCGGAGGTGGCGGTGGTGAGGGTGAGGGTCTTGGTGGCGCCGTTGGCGTAGTCGGGGTAGGTGATCTTGACTTCGGTGGTGGTGGTGTCGGCTGATTCGGTGAGGGTGGTGTTGTGCAGGCGCTTGAGGTATTCTTTGTCGAAGAGGCCGTTGGAGGAGGTGTTGGCTACGGGGATTTCGCGGGTGATGTATTTGCCGGAGGTGGAGGTGTCGCCTCCCCATATGGCGAAGCGGAGGAGGCATTGGCCGGAGTTTTGGAAGGCTTTGAAGTCGCCGCAGAGTACGGAGTGGTTTTTGGTGGTGGAGTCGGAGTAGATGTATTGCCCAGAGTTGCCGTCGGGGGTGGTCTGTGGTGTGGGGGCGGGGGTGGTGACGGCGGTGCCTGCGGCGGTGACGAGGATGGCGCGGTCGGTGGTGGAGGTGGCGGTCTGCTGGGTGAGGGCGGCAAGGGCTTGGGAGAGGGTGATTGTTTCCATGTGGTGGGGTGGGTTTTAGTGATTCTAGTGGTTCTAGTGGTTCTAGTGGTTCTAGTGGTTCTAGTATTTTTAGTGATTATAGGGGGGAGATAGGGGATTTTAGATGAGGGCTTCGGGGTAGGCGGCGTAGGAGTAGATCCAGAAGAAGGGGATGGAGCGGTCGCGGAGTGCGGAGTTGATGACGAGTGTGAGCTGGATGACGTCGCCGGACTGTACGTAGATGATGTGTTCGATTTCGTCGGTGAGCTGGGCTTCGGTGTGGGTGTAGTATTTGCGGGCGTCGATGAAGTTGCCTTGTAATCCGTGGAGGAATGCGGTGGTGGTTCCTTCGGCGTTGGTGGTGGAACGGGCGGCGTTGATGTAGACGATTGAGGTGCCTACCATGGTGAGGGCTTGGTCGTAGGAGTCGCGGGTGGTGTCGAAGGGTGGCATTTGTAGGAGTGCGCCGTAGTCGCCATGGGAGGTGACGCTGTCGGGGACGGATAGGATTTTGACGACGCGTGCCATGGTGGTGTAGCTGAATTGGTAGAGGTTGAAGATGGCTCCGTCGTCGTGATCGGGGTCGGTCCACTGGCCTGCGGGGTGGAAGAGGGTGAGGAAGGTGTCGGCGGTGATGGTGCGTATGTTGCCGTAGGTCATGCCGACGGTGAGGCCGGTGAAGCGTCCGCTATCGGCTTGTATTTCTCCGCGGAAGAGGTAGCGGCCGGTGGTGGGGTCGATGGTGAGGGCTTCTTGTCCTTGTGGGTCGGTGACGCGGATGGTGGATTGGCGGAGGGTGAGTGTGGTGCCGTCGTAGGTGATGTTGTCGCGTCCGAGGGTGAATGTGCCGTCGGGGCGTAGGTCGTAGTGGACGATGCGTCCGTCGTCGGATGAGGAGATGATGCGTCCGTTGAGTGTGTAGAGTCCGAATCCTCCTCCTGGGAGTTCGCCTCCGATGCGTAGGCGTAGGCAGCCTTGGAAGCTTCGCTCGTGGATGCCTTCGAGCAGATCGATTGCGGGGTGTCCGTCGCCGTCGGCGTGGAGGTAGATGGCTGATTGGCGGTCGGGGTTGGTGGCGGAGCCGTATTGTACGATTTCGTCGCCGGGCTGTGGGAGTGTCATTGCGGCTGGTGTGCCTTGTGCGGGGATGCGGATGGGGTGGCCGGTGTCGTCGGTGATGGGGGTGCCGGTGTCGGTGGTGATGTCGACGTGGGATTGTGTGTGATCGGCGGTTTGCCCGGTGCCGGGGATGATGGTTGAGGTGAATTGGTTGGCTTCGATGACGAGGATTTTGCCGGAGCTTTCTACTTTGTAGATTTGTACCCAGTAGCCTTGGAGGGTGAGGTTGTCGGAGTTCCAGCGTTGGCAGCGGATGTAGTCGCCTGCTTGGAATCCGCCGTAGCCTTGTGCGGTGGTGCCTTCGAGGATGAGTTGGTACATGTCGCGTGCGGGGAGGTAGTTGACGGATCGTACTTTGCCGCAGGCTTGTGTGATGCCGAGGCTTCCGCAGAGTGCGCGTACGGTGCGTACGATGAGTTGGGTGGCGATGAGTGGTCCGCGGAGGGTGAGTCGGTCGGCTTCGATGGTGGTCTGCCCGGTGGTGGTGTCGGTGTTGACTTGCCATCCTTCGCCGGTGAGCCCGGGTGTGAATCGGGGTGATTGGATGGATTGGCGGAAGTGGATGTTGCCGGAGGCTGTGTCGTCGTTGATGCGGGATAGGTATCGGCGGTCGGCGGTGGTCCACTGTGTGAGGTCGTCGGCGGTCTGTGCGTGGGTGGCTTCGGTGGCGTTGGTGGCTTCGTCGGCTGTCGTGGCGTGGGTGGCGGTGGTGGCCTCATCGGCGTGGGTGGCTTGATCGGCTTGGTGGGCTTGGGTGGCGGTGTCGGCTTTGGTGGCGTGTGTGGCGGTGTCGGCGAATCCGGCTTTGATGCGTGTGTAGGCGGTGGTGGTTGTGCCTCGGTCGGTGGCTGTGAGGTAGTCTTGGGGGTCGAAGTGTAGGCGGTCGAGGTCGTCGATGTTGGCGTGGGTGTGGTTGTTGGTGGTGCTTCCGCTGCCTTGGATGATTGTGCTTGATGATCCTGTGGGGGTGGCGGGGGTGGTGGCGTCGGTGGAAGTGGTGCTGGCTTTGCCGTGGAGGCGACGGGGGGTGGCGGTGAGGTTGCGGGTGGTGGTATGGTAGGTGGGCATTTTCTTAAAGTATGAAGTATTAAGTATAAAGTATTACATTCTTGGTGGGGGTGGGGAATTAGGGATTCTAGTGTTTCTAGTGATTCTAGTATTTCTAGTGATTTTAGTGGGCTGGATTGCTTGGTGACTTGGTGGTGGTCAGGATTTGCCGGTGTATTCGTCGATGGCGGTGTAGGTGTCGGGGGTGACTTCGCAGAAGATGGTGTCGGCGGTGCCTTGCATGGCGTCGATGGTTTCGGCTTTGATCATGAGGGGGGTGTAGACGCGATCTGTGCTGCCGTCGGATCCGTGGTAGGTGGTGTCGTAGTGGGGGTCGGTGTAGACGAGTGGTGTGGTGGTCCAGGGGTTGATGGTGGTGATGCCTTTGAGGATGAGGTGGCGGGTGGCGTATTGGGAGTAGAGTGTGCCGATGAGGAGGCGTTCGGGGCAGTCGGTGTGACCGGCTCGGGTGAGGTGGGTGATGGGGTCGAGTGTGTGGGCGTCGCGGTAGAGGCCTCGGGCTGATGGTGTGGATCGGTAGAGGAGTGTGCCGCAGGTGGTGTCGATGTCGATGCCGTCTTTGGCGTCGGGGTTGATCCATCCGGTGTATTCGATGTCGTCGGTGTTGATGGCTTCGCCGAATTCGGCGTCGACGATGTATTTGAGTTGTGGCTGCTTGAACATGATCCAGCGGAGGCCGTTGTTGAGGCGGGTGCGGTTGTAGAGGAACATGGAGTAGGTGCTGGCGGCATTGAAGAGTGGGCTGCCGTTATGGATGCCGATGGAGGCGTAGTCGGCGGGGGTGATGGCTGCTGTCTGATAGAGGTGGGCTTTGCTTGGGTGGATTGCGACGGCCCATGGGGTGTGGAGGTAGGAGTCGCTGGTGATGCGTATTGTGCCGGGGTGCTGTCCGTCGGCTCCTACGTACATGGTGAGTGTGGCTTGTCCTGCGGTGGGTGGTGTGGGTATGACTTCGCCTGTGGAGTTGAGTGTGGGTGTGTAGGCGTAGCCTTGTGCGTCGTTGACGTAGAGGCGGATGAGGTTGCGTGCGAGGCGGGAGTGGTCGCGGTTGGTGGTCCATCCTTCGGAGATGGGTGTGGTGGTTTCGATGTCGTCGAGCTTTCCGCTGTCTTGGTAGTAGGCGAGCCAAAAGAGGTGGTCGGCGGTGAAGGGGTCTTCGTCGGCGGGTATTTGGATCCACTTTTTGGTGAGTGGTGCTTTGGGGTTGTAGGTGCCGGTGGTGCCGTCGCTTTGGAAGGATGTGGTGTAGGCGTAGCGGTTGCCGTCTGCTCCTTGTAGGGTGAGGCTCATGGGGATGTAGATGATGGAGAGGTTGTCTTTGGCGAATTTGTAGTTTTCTCCTTCGTTGGCTGGGTTCTCGTAGGAGGTGAAGGGTGTGTATTGGTATGAGAGGAGGGCGGGCTGCTCGAGGAGAAAGGGGGCTTGGGAGAGCCAAAAGGGGTTGGTCTGGTACATGATGTCGCCGTGTTGCTCGTCGTGGCATGAGTAGGGGCATTTGGCGACATTGGATGGCCATAGGTTGCGGCCGATGCCTTGGTGGCGTTGTTGTGGGGCGGTGGGTGTGCAGCCTTCGAGGCCTGCGGTGGCTCCGAGGTCGTTGATGTGGCGTCGGTCGGCGTTGTTGTTGATGATGGCTTGGAAGCAGAGTCCGGTGTCTTCTGAGGATGATCCGTAGTAGGATTGGGTGCGGAAGTATTGGGCGTCGGGGAAGATTCGCTTAAAGCATGTGGTCTTGGCTTTGGGGGTGAAGGCGATGCGGAATTCGGAGTAGAGGTCTTTGACCCAATTGTCGGGGGAGACGTTGGATCCGAGTGCGTTGTTGATGTAGTTCCAGGTGGGGGTGTCGTGGTCGGAGAATTCGATGTTGCCTTTGAGGATGTCTTCTTGTGCGTAGGCGGAGAATTTGATGCGTACGTTGTTGAGGACTTTGTCTGTGGTGAGTGTTTGCTCGTCGGAGTCCCATTGTATGGGTGCGGTGGGTGCGGTGGCGAGTGCGTTGAGGTCGTAGATCCATAGCCTTCCGTGGCGCTGAATGATGCGCAGGGCGAGTGGTTGGAGTATGCCGGTGAGGGTGTCTTCGAGGGTGGATGGTTGGTTGTCTTCGTCGAAGAAGTTGGATGTGAGGATGGTGAGGGCTTGGGTGATGGGTGTGGTCTCAGAGGTGGTGAGGTGGGTGGAGATGAGGGTGTAGTCGGGGGTGAGTGGTGAGAGGGCTGCTTGGGAGATGATGAGGTCGACCATTTGGGCTGGGGTGATGGTGTAGGCTTCGTAGGCGAAGTTGAGGCGTGAGAGGATGCCGAAGTCGGTGAAGGTGAGGGTGACGTTGTAGCCGGTGAGGGTTTGGAAGGGTTCTTCGTAGAATTCGGGATCGAGTGTGCCTACCCAGTAGAGTTGGTCGTCGAGGTAGACTCTCAGGGCGATGGCTCCGGGCTGTATGGTGAAGAGGTCGGTGTACTGCCTATCGGAGCAGGAGATGATGGTGAGTGTGGCTGATGAGGAGCAGATGGGCTGCTCTTTGTCGGTTTCTTCCCATTCGATGGTGAGTGGTTGGTCGCCGTCGAATTGTAGCTCGGTGGCTGTGTGCCACGGGGTGTCGGATTGTTGCCATATTTCGCAGCGGAAGGTTTGGCCTTTGACGTTGACGAAGGCGCCGGTGTATCTTTTTCTTAGCATTTTTCTTTCTAAGTATTAAGTATAAAGTATTAAGTATTATTAGGTGCGTGAGGTGAGTTTTTGGCGTTTGTCGAGGACGAGCTGGAGGTCGCGGCCGGTGATGCGGGAGGTGAGGGTGAGGTTGAGCTGTCGGGGTTCGAGGGCGGTGGTGGGGATTTGTGTGGGGTGGATGGTGGTGGGGTTGTATGTGGCGGCAGCGGGGGCGGTGATGGGGGTGTTGGCCATGCGCCATAGGGCTTGCTGCTGGCGGGGGTTGAGGATCATTTCGCCTGAGTTGACGTGGGCGATGAGGTGGTCGCCGCTGTAGGATGTGCCGGGGACGATGCCGCCTGTGGCGTAGGATCCGGAGTTGAGGCTTTTGACGGAGGTGATGATGGCGGCGAGCTGTGCGAGTCCGGCTGCGGCGAAGGCGATCCAGGCGAAGGGGCCCATGGAGGCGGATTGTGCGGTGGCGGTGGCGTAGCTTGCGGTGAGGGTGGCGATGGCTTGGGCGAGTGTGCCTGCGACGTTGAGTTCGGGGAGTTGGATGGCTGATCCGAGCTGTCCGAGTGAGGATCCGAATTGGCTGACGGCGTCGGTGGCTTTTTGCATGTATTCGCTTATGCCGGCTTCGGCGTGGCGGGTGTCGGCTTTTACTTCGAGCTCGATGGGTGGTATGTCTTTGCCAAGGTCGGTGAGCATGGCGTTGATTTCATCGATTTGTGCTTGGGCTTGCTTTTTGTCGATGAGGCCGGTTTGGTAGTCGGATCGTACGACGGCGGCTCGTGACTGTGCGTTTTGGTAGGATTGCCGGCGGTCTTCGATGGATCCTTTGGTGATGTAGGTGGGCTCGGGCTTTGCGGGGATGGTGAGCTCGCCGGTTGTGGCGACGTTGATCTGCTGTTGCAGCTCTGCGATGCGTGTGGAGGCTTTGACTTTGGCTTGGATGGTGGTGGCGGAGTCGAATTGGGTTTGTGCTTCGCGGAGTTGGTCTTGGAGTTGCTCGAGGGCGTTGCGTGCTTCTTTCTTTTCGGGGGCTTCGATGCCGATCTTGATGGCGAGGTCGTGGCGCTTGGCTTCGAGACGGGTGGCCTCAGCCATGGCTTCTTTGGCGGTGGTGAGGTTGGCGGTGGATTGTGCGAGTTGTTTTTGCTTTTGGATCTCGCGGTCGTACCATTCTAAGGATTTTTCGTCGGGTTCGGGCTCGGGCTTGTCGGTTTTGTCGGGTTTGGGTGTGTGTGTGGTGCCGGATCCTGTGCCTGGTGTGTAGAGCTCGGGTGTGGATTGGGTGTAGCCTCCGTTGGCGGCTATGGTGTAGTAGGAGGCGCTTGCTCCGGGGCTGAGGGATTTGAAGATGGCGCTTTTTTGTGCGGTGAGGTTGTTGTATTGGTCTCCGAGATCGAGTAGGTTTTTTTGGTTGACTGCGATTTGCTTGTCTTCGCGGGCGATTTGGTCGGTGAGGGCTTTGTAGCTACCGGGGGTCTTGGTGGGCAGGACGTTGTCGGCTTTGCCAGTGAGCACGTCGAGTGCTGATGGTGCTTGGTAGGTGGGGGCGTTGTGGAGTGCGTCTTTGCCTTGTAGTGGGTGGTTGGGGTCTATGCCTCCTTGCTTGTAGAGGGCGTCGCGACGGGCTTCGTGGGCTTCGGTGGCTGTCTTGACTTTATGGTAGGATACTTGTACTTGGAGGATTTGCTTGTTGAGATCTCGGATCATGTCGAATGCGGCTTCGGCCATGGCGAGGTCGTCGAGCTTTTTGATGTACTTGTCTACGGCGTCGGCGTTGCGCTCGTAGAGTGTCCCGTCTTTGGCTATGGTGGCTTGGTATTGGGGAACGATGGCTTGGAGGTTTTTGATGGCTCGCAGGCGGGTGGAGAGTGCAGCGCTGTTGTTGTGGATTACTTCGGTGAGTTGTTGTAGCTTGTTGCGCTCTTCGGCGTGGTGCTCTTGTGCGTCGGATTGTACTTTGCCGACGGCTGATCGCACTCGGTCGTTGCGTGTGATGGCTTGTGAGTTGCGGTCGAGTGCTTCTGTCTCTTCGTCGGTGGTGTCGACGAGCTTCCCTATCCAGTTCATGAGTGCTTCTACAGCGAAGCTGAGTGCTGTGAGTACTGCTCCGACGAGTGTGGCTGATACGAGTCCGCGTATGGCCATTTTGGCTGTTGTTGCTCCTACGGCGAGTCCTCGGAATGCTCCGCTGAGTGTGATTGTGCCTGCTCTGAGGGCTACGAATGATGCTCGGAGTGTGACGCCAAGTGCTCGCATTGATACCATGGCGAAACGTGCGAGTTGTACGGACTTGGTATAGAGTGGTATGACGCCTGATGCGAGTGAGAGCACGATGGTCTTTACTCCGAGGAACATGGTCTTTAATGCTCCAAGCGATGTGAAGAGTTTGACTGTACTTGAGGCGAACGAGAGCGTCATTGCGGCAAATGACACGAAGGGTAGGCCTTGTTGTACGATATTGCCGATCTTGACTTTTACGGATCCGAGTTGTGCAGCCAATTGTTTTTGCTTTCCTGCGTCGGTTTTCCCGAGTGCGGCATTCATGTGGCCGACGTTGTTTGTCACTACTTCGGCGAGCATGGCTGCTCTTTCTTGCTCTGTGCCCATTTTGAGCACTTTTTCTTGTGCTTCTGTAAAGGTGATACCGACGCGACGAAGTGCAGAGGTTTGTCCTTGCATTACTTTGCCGAAGAGGTTGCCTATGGCTTGTGCGTCTTGCTCTGTGGCATTGAGTCCTTTTTGCTGTGCTATGAGATCGTTCATAGCTGGTATAAGGATGCTTAGACTCTGTTTTTGTGTAAGGAATGTACCAACTTGTTGTGCTGCTGCCTTTTGCACAGTTCCTCCGACGACGCCCATTTGTGTCTGTGCTCCGATCAGCTTGTTGATCTGATTGATGTCGGCTTCTGTGACGGCCATACGTTGTTTCATCACGGTGGTGAGCTTGACGTTGGCTTGCTGTGCTGCTTGTGCGGGTGCGGCGAGTCCTTGCATGGCTGAGCAGATGCTGTCGACGGAGCTTTTTACGCTATCAAGGCCTTGTATGGCTTGGTTGAGCGAGAATATGCTTTTTGTAGCATTCTCCACTTGAGTTTTACCATCAACGGCTATGTTTACGTTAAATTTGATCGTTTTCATTGTATGATGCTTTTATCGTGTCGGAGGAAGTCGTATATTTGCCGTACGAAAGGAGTTTTTTATTATGAACGACAAAGAATTACGGGAGATTATGAGTGAAATACCTCCCAAGAAGCGTGCCACGTTGCGACGCGCTGTATGGTTTCAGAAGGTCACGAAAAGAGTGATTTATCTGTTTTGTGTGCTGTTTTTGATTTGTGCTATTTGCGGCGTTGTATATGATTCATGGCGTTTGAAGTTTTTGGCTTTTGGCTGTATTGCTGGTGGCTTTATTACTTTCTTTTTAAACGTGATGGGCGGTGCCATGGAACAAAGCGTTACAGGTTTCCGCTCGAAGTGGTGAAATAACGGATTATACATTTGCATTTCCCCTCACCATTCTCCTCTGCATGAGCTTAACGAATTGCGCCCGCGCCTCCTCTTTCGAGAGTTGAGGTGCGGGCGCTTCGTTGTGGTGGTTGGTCTCCCATGGGAGGGGGAGTAGGCGCATGGGGGTGAGGTGGCCTTTGACGTGGGGCTGTATGGTGAGTGTGGCGTGTAGCCTCATTCGCTCCCAGGCTTCGTGGGATTGCTGCTCGTGGGCTTGGTTGTAGGTGGTGGCTACGGCGGTCCACTCTTCGGGGGTGAGGCTTTGCCATTCCTGGAGGCTGAGCCCTACGGCGGTGATGGCGAATGCCATTTGGTCTATGATGCGGAAGGGCTCTTTTTTTTTGTGTCCTCATCGCCATGGGTGGCCTCATCGGTGGCGGCAGCGGCTTGGAGTTGTTCTGTCCAGGAGTTGAGGTCGGTGGGTGTGATGCGGTCGGCGAATTGTTCGAGGGTGAGGTCGAAGGGTATGCCGTCGGCTCGGCATGCGGAGCGTACGCAGCAGTAGAAGAAGGTGAGCATGTCGGTGAGTTCGCCGGTGAGCTCTGTGGCTTCGCGTCCGGTCTCGCGGCGGAAGTGGAGGAATGCTCCCATGGTCTGTCGGCAGGGGAGGGTCTGTCCGTCGAGTGTGATGTGGAGTGTGGGGGTGGTGGGTTGTTGGGGCATGATGAATGTTGTGTTATAGTTTGGAGTTTTGAGGTGATGAGGGTAGTTTGGAGTTTTGAGGTTATAAGGTTATAAAGTTACCTTGGCGGTGGTGCCTTTGTAACCTCATAACCTTAAAACTCAAAACTCAGATTTTATCGGGTGTGATGGGTCGGCCGTCATCTGTTGTGATGGGTCGGCCGGTGTCTGTAGTCAGTCATGCGGGATTGGCGGGCTTGCCGGGATATTCTTCGGGCATGCCGTCGTTTTCGAGGGAGACGGTGTAGGTGGCGTCGTCTTGTGCGGAGGAGCTTTCCTCGATGGATGTGATGACGAACTTGCCTTTGACGTAGGGCTTCTGCTGGGCGGTGGTGCCGTCTTTGCGGGGGAAGGCTTCTACGGTGACGCTTGTGCCTGCGCCCCATAGGGCTGAGATCTCGGTGAAGCCGTTTTCGGTCTCGTCGTAGAAGCGGAGGCCGTCGGCGCTGATGGAGATGGAGAGTCCGGTTACGCCTTTTTCTTTCCATAGCCCAGCTTCGGTTGCTTTGGTTGCTACGGGCTTTACTGCGCGGTCTTTGGTCTCGGAGTTGAAGGTGAGCTTGTGGCTCGTGCAGTGGCCTACGGCTTTGTCGCCGATCTTGAGGAGGAGGTCACTGCCATTGATATAGCCTGTTTCTGCCATAAGATTTTTAAGTATTAAGTATTAAAGTATTAAGTATTATTGGTCGGCTGCTCGGCTGACGTTTTTTTCGAATTCGTTGAATAGGCGTTGCTCTATGCCTGTGGCTTCGGTCCGCTCGGTTTGGGCGAGGAAGTGGTAGGCTCGCATGCGGCCGGTGGAGTGGCCTGAGCGCTTGTAGGTGCGGTACTTTTTGGAAGCGAAGCGTCCGCCTTGCATGGTGTAGTGGCCTTGTCGGCGGCCTACGTTGCGCTCTACGGTGCCTTCTTCGGCGAACATGAGTACGGGCTTTTCGCGTCCGTAGCGGTTGCGGTGGATGCCTTTCTTTGCTCCGTGGGGCTTTACGCTGACGAGGAATCCTGCTCCGTAGCGTGCGGGGTATACTCGGGAGTAGACTCCTCGCTCCACCCGGGTGGGGTTCTTCTGCCCCAGGCCGCTTCGCTTGACGGCGGCTTGGGCGGCTTTCTTTAGGCGGTTGGCTTCTCGGCGCATGGCTCCTGCGAGGGCTTTGCGCTGCTCTCGGGGTGAGAGTCGGGCGAGGAGGGAGAGTATGTCGGTGCGGAATTCGTCGGAGGTCACTTGATTAGAAGTATTAAGTATGAAGTATTAAGTATTACAAGCGGGCTGAAGCTGACTGCTTAACTTAGGCGCAAAGTGCCGTTTAAGCTCATAAAACTCATTATACTCTCATTATACTCTCAGCTTGAACTGCAGACTCTGACAGAATGCGTCGTCTGCCCATGTCTCGAGGGCGTCTTGTAGCCAGCAGGCGCGGACGGTGAGTCCGTCGGAGGTGTGGATGTACATGCCGTCGAGGGCTTTGCGCACGCGCTCGGCGAGCTTGACGCTTTCGCGATAGGTCTCGGCGTAGCAGTCTACGGTGATGGTGGCACAGACGGGTGGCGTGTAGTTGCCATTTCCCTTGTAGGGAAGGGCTTCGAGGGAGTCACGATGGTAGCATACGTAGGGTAGACGGGCGTCGTCGGTGGCGACGGGGAAGATCTTCGTGACTTGGTCGCCGATCGCGGCTGAGAGTGCTTCGTAGATGGCTGTGCCTGCGGAGAGGATGGTGGGCTTTGGATCTGCCATGGGAGGGTGGGGGAGTTTTTGGCTTTGAGGTTATAAGGTTAGTTTGAAGTTTCTTAGGTTATAAGGTTATAAAGTTACCTTGGCGGTGGTGTCGTTGTAACCTCATAACCTCAAAACTCAAAACTATCTCTTAGGGGTTGACTCTCTCGCAGGAGAGCGTGAGCATGCCTTTGTCGAGGTTGGGCTCGATGGAGGTGATGGTGTAGAGGTAGCCTCCGAGCTGCTGACAGCGCCAATTCTCACGGACGGGGTGGGCGTCGCGTATGCGGAACTGGGTGGTGTAGTCGGGGAAGTGCTCTCCCACCTCTTCGCTCCTGCGGCCTGAGATCTTGACTCGCTCTGCCCATACGGTGCGGGTGAGTATGTACTCTTGGGAGTGCTCGCCGAAGGAGTTGGTCACCTCGCGTGGCTCGAGCAGGGCGAGCTTGTATTTCATTTGTCCTGCGCGCATAGTGTTATTCTTCTTTCTCTTTCACCACCAACCTGCGGAAGCGCTTAATGATGGCCTCAGCTCCGAGGGGTATCTCGTGGTATTGTGTGGGGGCGTCGTTCTCGCGGTGGTCGTACATGGATCCGCCTACGAGGAGGATGGCTTGTACGATGGATGGTGGGAGGTTGATGCTGTCGGGCCCGAGAGCTACGAGTTCTTCAAGGGTGCGGTTGGTCTGTGATACGACGAGTTCGGTGGCGGCCGAGAGGCATTGCTGCAGGTACTGATCGTCGTCGGCGAAGTCGTCTGCACGGACGTGTTGTTTGAAGAGGGCGAGTGATACGGTGTTCATGGGGTTGGTGGGGAGTAGTTTTCAACGAGTGGGCATACGTTTTTCAACGAGTGGGCATACGTTTTTCAACGAG
>ERZ808270.812-NODE-812-length-15930-cov-14.665638_pt1 | contig 15930 bp, 13 predicted proteins | sample MGYA00521082_ERZ808270 | MGnify/ENA primary metagenome ERZ808270 (study PRJEB31516, sample SAMN03275594) | gut metagenome | biome: mammalia-associated habitat; material: feces | host: Papio cynocephalus | place: Kenya | collected 2012-07-27 ... | reverse complement strand
CTTCTCATAATAGGAACTAATAGAACAAAACATTTCCTATTTATTAGGAGAACATAATGTTTCACTAATAAATACGAATAGAAATGAAATTAGACAAATTTGAAGAGTTCCTAAGCCAAGGCAATATGGCTAAGAACACGATTTCGGCATATCTGTATGCCGTGAAGGAGTTTGGCTCTCGACACAAAGAGTTGAACAAAAGAAACTTGTTGGTTTACAAGACCTACTTGATTGAGACTTATAAACCAAAGACGGTGAACCTCCGTATTCAGGCGTTGAACAAGTATCTTGTATTTGTAGGCAAGACTAAACTCCGCTTGAAGTCGGTCAAGGTGCAGCAGCGTTCTTACTTGGAGAATGTCATCAGTAATGCCGATTACATCTTTTTGAAGAACAAATTGAAAAAGGAAGACAACTTGGAGTGGTACTTTGTAGTACGTTTCTTGGCTGCGACTGGTGCCAGAGTGAGCGAACTTGTGCAAATCAAGGTTGAGCACGTGCAAGTAGGCTATTACGACATCTACACCAAGGGTGGCAAGATACGGCGTATCTATATCCCCAAGACATTGCGCACGGAAACAGAAAAGTGGTTGCAGACACTCAACCGTACAAGTGGCTATCTCTTTCTCAATCGCTTTGGCGAGCGTATTACTACAAGAGGCATATCACAGCAGTTGAAAAACTATGCAACGAAGTACGGCTTAAACGAGAAAGTGGTTTATCCTCACTCGTTCCGTCATCGCTATGCCAAGAATTTCTTGGAGAAGTTCAACGACATAGCCTTACTTGCCGACCTCATGGGACACGAAAGCATAGAGACAACACGCATCTATCTGCGAAGAAGTAGCTTGGAGCAACAAGAAATCGTAGATAAAGTTATCACATGGTAAAAGTAGTTATACAGAATTGCCACTATTGCCACTAAGAGTATTAACCGGCTGAATATCAATACTTTAATAAGGTTGCAGATTATAATAATCTGCAACCTTATTGCCACCTTATTGTTATACACAAAATGATTACATTTACATTCTAACAACCAGATACTCAGTACCTTTCGACGTTCGACGGAATTTTATGCCGTTAATGTTCCGGAGCTTTCTTCCGAACGAAAGCAGACTGTTTCCTACCATTCCTGCACCATATTTCTGCTTCAGCTCCTGAAAGATTGACGCTGCAGTGAGGTAAACGCCGCGACTCTCGTCGTCGGTGATGCAGAAAGTTTCAGAAAAACACTGCTCGGCGGGCTGTTCCACCCGATACTGCATGTTCCAGTCCATTATCCGCTTAGTCTCGTCGATGTCGAAATATCCCTTCTCGCCACGGTCGAGAGCAGCAAGAGCCTGGGCAAAGAGCTGCGTGTAGTTGGGGCGCCGGCTCACATCGATAGGTCCGGTAAGCTCCACGCCGAGAAAGCGACGGTTGCCCGACGGGTCGAAGAGAACATCGTCGATATTGCTTGTGGCGATAAACGAGGCAAGACGCGGAAACTCCTCCACATGTCCGCCATACGGCCGCTTTGTCTTCACGTTAGGCAACTGCACGAGGTTTTTCAGGAAGCCCTGTTGCACCTTTGCCGAAATCTGGTTGAACTCATCGAGATTTATCAGCAGAAACTGCGACATTGCCTGCAACACCTGGCGTTTCTCCGAGAGCACGAGGTTATCGGTATAGCCCCATTGCAGTTCCTGTGGGATTAGCCGGCGACAGAAAGTACTCTTGTTGTAACCCTGTCTGGATATCAGCAGCGGAACGATACTGTTGCCGTAGGTGCGCATATCGTAACTGCGCCACTGGTCTACCATGCCCAAGAACCAGGTATAAAACCAGTTCTCCCAATACGGGTTGTCGGTAGGCACGGTGCGTGCCAGCTCGCGGATATGGTCTTCGCCGTCCCATTGTCCGCTACACTTGAAGAGGTAGTCGTCTACAGGGAAGTAATTTCGTATATAGTTGGATTCCAAGAAATTGCGCACATCCTTTATCGACACTCTGATATCCTGCAGCTGTACCTCAAGGGTCATCTGTTTCTGCATGCGCGGATCAACGGGACGGAAAATCTGCCAACCGTTTTTCTCAAGATATTCGGTGTATTTCATCACCGTATTGTAGCGGAACTCATATTTGGAATTGAGAAAATCCATCATGTGCTGTATGCTGTGGCTAATGCTGTCCTTGTTTCCATTCTGTTTGTCGTCTGATGCCTCAAGAACCGTTACTGCATTTGCAGGCTGCATCTCAAGGTTTTGCCGCCTGACATTTCTGTCGATTTTCAATGCGGCAGCCTTTGGATTGAAATACGGCATTTCGTCGAGCGTCATCAGAAAGTCGGCATTCATACTCGGAACTGACGTCAGCAGTGTAGCCTTGACCATAGAGCGGTATACTGCCGCAGCCGAGGCGAAAGCAATCCTATGTAGCTGTTCGGCGGCAGCCTCATCAGAGGGCAGTTCACCGTTGCTGTCGGTATATTTCACGAGCACCTCCACTCCCCTGCCGTCGGCACTTGTCAGCGCACAGAATGTTGACGGCAGGACCATCACCGAGCGCTTCACTCCTTCCACTCCGTCAATATCCGTAATGTCGACAAACGAGAGGAGAATGAGTCCGTTTGACGCCTTGAACACGAGGTTGCCGGCAGTATCCTTGCCGTATTCGGCAGCCGGAATTACATGCTGCCAGGTTTTCATCCCCTTAAAATTCTGTATGTCCGAGAGCCCGTAGGCTATACTCTCCCTCAGTCGCGCCACGCTATCCTTACTGACGCCAGTCTTCACCCTACCGAGGAACTGCTCGAAGTTTTTTGTAGACAGCATCAGTTTGTTGTCTCTATTCTTGTGAGTAATGGTTATCTTTATCATCGTTTTCATGTCTTAGCATTTAAAATCAATATAGTTTCAGTTTTATTCCCCAATGAAACTCAGAGTGTCCTTATAAGACACTCCGTGTTTTCCTATAAAAGAAACATTGTTTCCCGCTTTGAAACTCTACCCAAGCAGCATCACTCTCTCTTCGGTATGGGCGAACTCCACCCGCTCGTAGCCGTATTTCAGGAACAAGCGCCTTATGTTTTCCTGCTGCGATGGCGAGAGTTTTTTGTCGCCGCGATGGTATCTGTAATAGGCGGTTTTGCCACCGAGCAAGTGTTTTACATCTTCGCGCAGGTCCTGCAAGTCAGCCCACTTGACGTCATTATACATTCCGTCGAATCCCCACGCCACGGTAGCTTTTCCGAGGCGCACATAATGGCGGCACTTGCCGTCCTTGCATGCATCCGGATAAACGGCCCTGCCGCAATCGGCAGTATTCGGTTTATACTTCACGGAGAGTTGTCTGAAGCAGCTGTCGGCATACTGGCAGTTTGTATTGAAGCAATACGCCCAATTGCTGGTAATAAAGTTTTTCAGGATTTCCGGATCATTAATAATTTGTTCCATATTAAACTCCATTTAAATGATTATTAAAGTTGTGTTTTAAATATGGTGTAAAGTTACTGAATATTCAGCAAAAAAGCAAGAAAAGAGTCTTATTTTTTATTTTTTGCACTAAAAACAACTCATTTCATTCAATTTTAGTGGCAATATACGGCAGCAGCAGCCCGTTTAGTGGCAATTAAGTAACAATAGAATTATTATTGCAATTAGGTTTAATGGCTAATATTCAGGCGGTTATAGATATTAGTGGCAATAGTGGCAATAAATATTTTAAATTTAGCTTGTATAATACATAGGATAATGTATATAGTCGGAAGTGAGATGGTAATTTTTTAGAAAAAAAGACAAATAAAACAACAATGAATGGCGCATCATTTAATATGAGATTGCATCATATGAAGCACAGACTTGCGGATAAGAATGACGATGACATCTTAGAAGATGAACTCCATGAAACTATGCGTAGGCTCAATTTTATAGAAGAGCAGGATGAAGCCAAGGAAATTCTATCCAATCTTCTGTCTCTGGCGGAAAACTACAAATGTTACCTTGTGGAGTATCTGCTTTTGGACTTTGTCATGGGAAAGGGATGTACGGAATGTTCAAAAACCGTTTGTGAAGATGCTTTTGGCAAGCATCCTACGTTTGCCGACATGATGCACCACCCTTGGTTTGAACATCTGATGAATCATCCGGCACAAATCGAGCCGTACAGTCCGCTTCCTCCAATCGTTCGTAACGATGCTTTCTATTGGCACACTTTCCACTTTCCGCTGTTTCTTCATCTTCAGAAGGGTAACAGTCTTGCATTGGAAGTATTGGATTATCTTGCGGCTAAAGGCGACATTCCTTTCATGGAACGTGTGTCACTTTATTACTTCGATAAATGTCTATTTTCCAAAGCATTTCTTTTATTTAAAGCTTTGTACGAGAAAATGCAGACAACGGAATGGTATAACTGGGCAATTTCACAAGAAATCACATACAAACTCGCTCATTTATATACCTATGGAGAAGGCGTGGAACAAAATCTCGACAATGCTACACAATGCTACAAAGAACTTGAAAATGGATACAACTGGGGAAACAAAGCCCAATACCAGTTAGGGAAAATGGCAGAGCAAAGGCATAACTACCTGGAGGCGATGTATTATTATAGTAAAAATATAGATTGTAAAGAGTACAGCAAGTACTGCTTCTACAGAGAAGACAAGCCTAAAGACTTGTTTCCACTTAGATTGGAGATTGCTTTCAGACAGACGAAGAAGAAACTTAGCCCCGTAGTTGACAGTCTAACACTTGCAACTTGCCTGAAGTACAACAACATGGAACTTCAGTTGAAGGTCGTGATGAATGCAAAAGTCACGATTGATTGGGGGGACGGAGAGATAGATTCTGTAAAATGGAAAGTGGATGACTGGGGACAGGTAAGACATTCATATCAATCGTTAGGCAATTATCGTATAACAATAAAAACTGACGAGGAGAACGTGTTGACTGGTCTTTACGTTGTATCTCGCAAGACAATTTGCTCACTGGAGATTTCTGGCTGCAAAGGGTTGACGCATCTCTTATGTCCAAATCAGATGTTGAAGCAATTATCTTTAAGCAAGGCAGAATATCTCTCAGTGCTTGATGTACATGGCAACAGACTGCAAAACATCAACCTCAGAAGGAATCAACTGCTCTCTATCGTTGACTGTTCAAACAACCCGTTGCAAAAGATTGAAGCTGTAAAGCATCCTCCATTTCGTTTGATGTGCATAAGAAAAACGAGGCTGGCAGCTAAAACAAAAAGGAAACTTCACGACATAGTTCGTTTGAATGCAGGTCGATTGTTGCGTGAGGGTTTTGTTGACCAATTGACAGAGCCGCTTTTGCCAACGTTGCTGTTTTATATGAAGAACAGCACCTGGAAAGATGTCTTGACATGCTTGCAACAAGAAAACGAAGGGGCGAAAGCAATCAGTAACCTCACTGTAATGCATAGAGTCTATACCTTGCTTAAGGCATCTCGTCGTGTCACTCCGTGCCCATACCAAAATGGTTTTATGTGGGTATCGGGAACTTGGGTCGTTATTGCACATAAGTTTAAATCCAAAAGGACGGGGCAAACTATAGAATCTCAGGCTTCCGAAGAAGAATTCTATTTGTATGAACGTCCTTGGAGCATGATTCTTGGAACGGCAGTAAAAGCATGGGACAATCGCTTGCCATTCATGATGCTTCCACAACATCCAAATGCCTACTTTGCAGCCATGTGCTTATACAATATGGTGGACAATGACACAGAAATGAGAAAGCATGAAATTCTCAAAAGCGTTTATGAAAAAGGAACTTTCTAAAATCATCTTTCTTGACTTTGATGGTGTTCTGAACACTGAATACCATCAAAGACAATTGCAGCATGAAGGAAAAGTATGGCAAGACAAACACGGTGCTTGCTTCGACCCAAAAGCTGTAAGACAACTACAAACCATAATTAATATGACCCATGCAGACATCGTTATAGAATCCTCATGGAAATATCTTGGCTTGGAGGCTATGCAAGGATAGACAACTACCAGGAAAAGTAATTGACATTACTCCATCTGTTATCAGCGATAGCATGTTGCTTTCTACTGATTTGGAGCAAACTTCCCCATCTGCACTTCATTGTAAAGGTGTAGAAATTGCCTCGTGGCTTTACGACAACAATATGCAAGATACTTCGTATGCCATCATTGATGATGAGTATGTTATCTTGGAATCGCAACTTCCACATTTCATTTTGACAAATCCTTACGACGGGCTTACCGAAGAACTAACAATGAGAGCCATCAACATATTGAATCATAAAACTTTCAAGGACTTTTAATTTTATCCTAACCTGTCATAAGTAATGAGACACCATAGCCATACCTTTGCACCCAATAACATAATTAAAATTTTAGAGATATGGCAAATGACAAATTAAACAAAGAGTTGGTCTCTCGTATGATGGACGAGGCTGCTTGGAAAGAACTCTCCAAAGACTTTCCTTGGACAGAACAGTTGCTTGAAAAGTACATGAACAATGTTGACTGGAAAGAAATTTCAGGAAACTACGATGTCGTGTGGACAAAAAGCCTACTTGAAAAATTTAAGTATAAACTTGATTGGCATAAATTGACCTCAAATAGTAGTCCCTTATTGTTTACTGAGGACAATATTGAGGCTTTCAAGGATTATTGGGATTGGAAAGTCCTATCTGACAAGCCTTGTATCGACATGACACATGAACTTTTAATCAAGTATGCTGACAGATGGAATTGGGCATACATTATCGACCGATATGGTGACAATTCTATCACCTTAAATGAGGAATTTCTCGAAAAATATGGAGAATATATTCCTGCCTCCGAGTTGGGGGGCTCCAGACTGTGGGACTGTATCATAGAACAACGAATAAAAGTACTAAAAAAAGCAATACTGTCTTAAATTATTCTTTATATGATACCTGATACACTATTATTGTCAAATGATAGCATACAGTACATATAGCCTTAGCTTGAAATGCCTTTCATCTAAGGCCATATGCATTGCGTTTTATCACATTTTACCATAATGCCACTTTTCCTGCAATGCCCAAATCGATAGTTGCAGTTACCACACCAAGAGCTTTGAACACTCTTCGCATAGTAGGTATTGTTATGCTATACCCTCTTTCCAACCGGGATATCTGCGCTCTTTTCACACCTATGCGCTCACCAAGTTGTTCTTGTGTCAAGTTCTGTTCTATGCGAGCTTTCTTGATGGCTTCTCCCAAACGGTAAGCATGCAATGCTTCGTCCACATCACTCTCAAAAGCGTCACGTTTCGGAGTACCAACTTTTCCAAAGTGCTTGTCAAGCACATCGTCCAATGGGGTAAGATTCATCTGTGCCATAATTATTTGTTTTTGAAATATTCTTTTCTTATTGCTTCTGCTTTAGCTATCTCCTTGCTTGGTGTTTTTTGAGTTTTCTTGATAATGCCGTGAGTGGCAATCACCAATGTGTCCTTATCTTTATCCCAAAAGGCAAACAAACGATAAGCAGTTTTGTTGTACAATGTACGAAACTCCCATATCTCCGAGTTTTCCAACTTCTTGAAAAGTTCTTTGTTGCGTTCTCCACCTGCAACACGCTTAATGTTGTAGTAAATCTTGTAAGATACCGCTTCGGGTAAATTCTCAATAAAGTTTTGTGCCTCGTCAGTCAAGACAAGTCGGAAGATATTTTGTGCCATACATTCTCAATTTGCTGCAAAGATAGACATTATGTTTCATAAACAAGAAACAATTGGTGTTTAAATGTATCTTATGGCTCATTTTTAACATTTTGAAAGCGAATAATTGCGCATAAAGAACTTACAATGGTTGGATTGGGGTAAAGCGAACATCAACTGAAAATAAAATCTAAAAAATAGATATGATTTTCGTTAATTCACTTAATTGTTGTACCTTTGCCGTCGAAAAGAGTTGTTTGACAAGCAAACTTATGTATAATACAGAAGTTAGAACTGTTGCCAAATCATTACCTCTATTGAGGTGAAAGACTCATAAATAGCTCATTTTAAGCTATTCAGCAAATTTTAGCGTAATTTTTAGAAAAAAAAGAACAAAGTTTGCAATCTAAAAAACTGTATAAAACATTATTGTGTACCATATTTTTAACGACAATAGAGACAATAGAAGACAATTCTTCACTATACCGTTGATTGTCAAAAATTGTTTCTCATTGTCGTTATTATTTAGATTTTTGAATGACAAGGTTGAAAGTTTTATTTGTTATACTTTTTGTAGGCTAAATGTTTTTTATGGTTACTTGCCAGAGGGTGTTTTGTTGGTTTTCGTCTAAAAAATATATTTGCCACTTCCGATAATAAATACTATCACTCCAAATATCGGATGAACCTTTTTTATATCACATTTTTCGTAAGAGCATGTAAATTCATTACATTTAAGTATTGCACATATTATTTAAAAATTGTAATTTTGCAGCGGATAAATAACATTTTATATATTAAATAAACAGAATTGGCAATAATTAGTAAATCAAACAATTATCGGAACCATTTTTTGTAAAGAGAAAAAGCAAAAATTCTTACTTTTGATTTTCACAATTAGAATATTAATGGAATATGATAACTATCAATAAGAAATAGGTAATAAAAGTTTAAGAGATGAAAAAGATTATTACTTCATCAGTTCTTTCTCTTCTCGCGGCAATGGCTTTTGCCATTCCTGCTAAAAAGAACTGGACTACGGTTACACAGAGCGACGGCACTATCTTGAAAGTGTGCCTGACGGGTGACGAACACACGCATTTCTACATTACTTCTGACAACGTTCCTCTATATAAAGATGCCGACAACAGATTCTGCTATCTTAAAATTGAAGGCGGAAAACTCGTCAGCTCTAACATTCTGGCTCATGAGGCAGAAAGAAGAACGACTAAAGAAGCTGCTGCCATTACAAGCATCAGCAGGATATCTACCGTTGCTGAAAAGAGACTTGCAGAAAGAAATGCAAACATAAAGAAAGCTGTGAAACGCTTGCCGGGAAAGGACGACAAGAGTGTTTTCCAAGGCAAGAAGAAGGCTCCTGTTATTCTGGCATATTTCTCCGACAAGTCGTTCTCTAAGGACGACGAGAGCATAAAGGCTTTCTACAACGATGTGCTCAACAAGGAGGGCTTCTCTGAATATGGGGCGGCTGGTAGCGTGCACGACTATTTCAGTGTGATGAGTCGCGGACAGTTCGACCTCACGTTCGACGTTATCGGTCCGGTAAAGGTGAGTAAATCAGCTACTTACTACGGCGGTCCATCGGCTATCATGGGCGGTACTGACCATATCGGGGAGTTTATTACCGAGGCTATAAAGAATGCCGATGCTCAATACGATATCGACTGGACTAAGTATGACTGGGACGGCGACGGCGAGGTGGAACAGGTGTTCGTGCTTTATGCCGGTTACGGACAGGCTACGGGGGGACCTACGGGAACTATCTGGCCTAACGCCTGGACGCTCGACGAGGCATTGCAGAACCAGGACGGCAACGGCGGCTTCTCGCTTGGAGGGGTCTACATCAACCAGTATGCTTGCAGCAACGAACTTTACATGAACTCCGGCACTACGCCTATGGGACTGGGAGTCTTCTGCCATGAGTTTTCTCACTGTATGGGACTGCCCGACATGTATGACACAAGCTACGGTACTACTCCCACGATGGGAGACTGGGACCTGCTGGCAAGCGGTAGCTACAACGGTCCGCAAGGCATTGGATGGTGTCCTGCCGGATGGACAAGCTATGAGCGCGCCTATGCCGGATGGCTCGACCTGACGGAACTGAAGCAGGGCGACAAGGTTTCGGGAATGACTGGTTTGGAGGACGAGGACGGAAAGGCTTACGTCATTTACAACGATAACCACAAGGATGAATATTATCTCTTGGAGAACCACAAAAACAAGGGCTGGGATGCCTATACTCCGGAGAGCGGACTGCTCATTATCCACGTGGACTACGACAAGAAACTCTTCGACAACAACATCGTGAACACCAAGGGCGAGTTTACTCCAGCCGAGGGCTACAGCGAATATCTTACCAACGACCACCCGCGCATGGCTCCATTCAGCCGAGTGAGGAGTATTCAGAACGAAACGTATTTCTATACTTATCCTATGGAGGCTCCAAGGGGCGTGGTTGACAGTTTGACGAACACGAGTAAGCCGGCTGCTGAACTTTACAACGCTCTTGAAGACGGATCGAAGCTGATGGGTAAGCCTATCTACAACATCAAGAAGGACGAGAACGGAAACATCTCTTTCTCGTTTATGACTAAGGATAGCGGAACTTCGGCTATAACTGAATTCATTTCTTCTGACACTCAAAATAGCAACGCCATCGTTTACGACCTGACGGGTAAGGCTGTGGCACGTGTAGCAGAACTGAAAGAAGGAAAACTGAAAGCGGGTATATATATAATAGGTAATAAGAAAATTAAGTTCCGAATTTAATTCTTCCCCTCCCCCGCCTCCCCTTTAAATAAAATCCTCACGTTCGGAAAAATAAGCAAGCTTCTTTTTCTCTCGCTTAATCGGATTTTTCAGGGGCGGAGCGGTTACCTTTGACAGCTAAAAATTTGCATGTCTTTCATTAATTATTCGACAAATAAGTCATTAATAATAACCTTGCAAAGGTTGTCAATAAAATGTATTTGTCTTCAGATAGATAATAACCTTGCAAATGTTGTCAATAAAATGTATTTGTCTTCAGATAGAAAGAGAAACTGCTCCGCCCCCGGAGGGGGAGGCGGGGGAGGGGAAGAAATAAATCTTTAACAAGAAAGTGATAGTGAAATAAACAAGAAACAATATTTTAATTTAAAAATACGATTATGAAGAAAATCTACACAACATTATTCGTTATGGCGGTTGCTCTTTCGGCTTCGGCTCAAATCACGCTGAACAAGCCTGAGGCTAAACCGGCTACCAACATCACGTCAACGGGATTTACCGCTAACTGGGGAGCGGTGAAAGACTGCGACGGCTATGCCCTGTTCGTCTACGACCGCAAGAAGGTTACGGCCAACGGAGAGGTTACTATTGCCGACGAGAACTTCAATGGTATTACGGGCGGAAATATCAACGAACCGCTCGGTGGCGATGAGGAGTATGTGGACCTCTCGGCTTACGGATATGCACAGACTTACGGATGGAGCGCATACGGATTTCCTAACTTCATTCCGAGCATGGTTGCCGGACTGGTCTACTCGCCTTATCTCGACCTGAGAGGTAACGACGGAAAATACAAAATCGTGGTTGATGCTTATTGCAACAACGGCGACGAGATTCGCATCGAGAGCAACGGCAAAGACGGTAAGGAGATCAAAACCATGAAGGCTCAGGTTGAAGGCGGAGCTACGGGCATTGCTGAATTGACTTTTGAATTTGAAAACGGATGCAAAGATCTCTTCTTCAGCGTTATTAACAACACGGCAAAGGATGGAGCACCCGACTACTTCGACCGCATTCAGGTGAAACAGGACTTGAAGATTGGCGACATTATAAACGATATGATTGGCGGAAACGATGCCGTAGATGCCGTTAACGAGACGACTAACGATTCTATTACATCATGCCGCATCACAGGACTGTCGAAATATACTTCTTCCAAGGTGGTTTACTACGACCTCTATGCTTCGGCTAATGATTTCTCTACTCCTAACGGCTCCATGCCCTACACCTTCGTAACGAGTCCGTTTGCCGACCTCGTGAAGGTGGACATGACTAACAAGACTTCTGAAATCTACGACCCTGCTACCGACGGTATCGTGAACGCAACGGCTGCTGAAAGCCTCAACGCTACAGACGTTTGGTTTAACATCGCCGGACAGCGTGTGGAGAAGCCTCACCACGGAATGTTTATACACAACGGCAAGAAGGTTGTCGTGAAATAACTTGATTTTCTAACTTAAAATAAATAATAATATGAGAAGAATAAACTACATCATTACCCTCTTGCTCCTCGCTATTGGAGTGAACTGGGCTAAAGCCGATGACCAGACACTGGCTTTGGGAAACTACGACGAGGTAGTAAACGGCGACTGGAACGAGGACCAGACCTACCAGGGTAGTTGGTGGATGATTGCACCAACACAGTTTAACGTGAAGCATACAGGCTCGCAGATTATCTACACTAAGAGTCAGCTCGCTGATCTGGCTGGCAAGGAAATCAAGGGACTAAGCTTTGTTTACTACAACCAGGGGGCATTCAGTGCGTTCCCAAGAACAGTAAATGTATGGGTGAAAGAGATTGACGACAGCGAATTTGCATACGACAGCGCAAAGAAGGCTTACAAATATTTTGAGTATTCTGATGCTACAAAGGCTACAGCTGACTATTCTTTCGACTTCGATTTCTCTGAATATTTCTGTTTGAACGGCGAGGTTTCATTCAATTTCGACAAGCCGTTTGCCTATAGCGGAGAGAAGAACCTGCTTGTTACTATTACTTTCGACGGCAACGATACTTCCGAATCTCCTACCGACATCGAATTCTATTACAATACGGATGCCAAGAACATGGCTATGACAACATGCAGCGACAAATCGTCGTTTGCCGACTTCAACGAGTCGGAGGACTGGCCTTTCGCCACTGGCGGCGGCTCGGCTATCTCGCATGCCACTCAGCTCGAACAGCCTCTCACTAAGTTCTCTTATCAGGAGGCAAGCAAACCGGTAGAAAAACCGTCGGTCCTTTCCGGAAAGGTTGTTTCCAACGAAGACAACGCTCCTGTCAAGGATGCGACTATTACCGTAAAGAACGACAACAACGAATATTCTGCAACTACCGACGAAAATGGAACTTATTCCATAGAAGTAACAAAGAGCGAAGAGACATACACGCTTACGGCCAAGGCTGACGGGTATGAGGAGAAGGCGATTGCCGACCTTACTTTCACTCCTGGCGAACCGAAGACTCAAGACATCACTCTCATCAAGATTGACAACCCTTCTACGATGACGGGTAAGGTAACTTGCAATGGTGAACCTGTTGAGGGCGCTGCCGTGAAACTTGCTGCCAAGGACAACAAATACATCACTTACAGCACTAAGACAAGTGCCGACGGTACTTATCTGCTCAACGTGGTGAAGAGCGAGAAGACTTATACTCTCACCGTTACCGACGGAGAATGTGAGGACTACACCGAGGACAACATCGCATTCACACCGGGCGAGTCTACTATCAAGAACATCTCTCTTACTAAGGCTCCGGAACCTGAAAACAGCGTTACGCTCGGAAAATACGACAAGATGCTGAAAGACGGTACAGGTATCGACGGCGAGGTTTACTACGGACACGGTTACTCTTGGGCTGCCGCTCCTACAAACTTCTCTCACCAGTACACAGGTTCGGAGATTATCTACACCAAGGAACAGTTGCAGAAGATGGCAGGCAAGGCCATCTCGCAGATTAACTTCGTGTTCCACAATGAGTCGGCTTATGATGCCTACCCTCGCACGGTTAATGTTTGGGTAAAGGAAATAGACAATAACGCCTTTGACTACGATGACAAGGCTGGGGCATACAAGTTCTTCGACTACGAGGATGCTTCGGTAGCTATCGCAAACTACGGGTATGACGGTGAACTCCTGGACTATGCCGGAGGAAACGGCGAGATGGAACTCGTGTTCGACAAGCCCCTGAACTACAGCGGTGAGAAGAACCTGCTCGTGGCTCTCACCTTCGAGGGCGAGAACACTTGCAACGTGCTCGACTTCAACTTCTACTACAACCCTGAACAGACGAAGAAGGCTATGACTTACTTCAGCGACAAATACACCTTCGGCGACTTTGCCGAGACTGAAGACTGGCCTTATGTTAACGACGACTGCGTTCCGTCTCTGGAACAGCCAATTACCCGTTTCTTCTATACCGACGCTATGGGTATCAACAACATCGCCACCGGCAACAAGGCTAATATCAAGGCTAATGGTGAAACTACCTACAACCTTGCCGGACAGCGTGTTGGCAAGAGCTACAAGGGCATTGTTATAAGCAATGGAAAGAAGTTCGTGAAATAAAATAATTAGCGACATATAAGATTAGCGGCAGGCTCCCCCTGCCGCTTTCTTATTATCTGAAGTGAAAGAAAAATGGACTCAAATACAATAACTGGAACATTCTTCCGTTAATAAACTTATAGGTTCTATAAATCATATTTGTCATATAAACCCTATTTGCCATATAAGCCATAAGACTAATAAGACTGATAAGACTAATATGACTAATAAGACCTATAAGACCTATAAAAAGGATACAAACAAAAAAGCAATGGAAACCGCAAAGGAAAAAGGAATCATCTATGGTCTTAACGACCGCCCGCCATTTGTAGAGGCTGTGTTTGCAGCCCTGCAACACCTCTTCGCCATCTTCGTGGCAATCATGACCCCACCGCTCATTATCGCCTCACAACTGCGACTCGACATCGAGACCACAAGTTTTCTCGTGTCTATGGCTCTCTTCGCCTCCGGAGTGTCCACGTTCATACAATGCCGCAAATTCGGCAACGTGGGTACCGGACTGCTCTGCATCCAGGGAACGAGCTACTCGTTTATCGGTCCGATAATAACGGCTGGAATGGGCGGCGGACTTGCCGTTATCTTCGGCTCGTGTATGGCAGCATCAGTGGTAGAGATATTCGTGGGCAGCGTGCTACGCTATGCACGAAAAATCATCACGCCTCTCGTATCGGGAATCGTGGTAACACTCATCGGCCTCTGTCTTATCAAGGTTGGAATCTCTGCTTGCGGAGGCGGCAACGCAGCAATGGCAGACGGGTCGTTCGGAGCCTTGCACAACCTGGGACTGGCGATGCTCGTGCTCATAGTCATCGTGTTCTTCAACAGCAGCAAGAACCGCTACCTGCGAATGAGTTCTATCGTTATCGGACTTGCCGTGGGATACCTCGTATCGTGGATGCTCGGATATATCGACTTCAACTCGGTGAAGAGTTTCGGTGGCGTCTACTTCCCCGTCCCGTTCAAATACGGCCTGGATTTCGACCTCTCGGCTTTCATCTCGCTGAGCATCATCTTCGTCATTACGGCAATCGAGGCGTATGGCGACATCACGGCAAACTCCATGATCTCGGGAGAACCGGTTGAGGGCGACCTCTTTATGAAGCGCGCCTCGGGCGGAGTAGTAGCCAACGGCGTGTCGTCGTTTCTCTCTGCCGGACTGAACTCGTTCCCCAACTCCATCTTCGCTCAAAACAACGGAATGATTCAGCTCACGGGAGTTGCCTCGCGCTATGTGGGATATTTCATCTCCGCCATGCTCATTATCCTGAGCATCTTCCCGGCAATCAGTCTCGTGTTCTCGCTCATGCCGGAGCCAGTGCTCGGCGGTGCCACACTGCTGATGTTCGGCACGGTTGCCGCATCGGGCATCAAGGTCATCGCCTCGCAGAAACTCGGGCGCAAGGAGATTCTCGTCATAGCCATCAGCTTTGCCTGCGGACTGAGCGTTGAGTTCATGCCGGAGATTCTCAACGGTTTCCCGGAGCAAGTGAAGAGCATCTTCTCGTCGGGAATAACCACCGGCGGACTTGTAGCTATATTCTCCAATCTGCTCATCAAGATTAAGGAATAAAAACAACCTTGGTTTAAGGAACTTCAGTTTTATATTTATAATCTTCCCCTCCCCCGCCTCCCCTTTCAGGGGCGGAGCAGTTACTCTTTCTGATAAAAAATGAAATATTTACATGTTAATTTAACAATGATACAGATTTAGTAACAACAAATATATTAACGATACAGATTTAGTAACAACAAATATATTAACGATATAGATTTAGTAACAACAAATATATTAACGATACAGATTTAGTAACAACAAATGTATTAACGATATAGATTTAGTAACAACAAATGTATTAATGATACAGATTTAGTAACAACAAATATATTAATGATACAGATTTAGTAA
>ERZ808270.811-NODE-811-length-15931-cov-2.716301_pt1 | contig 15931 bp, 9 predicted proteins | sample MGYA00521082_ERZ808270 | MGnify/ENA primary metagenome ERZ808270 (study PRJEB31516, sample SAMN03275594) | gut metagenome | biome: mammalia-associated habitat; material: feces | host: Papio cynocephalus | place: Kenya | collected 2012-07-27 ... | reverse complement strand
TTCTTCCGACCTTACCAATGTACTTCTCGATGATCATACCCATCGATTTTCCTTCGTTCTTTACAGATGCGTACAGGGCTCCGAAATCCTGTACGGCTCCGAAGAACAATCCACCGATCAACAGCCAGAGCAATACTGGCACCCAGCCGAATACAGATGCAAGAATTGGTCCGGTTACAGGGCCTGCACCTGCGATCGATGAAAACTGATGCGCAAATACTGTGAATTTGGATGATGGTACATAATCCTGTCCATCCTCAAATTTCACTGCCGGAGTCTCTGCCTTTGGATCAAGACCCCATTTTTTTGCAAGCCATCTGCCATAGAGGAGATAACCTGCGAACAACACTACAATTCCGATTAATACAATGACTAAACCATTCATACTTCCTCGCCCGCCACGCGGCGGCTCCCTTCTGTATATTTTTGTTACAAAGAGTAAACACATCTTGCAACCGAGTCGGCTAACGCTTCCTCGGCATACACTCCGTATAACACTTCGATTTTGCTTCGCTTCATCTCAGTGATTATACGTTCGCCAAATACAGATTTTCGTGCAAGCACAAATCTGTACTTGGCTCATCGTGTATAACAAATAAAACCTCCGTCTTACATAAAGACGAAGGTTTGAAACTTCCGCGTTACCACTTTATTTGCCACATATGCGACCACTCATTCTCATCTTACAGACCGCATATCGATATAGTTCATTCAATGTATTATCTCAACATGTCATCTGTGAAATAAGCTTCTATGTAACGGTAGAAAACCGGTGACACCTAATGTCCTATAAGGAAGGAATTCAGTGCACTGCTCGCAGAGGATAATTTCCGAAATCCTACACTGTCTCACACCAGCCGACAGTTCTCTGAAGTATTTTCTTTCGAAAATCTTGTTCTGTTCTCAGCATTTGCTCTTTGTTTACCGACATACTAGTCCTATCAAAAACGAATGTCAAGTACTTTTTTGATATTTTATCTCAATCAATACTCAATTTGCGCGTTGATTTATGAATTCAGCCGTTTATACCACGCCGAATGCGAGTCCAACCGCATGTACCAGAAATGCAACAATCCATGCAATCAGGCATTGCACAATGACCGTAATGACTGCTGCCTTCGTGCCACCCATTTCCCGTTTTACTGTTGCGATGGCTGCCACACACGGTGTATAAAGTAACGTAAAAATCAGGAATACCATAGCTGTAAATGGGGTAAATAACGTAGCTACCTTTGTCACGTCACCGCCAAGCAGAACCGTAAGCGTCGATACCACGCTCTCTTTTGCGGTAAATCCTGTGATCAACGCCGTTGACACTCTCCAGTCACCGAATCCAAGCGGCTTGAAGATCGGAGCAATCAGGCTTCCGATTAAGGCAAGCATACTCTGGTCTGCGGATGCAGCTACATTGAACCGTAGATCGAAGGTCTGCAGGAACCAGATGATAATCGAGGCAAGGAAGATAATCGTAAATGCTTTCTGGATAAATCCCTTTGCCTTCTCCCAGATCAGGTGCAGCACACTTTTTGCAGACGGCAGCCGGTAGTTCGGCAATTCCATAACGAAAGGAACCGGCTCACCCTTGAATTTCGTTACCTTCAGAATCAGTGCATAGATCACTGCACATACGATTCCGATCAGATAAAGTCCGACCATCGCAAACACACGATACTGCCGCTGCACAAATGCACTGATCATAAGTGTGTAGATCGGCAGCTTCGCACTACAGCTCATAAACGGGGTCAGCAGGATCGTCATCTTCCGGTCACGTTCACTCGACAGTGTTCGTGTCGCCATGATTGCCGGCACGGAGCATCCAAATCCAATCAGCATCGGCACGAAGCTTCTGCCCGATAAACCAATTTTCCGAAGCGGCTTGTCCATAACAAATGCAACCCGCGCCATATATCCGGTATCTTCCAGAATCGACAGGAAGAAAAACAGGATCACAATCGTAGGAAGAAAGCTGATGACACTTCCGACACCCTGACAGATACCATCCACCACAAGAGAACGTACCACCGGATTGATCTGAGCAGCGATGAGTCCCTTGTTGATCCATCCGATAACTGTATCAACGCCAAGTGCCATCACATCGGACAGCCATGCGCCAAGCAGGCTGAACGTCATGGCAAAAACTATCGCCATAATTCCGATGAAGCACGGAATTGCTGTATATTTTCCAGTCAGGAGTTTATCTATCCGGACACTTCTGCGATGTTCTTTACTCTCATGTGGGCGCACGACCGTCTTCTCACACAGTTTTCCAATAAACTGAAACCGCATATCTGCGATTGCCGCTTCACGATCCAGTCCGGTTTCTTTCTCCATGACTGATACGATCTGTTCAAATGCGTCCTTCTTATCTTCTGAAAGCTGCAAAGCCTCTTCAATCGGTGCATCCTTCTCGATCAATTTGGTTGCTGCAAACCGGACGGGAAGATCGGCTTCCTTCGCATCATTTTCAATCATATGCGCAACTGCATGGATACAGCGATGAACAGCTCCAACCGGGTCTTTCTCATCCTTGCTGTCCGGACAGAAATCAATTCTTCCTGGCGGTTCATGGTATCTTGCCACATGCATGGCATGGCTTACCAGTTCGTCGATACCTTCATTCTTCGCAGCCGAGATCGGCACCACAGGGATTCCAAGTATCTGCTCCAGCTCATTTACACGGATTGTGCCGCCATTCGCCCGCACTTCATCCATCATATTCAGCGCGAGCACCATCGGGATTCCAAGCTCCATGAGCTGCATCGTCAGGCACAGATTACGCTCTAAGTTCGACGCATCCACAATATTGATAATGCCGCTTGGCTTACCTTCAATCAGGAATTCCCGCGTCACAATCTCCTCGCTCGAATACGGGGAAAGCGAATATATACCCGGCAGGTCTGTCACCGTTGCCTCCGGGTGATTCCGAATCGTACCATCCTTCCGGTCAACCGTCACACCGGGGAAATTCCCAACATGCTGATTGGCTCCCGTCAGCTGGTTAAACAGTGTCGTCTTGCCACAGTTCTGATTGCCGGCAAGCGCAAATGTCAGCTTACCGCCCTTTGGAACCGCAGTTTTCTCATCATGTATATGGGTAGGATCCGCCTGTCCTAACTCACCAACTCCCGGATGTTCGATTGACTCATAACGAACTGTCTGTTTTTGCTCTTCCACCTGTTTTTCGTGCACATCATCCACATTAATTTTCTGTGCCTCACTCAGACGCAGCGTAAGCTCATATCCGCGCACCTTCATCTGTACCGGGTCACCCATCGGTGCGATCTTCTGTAAAGTGACTTCCGTTCCCGGCGTCAACCCCATATCCAGAAGATGATGCCGCAAGGCACCTTCTCCGCCGACCGCCGTGATATAAGCGCTCTGCCCCGGCTGTAATTCATCCATCGTCATCTGTAATCGTCTCCATCTCCACATAAATATATTTTGATGATTATACAATCTCAAAAATGTTTCGTCAATCATTGCCCACTTATTGCATGAAGAAACAATATTAATTTTTTTTCAAGTTTCTTCTATGATATGATATAATTTGAAAAAAATTATAAATTCCTTACAAAATTTTCAGATGAATCGAGGTGTATTATAAACTATGGCAAATCCAAAAGATGAACAGCTTCTATCCCAGATCGCATCCAACCAGAAAAAACAACGGGTTGGATTAATCCTGACTCCCATTTTATTTTTCATTGCCATGGGAATCATTATGGCTGGAATCTCGGCGATTCAGTCCGGTAATACCGCTCCCGGCATCTGCATCATTCTAGTCGGTGTAGCCGGGATCGTCCTTTCCGCAAAATATCTTGAACGTATAAGCGATCAGAAGAATAAGATGAAGGATCTGGTCGGGCAATCTGTCGTGAGAGAAATTCTCTCGGAGCGTATCTCCGTCGAGCAGTACATTCCGAACCAGTATTTTAACAAAGACTTTCTGGAGCATTGTGGTGTCCTGCCAAACTACGACCGGTGCAGCGGCTCCGACTATATCAGCGGAACTTATCGCGGTGTGCCGATCACCTATTGTGACCTGCATCTCGAAGTCGAACAGGAAAGCACTGACAGCGACGGCAACACAACGACTTCCTACTACACAGTGTTCCGCGGTCCCGTCATCAATCTGGCACTGCGCCAGCCGTTAAATGGCTATGTCCGCATCCGCGAGCGCAGGAATCCGCGCAAGGAGAAGGGATTTTTCTCCGGCATCATCAACGGTGCAGCGGATCTGTTCAACATTGACCGGAACACGATTGAGACAGAAAATGCACAGTTCAACCAGCAATTCAAGGTTGACACGTCCGATCCACAGCTTGCGTTCTACATTCTGACTCCGCAATTTATGGAACATATTGTGCAGGCGGATATGATTGTAAATGGCTATACGAACATCGAGTTTAATCAGGGCATCGTGACTCTCGCATTGAACAATGGCACCGATGCATTTGAACTTGGCAAATATAAACAAAACGATAACTTTCTGGACGAGGCTCGCCAGCGGTTCCGCTATGAGCTTAATTCGATATTGAGTATTGTCGACGAGATGCTGACGAAGGAAAATCTATTTTAATTTATCAGCTGTCACCACGCGATAGCGTGATGACCTGCGCACGCATCAGCGTGCTTCATTATATCCGAAATAAATGTTTCAGCCGGGACAACCGACTGACAGAACAAATTATATTATAATCCATTTTTACAGGAGGTATCACACATGTTACACACAATTGAAAATGATTGTTTGAAAGTCACGGTATCCGACCATGGTGCCGAACTTACAAGTGTCTACGATAAGGGGGCAGGATTTCGAACGGATCTGGTGTGCCGATCCGGCTGTCTGGAACCGCCACGCCCCAGTGCTGTTCCCATTTGTCGGAAAGGTGAAAGACGGTGCCTATCGTTACAACGGAAATACCTACGCCATGAAGACACAGCATGGCTTCGCGCGCGATGCAGAATTCACCTGCGTCGAGAAAACCACAGATTCTATCACGCACAAGCTTATGTATTCAGATGACACGTTGCAGATCTATCCGTTTCAATTCGAGCTTCTGATCACGCACCGCTTGGATACAGAAAATCCACGTCTTCTGCACGTCACATGGACGGTAAAAAATCTCGGTTCTGATGAGATGTTATATTCCATCGGCGGACATCCGGGATTCCAGATTGCACCGGGGCATGTACGAAACGAATATTCCATTGCCCTGCCGGATGCAAATCCTCGTCACTATCTCCTGCTTGATGCAGCTGGTTCCGGACTTGCCGATACGAGTAAGAGTTATCCATTCAACGATGCTGGCCATGCGTACGTTCCTGTCTCAGATACGCTGTTCGACAACGACGCCCTGGTCTTCGAGGACGGACAGCTTCCTAGTGTCGGACTCGTCGATGCTGACAGGAAACCATTCATCACGCTTACCTGCAAGGACTTCCCGTATGTTGGTATCTGGTCAAAACCGGAAGGTCCGTATATCTGCTTAGAGCCTTGGATCGGACGCACCGATAACATGGGGTTCACCGGAGATCTGAGCGAGAAGCCGGGCGAACAGAAACTCGATGCAAACGCAGAAGCCATACACACTTACACGATTGAATTTCACGACTAAAGTTACATATTATACTAATTAACGAATGAACAGGGACAGACAATTCCACATTGCCTGTCCCTGCTTCTATATTTACTCTTATACCGCTGTCTCCATATGAATCCGGCTGCCGCCTCTGCATTTGGTAACACGCAGCTTCTGTGGAATATCCATCAGTTCATCCCGGTGACTGATGATGCCGACCAGCTTGTTTTCTCCTGACATGCTGAGCAACGCATCCTTTGTCTCCTCCAGCGACTTCGAATCCAACGTACCAAAGCCCTCATCGACAAACAATGCATCCATCTGGATACCACCGCGATTTTCCGCGATTGTATCCGACAAGCCAAGTGCCAGCGATAACGACGCTTTAAAGCTCTCACCGCCTGACAGATTTCCAACCGGACGGCGTTTTCCTGTGCTGATATCCAGCACCTCCAGATCCAGAAATGTATTGGTCTGTTTTCCAACCGTGTTCGTCTGTCGGTACAACTGAAACTGGTTGTCACTCATCGGAAGCAAATGACGGTTTGCCGCCTGAAGGATGCTGTCAAAGCCTGCTGCCTGAATATACTGTTCAAACGTGATTCTTCCGTTTCCTGTCTGCCCGGATACAAGATTGTACAACCGGTAGCTTGTATCGTTTTCCTTTTTTGCCTTCTCATATGCCATCTGCTGTGCACGGATATTTTGCTGTTTTTCCCTGTTATTTTGTATGCGGAACAGCACGGTCTGCAATGCTGTCCGAAGCGTTTCCACCTGTGCACGCTTTCCAGTATATTCCTGCTGTAACTGTCCGAGATCAACCAGCGTCCGATGTCTGGCATCCTGCTCCTGTTCTAACTGTGTCAGTCTGGCAGCAACCTCCGTTACCTTTTTATCATAGTCTGCCAGTTTCGTTTCGTCTGTGTGTATCTCTGCATCGGTTGCAACCTGTGCCTGCATCTCCTCAACCGATACAAACCGACAGGCCGTCAGTTTCTCATTCAGGCGCTGTCTTAACATCTGCGTATCGGTCTTTTGCTGTTCAAGCGCCTGCTTCTGCGTTGCAATGGATGCCTGTATGCGTGCCACCGCTTCATCTGCGGATTTCTTTTCTTTCGCCGCTGTATCAAGCGCTGTCTGAATCTCCGTCACACGGGTCTTTGCCTGATTCCCCGCCTGCTTCGCCGACTCCCAATCTGAATACGATAATGTCTGTAACGCTGCAGCGGTTGCCTGTGCAGATGCCTGCTTTGCAATAAGCGATTGTCTCTCCTCTACAAGCGTCTTTCGCTGCTCTGCAAGCTGTACGGTTTCTGCCCCCTGCGCACGCGCAAGCGCTGCTTCCACCTTGCGCAGCTTCTCACAGTTTTTCTGCAATATATCAAGTTTCCCTCTGCTTTGCGCAACTGCATCAATCAGCTTTACCCGCTGTCTCTCGAAGATTGCAAGCAGCTTGTCTAACTCCGATATATCATCAACCGTCTCCACCGACATACAGCTCTGTATCTGCTCTTTTAACTGTAGCTCTTTTGCCTGCATATCTGCCCGCAAAGACGAAGCTCTGGCAGTTGCCTGATTAAACGCTTCCAGTTTTTTCTCTTCCACTGCCTTTAATTTTTTGCATTGTTCCTCTGTCACAGACGCCTCAACCAATGTTGCAAGCTTCACATGATGCGTGGCTCCACACACAGGACACGGTTCTCCCTCTGCCAGATCACTTGCCAGAATTCCTACCAGATTCGCCCGATACAATCTGTCTGCATGAGTATATGCTTCCTTCGCCAACTCATATGCATCCTGATTTTTCCGGTATTCGTTCTGTGCTTCCTCTAACTCCTGCTGCTTCCTTTTCCATGCAGGAATCAGATTTTTTGCAATGGATTCTGTCTTTTTCTGACTGTCCAGCAGTTTGTCATATGCTGCCTGTGCCTGTGCAAGCTGCTGTGGCTCTTCCTTCCACATCGCCTGCTGCTCCTGCAACTCTTTAATCCGCTTCTGCAATGTCTGTTCCGCTGTTCCAAGTGCTGCTTCCTGCTGTTCCTGTGCCGCAAGCTGTAGCTGCAGCTGTCCAAGTTCGTGTTGCAGCATTTCCCGCTCTTTGTAGCGCGGCTCTTCCTCATGCACTTTATCGACGATTTTCTGGCATTGCTCCGCTTCCGGACGTAACGCCTCCGTGTCTTTCACCTTCACGTCTGCCATCTCCGCACGCGTTTGACAATCCGCAAGTGTCTGCGTTCCATCTGCGATCAGCTGTTTTGTCCGTTGCCATTCACGTTCCTTTGCGGCCCACGCATCATACTCCGGCTTTACTTTATAAGTTGCCTGCTTCCTTCGATCGAGCTGTATCCTCCGTTCTTCAAATAATCCCTTTTGAGATTCTAATACTTCCTGTTCTTGCTTCGTCCGCGCATACCTCTCCAAAACTTCATTGTTATTCTTTGCCGACACGAGTGTGCCCTGTAACTTCTGCAGTTCCTCTTCCGCCTGCGCAAGCACAGTCTCCTTCTGACCTGCTTGTTCCGTATCTTCCTCGATGATCGCCTGCAGCAGTGTAAGCATCTCTTCGATATTCCATACCGATTTGCTATCCTGTAACTTCTCCTGCAGATCACAGATACGCTGCGCCACGGACAGTGGTTGTTCTTTCGAATCCTCCGACAAATCCTCTGCCGAAATTCCAGATATCCCTTCTGAAATCTCTGCCGGCTCCACCTTCACCTCGCGGAACGACTGGGAAATGCTCTGTTCCTTTTCCTTTCGTGCAGCATAGCTTACATCCATTCGATTTTTCAGTTTCAGTTCCAGCTTCTTATAGGCATCGGTCTGAAAGATTGTACGCAGGATGTCCGTCCGCTCGTTCGTCTTCGCATTTAAGAGCTTCCAGAATTCTCCCTGTGCAATCATCGCAACCTGCATAAACTGTCCTGCATCCATATTCAGAAGCTGTGGAATCGCGCCCGGTTTCTCTTTCGTTCCATCGACGTTCTTAGCGCCTTCGAGCGTCGTTCCATCCGGCTGATAGAAGATCACCTTTTCTGCCTGCTCATCCGGCTTTCCATTTCGGTTCGTATACTTAAAACTCGGTTTTCTGCACACATGATAATCCTTGCCCTGATGGGTAAAATAAAAATCGACAAAGCTTTCCACTTTCTTATCCACGTACTCGCTTTTCAGATTCTTCGTGTCGCGGTAGCTTCCGCTCGCTTCCCCATAAAGCGCATAGCTGATTGCATCAAAAATCGTTGTTTTACCTGCACCTGTATCTCCACAAATTAAAAACAATCCTTTCTGCTCAAACCGGGTGAAATCAATCTCCGTCTGCTCCGCATATGCCCCAAACGCCTGCATTACCAATCTAGTCGGCTTCATAGATTCCCACCTCCTTCGCAACGTCCTTCATCATATCCATTTCCTCTTCACTGATCTGGACGCCATACATCTGCTTATAAAAATCAGCGATCAGCTCCTCATACGTCCGGCTCTGTGTTGCCTGCACTACATCTACATGTGACAACTCGCGTGTACGGGAGTTATCATAATCCAGTTTTATCGTGTTCGGATAATATTGTCGCATGATCCGCATTGCATCTGGGACAATATCCTCATCCGTCAGTGTCACATAGACAAAATCCTGTGCACGTTCTATTTGATTTTCTTCCTTTACAATCTCTGTAAACGTTCCCCTGATATGTATGAGATCCCGCATCGGAACAAGTTTCTCCAGTTCGATTGTGACCTGTCCTTCTCCATCCACTGTCACGATTGGTATCTGTTTTGCACCATCCCGTTCACGCACACCGCCCGGAATCTGCTTCACCGAACCAGACTCTGACAAGGAGTACTTGAGCGGCGAACCAGCATACCGCACTTGCTCTCTGCCGACACTCTGCGACGAATGGATATGTCCAAGTGCCACATAACAAAATGCATCGAAACAGTCATACCCTATCTTCTCTACCGTTCCGACATGCTGTGTCAGCGCACCCTCAGAGCCTCCCAGCGTTGGGTCTTTGCCCTTTCCTGATACAAACTGGTGCGCCACTAAAATGTTTCTCTGTGCCGGATCGATCTCTGCGTGTGCCAGCACCTCCCGCACCGCATCCTCATACGTCTCGATCTTTGCCTCCGGGAACGCACGCTTCACCTGGGATGCTTTCACGAACGGGAGCTGATAGATATGCACAGCCCCGTAAGCATCCTCTATCACATGATGGAATAATTCTCCCTGATATTTGGCAGCGATATGCACATCATTTGCCGCAAATAAGCTGCTTCCAAAATTCAGTCGCTCGTCCGAATCATGATTTCCGCTAATCATGTACACCTGCAACTGCTGCGCAACCAGTGCCCGGATGAATTCATCCAAGATCTGCACCGCCCCTTCACTTGGTACCGTCTTGTCAAACACATCTCCGGCAATCAGAACCGCATCCACCTGCTTTGCCTCGGCAATCTCCAAGATCTGTCGCAGAATGTACCGCTGGTCATCCTTCAGATCAAAATCCCCCAATGTTTTTCCCAGATGTAAATCTGCCAAATGTAAAAACTTCATACTCTCACCTCTCCGGTATCTGTTCATTCAGCCATGCAAGCACAGCTTCCCTTCCTTCCGCATCAAACGGAAATGTTTTCCTTGTGATCTGCTCCTCCGGTGTTTTCTCATAGCAGGTACTTGCATGCCATATACACACCTCAAAGAAATTTTCCGAAGTCGGCTCGCCGCCTTCCTCCTCCGGCTCATGCTCGACCGTGAGCTTTGCGATCCGGTACCGTGGTCCGTAAATATCGCCACCCGTCAGAATTCCTTTTGCATTATAAAATGGTAAATCAAATATCACTTCACCTGTAATCACGCGTATTCCTCCCATATGTTTCGTTCTTATAAATTTTACTTTTATCATTATAGCATACGGAAGCATATTTTCTAAACAAAAAAGAAACTGATTCATTTTCCTGCATCCATCTATGGAATCTCTTGTCGGTTTGTGCTAGAATAGGTATCAAAATATTGCATAATCGAGGTGCGAAAGATGGATTCCACATTGAAACGAACATGGGCAGAAATCGACTTGGATGCCCTTGCTCATAACTATAAAACATTGCGTGACCGGATCGGTGCCAATGTCAAATTTTTAGGTGTTGTGAAGGCTGATGCCTACGGACACGGTTCCGTACAGGTCAGCCGCCTTCTGCAGGAGCTTGGCGCTGATTATCTGGCTGTCAGCAGCATCGACGAAGCGGTAGAGCTTCGCCTGAACGACATCACCATGCCGATTCTGATTCTCGGACATACGCCGAAGGAACAGGTCAGCCGCCTGATCGAATACAACATCACACAGGCTGTTACCTGTAAGGCAAAGGCACTTGAATACAGTGAAGAGGCCGTGAAATGCGGTGGTACATTGAAGATTCACATCAAAGTTGACACCGGAATGTCCCGACTGGGATATCTGTGCGACGGGGATTATTTTGATACCGGAGTGGAAGGTATCTGCGAGGGCTGTTCCCTTCCGGGACTTGAAGCCGAAGGTATCTTTACACATTTTGCCGTGTCTGATGAACCGGGCGATGCATGCAAAGCCTACACGGAGCATCAGTTCCAGTTATTTATCGACGTGATCAAAAGCGTCGAAGAAAAGCTTGGCAAACGGTTCGCCATCCGCCACTGTGCCAATACTGGTGCGGTTGCCCGTTATCCGGAAACATGGCTTGATATGGTAAGACCGGGACTTTTGTTATACGGATATGGTGAATTCGCAGACGAACTTGGACTTCAGCCGGTCATGAGCTTAAAGACAACTGTCAGCACAATCAAGACCTATCCGGCTGGTACCGCAATCAGCTACGGCGGCATCTATGTAACGGACAAGACAACACGTATGGGCGTCATCCCTTACGGCTATGCCGATGGATTCTTCCGTGCCCTGTCTAACCGCTGTACCCTGATGTCGGACGAAGGTCCGGTTCCACAGCGCGGAAAGATCTGCATGGATATGTGTATGATTGATCTGACGGACAAGATGCAGGTCGATGTCGGCAGTGAAATTGAGATCTTCGGAAAGAAGAACTCCATCAACGATATGGCAGCTCTGGCAAACACGATTCCATACGAATTAACCTGTGCCGTCAGCAAGCGTGTTCCAAGATTCTATTACCGAAACGGAAAGATGATTGAAAAAGAATTACTGCTGCGTGGGTAATTACATAGACACGAAAAAGCCGAGACAAAAGTCCCAGCTTTTTTGTTATATATCGTTTTATGCTTTCACATACGGAACGAGTGTAAACCCAAACTGAAATTTTTTCTCATCGAATCGATATGCCGCAAGCACTTCCGGACCACAACTGTTGGAGCCGATGCCATTTAACGCATAATCGATACACAATACCGTGCTGTCCGATTCTTCCAATTCATAATTGTGCTTTGCCTGCGTCAGCATTTCCTGTGTGTAGTTTGACGCCTGAAATGAAAATGGTGTCTCAGACACTGCCGCGATTCCGTACCGCGCGTTGTGCAGCTCGACATAATCACAATCGAAATGACTGCCGTTTTCCTGCGGCATGATATAGTCCTCATGCAGATCTTTCACCGCACTGTGATACAATCCATGACTCGCGGCTCTGTGCTTGTCACGGTAGCTCTCCTGCGGTCCCATACCATAATACGAAACCTCCGAAAGATTCTTGTCTAAGAATACGCGCACGCCAAATCTCGGAAGCTCCGGGAACTCCGCATCCTTGCTTACCTCCATTGAAGCGGTAATTCTTCCTGAACTTTCCACCTTCCACACAAGCTCGACATCCAGAATCTTCTGTACCGTTGGTGCCACAACGCCGACATGACTCATCACGATCACGCCATACCGGTTCTGAATCGTCTCCACCTTATACGCTCTTATGTACGCCTCGTGAAAATGCGCATTCTCCCATTTTTCGCGGATATACATATCATTATCCGTCGGCGCTCTCCAGATGTTCAGCTCCATCGGATGGTTCAGATAGTCCCGTCCTGCATATTGAAGCTTCGTAAAAAGTCCGGTTCGCTTGCTGATTACATATGAAAAATCACTCGCTTTTAATGCGATTTCTGTATCGGTTTCGCTGACGCTGATCTCATTTTTTTCTTCCGCTTCTGCCAGCCATTTGACTGCCGTCTGGTTTCTGCCATCGGCATTGGTAAGCAGCACCTCGTCAAATCCCAATTCATGCTTCGCAGGGAGCAATGGAATCTCTTTTTTCAACTGATACCAAAGCTTAAGGTATACCTTGCCGCTCTGTGGAATGTCCAATTTGAGTGTCATCACACCATCGCTGTGCGGTGCAGCTGATGCCCCATCCAGTACACCCTTTTGCACGCACAGACCATCCACAGTCACCTCGTACAGGATATCTGTATAGTCGCTTATATCATCAAAATCCATGTAGTTATGCAGCACAAGTCTGCCTGTTTCCGACTCGTAAGACACGACGCGCACCGGGCGGTACACATTCTTATATTCAAGCAATCCGGTATGTGGTGTACGATCTGGATACACCAGTCCATCCATACAGAAATTTCCATCATGGATTGTCTCGCCGTGATCGCCGCCATAATAATATTTCGTCTTTCCATTTTCCGCCTGTCCGTGTGCAATCGCATGATCGCACCACTCCCAGACGAATCCACCACACATCCGTGCATCCTTCTGAATCATCCGGAAATAATCCTCCAGATCGCCGGGGCCATTTCCCATGCTATGGCAATATTCCACAAGCAGAAATGGCTTGCTCCCATCCTTCTCCAGATACTCCTCGATCTCAGAAAGTGCCGGGTACATCCGGCTGTACAGGTCAAGATTCGAATAGTCATACGTCACATCGTAATTCCGATAACGCGCACTCTCATACTGCGTGATACGGGACGGATCATATTTCTTTGTCCACGCCAACGCCTTTTCAAAATTACATCCATACGCGCTCTCATTTCCCATCGACCAGAAAATGATACAGAACCGGTTTTTATCACGCGCAACCATACGCTTCACGCGATCGAGAATCGCAGGCTCCCATGCCGGATCATCTGCAATCTTCTCGTTCCATTTTTTGAAGCGGTTGTAATCCGTATCCTCCTTGCGGTACAGCATAAATGGTCCATGCGCTTCGATATCTGCCTCATCACACACGAGGAATCCATACCGGTCACACATCTGGTAGAAATATGGTGCATTTGGATAATGGCTCGAACGGATCGCATTGAAATTGTGCTCCTTCATCAAGGTGAGATCCTTCTTGATCTTTATAACATCAACTGTAAATCCTGTGACCGGGTCAGCGTCATGCCGGTTTACGCCGCGCAGCTTGACCGCCTGTCCATTGAAATATAGCACCCTGTCCTGTATCGCTACCGTACGCAAAGCGATTGCATCCACGATCGTCTCATCCGCACTTTGCAGGATAAGTGCGTACAAATACGGATGTTCCGTATTCCAAAGCTCCGGGTTCACAATCTCCAATGTCACAGTTCCCGCCTTGCTGATCTCTGCCTGTGCAGCCACTTCGCCTGCTGCATCTTCCAACGATATGGTGACCGGAGTCTCCTGATAGTAGCTGATATCCAATGTAATTTTCGCACATGCTTCCGTGATTTCCGTTGTGATCCGGTAATCCTGTATCGCCTTTTCCGGCCGCTTCAGAAGATAGACATCCCGGAAGATGCCACTCATCCGAAACTTATCCTGATCTTCGAGGTAAGAACCATCGCACCATTTCAAGACGAGTACAGCAATCGTATTCTCGCCCTCTTCTATCACATCCGTCACATCGAACTCACTCGTCGCATGGGACACCTGACTATATCCGGTATAGACGCCATTTACCCATACATAAAAACAGCTGTCCACGCCCTCAAAGTTCAGGTATACCTTCGGTGCCTTCTCATCCCTGGCATAAGAAAACGTATACACATACGCCCCACACGGAATATCCTGCGGCACATAGGGCGGATCAAATGGAAATGGATAGCGGAAATTCGTATATTGATGCGTGTCATAGCCTGCCATCTGCCAGACACCCGGCACCGGAATCGTATCAAAGCCAGACGTATCATAACCACTCTCATAAAATGCGTCCTTCACATCATAGATGCTCTCAAAATACCGAAACTTCCACATGCCGTTTAACATCTGCACGCGGTCGGATGCCTCCCGATGCTCCACCAGATTCTCCATTCGGTGGGAAGCTGGTATGTAGTACGCTCTTGGCGGCATTGTATTTTCATGTAAGAAATCCAAATCTTCATAATAACGTGGCACAATCATAATCTTTCTCCTCATACAATATGTAATATCCCTCACATGCGAGTAACACCACTTTGCTTTTGCTCTGTGGTATGCCATCGGGAAATTATTGTTTTTTCAGGAAATGCTCCCGGTTCGGGTATTCCGCCCGGAATGCCTGCTTCGCGGCTTTCTGTAACAGCGCAAATTCTTTCTCCATGTGCAGCATGTGTGGTGCGGTAAATGCAATCGCGCTGATCTGTTCAGCAATCTTCTTTGCGACGCCCTCATCGGAAAGCTGCCCCATGCCGAAAACTATCGAAGTAAATCCTCTGCCATTTCTGCTTACATCAATGAATTTCCGAAATGCATGTGTGATCTCAGATAACAGAATCTCCTGTTCTGCTTCCATCCGCTTGTCCGCATCAAACAGACAAAGTCCGGTAATGATCTCAACTGCCTGTTTCCGTTTCTGTCCACCGATATCATTTGCCCCGCTCTCTGCAATATATTTAAGCTGCATGAGATACCCGACGAACGCGTCCGTCTTCGGTTTGCGCTTTCCGTAACGTGCAACCCAAAGTTTCTTTATAAATGCAGCATTCACTTCTTCCAGATTTTCTGCGGAATGCTTCTCATTTGTCGATACCGTTTTATCTTCATTCGCATTTAATATCTCCAACCGCTTCTCCGCATCCATCTCATTATAAAATTGCTCTAACCATGTCTCCTGCATATCTGTTCTCCGTTTCCTTTATACTGCCAATCAACATCTTCATCCGTTTATCCACGCATTTATTCTTCCGCGCATTCTTCTGTACATCCATTTTCTGAGCAATTCCAGTTCTGGCATCCCATTACTTTCCAAGAAATGTATCTACATTGTCCGCATCTACTTTCCGATACTGCGACATATAGTAGATGTCATCCTCAAGCCCATATCCTTTGATGTCGCTGCCCTGAAATACTGCAACTGCCAGAAACGCGATCATCCGTGCCTGATCCTCTTTGTCGTTATAGACCGTACCCTGCATCGTACCGGATTCGATTGCTTCCAATGCATCGGTCAGACCATCAATGCCGAAAATGATCGGG
>ERZ808270.807-NODE-807-length-16008-cov-6.112455_pt1 | contig 16008 bp, 14 predicted proteins | sample MGYA00521082_ERZ808270 | MGnify/ENA primary metagenome ERZ808270 (study PRJEB31516, sample SAMN03275594) | gut metagenome | biome: mammalia-associated habitat; material: feces | host: Papio cynocephalus | place: Kenya | collected 2012-07-27 ... | reverse complement strand
AACCGAACTGCGCCATTGTTCGGTTGAGGGTGATGCGTCCCATGATGGGAGCCTTACCGTTCTTGTCCAATCCGCTCTTTTTGAGGTAGAGCAGCACCTTGAATTTTTCAACTTTCATCTGCTTACTTTTTTAGTTTGCAAAAATAATCAATCAGTAAGCATTCTCCGTCATTGAAAGTTGTGCAGAACAGTGCAACAAACACTGGTGATAAATTATTTGTTTCTCACATCGTTAGCAGTTTCGGTTTCGGTAACTGACTGCTAACGGTTTGGTAACTGAAAGAACTCAATATCCTGCTCGGCTTTGCTTTGCAGACAATTGGCAGAATTATGAAATATTGCTCATTCTCAACCACTTGTAGTTTATTTCTCTCATATTCACTTTCCGTTGCTTTTGCTTAAATTGTGCACGTGGCGCGGCACTCGTTCGCCACGATGGCGCTCTCCCATGACGTGCCTATCGAGAATGTGGCGCGTATGCTCGGGCATCAGGACATCAAGACGACACAGATTTATGCCAAGGTGCTCCGCTCCACCATCGAGCGACACGCCATGGCACTACAAAACGCCATCATCTAACACACGATAGAACACACCTTTTAATAACTGCGACTTTCCCGATTCATGGAATGTCGCAGTTATTTTTTCGCATATATACCTCTGCCCTCTTATGTAGAACAACGCTCTCGGATTGGGTATCTCGGCAGAAAGAAAGGAAAATGTATATTTCTTCTTTCCGTCAATTTTGTGCATGACGCTCCTTAGAGAGTTTGCCGTGCTCTCGTTGAGCCGGAGCGACTTGTTATGTACGGAATACGAAAAGTTGTCCCACACCTCCACTTTGTCGGTGACCGGGTGCGGCTGATGGCCACCTGTCATGATTGTGCCGTCCCAGAAGCCGACGTATATACATGAGAAGTATTCGTCCGATTTGCTGTCGCTACCCTTTGATATGGAATAGCTGGCGTTGCCCTGCACCAGGTCGCCTCCGTTGTAGTCGATGCTTGGATCTGTATTATTCCTTCGCCCGAAAGATGTGCTATATTCCGTTCGAGAACCGATGAACGGGCCGCTGCTGCCGCTTCCGCTCTCGTCCTCGGATATTGTCCACGACTCGTTGCTTCCCATCTCACCGCAGTCAAGGAAGAGCACATTGCCGTATTTGTCATCCGTGCCGTCAATCCATGCCGGTACAATCTTCAGTTCTATATCGTCCGCATCCTCGCTGACGAAATGCTCCCCGAACTGGTTGACAGGCAGAAGACGGTTGTAGTACTTGTACCAACTGGTGTCTTTTACCTTCTTGAAAAGCTCGGTCTTGTAGCAGTACATCACGAAATACGTGTTGTTCTCCTTGCAGTAAAAGAGTTTGTTGCCGTCCGACCCGTTAGGATAGCCACGGCACATCAGACAACTATACCCTTTGCCGTTACGCCCCGAACCCTCGTAAACTCCGCTAATTTTCAGATTCTGTGCATCCTTTATAAGCTCGCTCATCGTATCGTAGACCTTCGCTTTCGACTTGTTGGCACGAATGAACCAGTCGCAGGAAGAATATGCCCAAAGCAAAGCGTCGTTGTCGGCGTACTTCAGATTGCAGGAAGCCATGTACTTGCTCTCGTCCTCCTGACTGACCTCCGTGGTGTAGCTGTCAATAACTTTATTTATACTCACCTCGCCTGAAGCCTTGGCAAGAGTATTAGAAAAGTGGAACTCAATGCGCTTTGCCTTGTGATTGATGTCGAACTCCCCAAAGAGGAAGTTTTCGAGCTGCTCGAAGAACTCCGTGAGCGTCCAGTGCGGAAGAGCAATGGCGAAGTTCCACGCATCCCATGCAGCCGGAAGCGTGTTGCAGATGAGAAGTGTGGCGTACTGGGATTTTTCCAATTCACGGAAGTCGTAACTATAACTTAACTTATCGCAGATGCGCTTCAATATATATAATAGGTATGGCTGAAAGGAATGTTCCTCGCTTGTGTTCTCGAAGCCGGTGACCATGTGACTGCCCACGACATAGGGATTTTGGATATTGCCGGAATAGTTGTTTACCCACGGCAGCGGCACCCAATTGTTTGTCGGGTACGCCTTCAGAGCGTCCGATGCCGACAGACCTTTCCTTGTTGTCGGGTAGCCAAGATCCATCTCGTTGAGATAGATGTCGTCAAATGTCTCGTCAAAGTTCTGCTCACTGCGCCCCTCCAGGAATTGTGTTTTCACCTCTATGTCCGAGATTTGCGTGATGGTGATGGAGCCGGACTTGAAAAAAGCTCCGTCACGGATGTCGCAGTCAAATACCACCTTTGACTTGATGATGTCGGCGCGGTGGATGTGCCCGAAGATTGCGATGTTCTGGGCGCAACCCTTCAATGGGAACGTGATTGTCAGCGTATAACTGTCACTTCCCGTAAACAGACGGTTCTCGAAAATGAATTCAAACGAGGTGTTCTTCTTCAGACAGGCTTGCTTGCCGTTGATGATAATTTCCATAGTTATTTCCTCCTGCTCTTTGGTGTTTTGTTGCGGATTAGCGTGTCGTACTCATCTTGCGCCTTCTTGATGCCTGTATCACCAGTGACCGTGTTCACCGTGACAAACGGCTCGTTTAGTCTGTCCTTCAGGGCGGACATTGTTTCCGTGTATTCACGCATGGCCTTAGTGTTTTGCACGATTGCGGCAGTGGCCAGTCCGTCGGACTGCTGCTGCACAATGATAGGCTGTTGATCCCGTTGCGCATTGGCAAAAGAAGAAGGCGCAATAGTCCGGCTAACATCATCGGCTCGTAAGGATCCGATGGTGTTAGTCCGCTGCGCATAGTCGAGGGCATTGATGATGGGACGGGCCACTGGGGATGCAAGCATCTCCTGCGATGCCACCCACTCTCCGGCATGGACAACGCCCACTTCTTGGAACTTACTTCCTTGTGGTGTAAAACCACCCTTTGCATATCCTTGACTCTCTGAAGCCTGCTGCTGCTTTTTGATAGCCGCTATCTGTATGGCACCGGCAGCGACAGCCATTGCCGCAGCCACTGGAGCGAGGATATAACCGACAAGAGGAATGGCAGCAGCGGAGCCGTATGCCGACAGAGCATTTTGTGCGGTCTGCGCCACGGCTTGAATTACCTGCATGGCAAACATCTTCTTGTTCGCCTCGTTCTTTTTCTTGGCAAGCTCCTTCTGCTTCTGCTCCTCGAGCTTCTTTACCTTGTAGTTGTTACCTTCGGCGTTGCGTATCTCACGGTCATACCGCTTCTCAATGGCGGCAGTCTGTATCTCAAGCTCCGCCTGAATGAGCGATGTCATGCCCGAGAAAATGGACGACATGCCTGAAGTGAGCGTGTCGAAGGATCCTTGCACCGCCTGCCCGAGGTCAGAGTTGAGCCATTCCGTCATGTCCTCCGTCATCGTCTCGAGGAAGTTCTTGCTCGTGTCGGTGTACTCCTGCCCATACTTCTTGGCGAGTGCGACCTTGGCTTTTTGGTAGGCTTCCTCTATTCTCAATTTCTCCTTGGCATCGTCGCCAGCAGCTTTTATCTCCTGGGCATAAACTTCATCGAGGGCGGAAGAGTCCTTGTCGTACTTCTCTTTCTTCTCGGTCTTGTTGTCACCGAAGTATTCCTCTTTGAGTTTGGCAAGCTCCTTTTGGTGTTTCTTCTCGTTGTCCTCGACGATTTTCTGGTTGCGTTTTTGGTTTTCGACGAGCTTGTTTTGGTAATTCTGTTGCGCCTGGAGCTGTTCTTTGCTCCCCTCTGTGTAAACTTTCGTAAGCCTTCTTAAATGCTCCAATTCCATAAGCTCGAGAGTGTCGTCAAAAGTTTTTTGGTCCACCTTGCCATCGACAAAACGCTGCTTTTCGGTGGCTACGAGTTCATTGTAATAGTCGTTCTCCTGCTTGGCAGACTGGGCGTTTCGGTCGTCAGTGAGCTTCTTCTTGGCTTCATAATAAGCAGCTTCGGCTTCCAACTTCTGCTCCTGTGTCGCCTTGCCGTTTGCCATGACCTTGGCATTATACTCGATGTCGATTTCAGTCATGCGGTTCGTGTACTGCTCGTAATCTTTCTCTCCTTTGGCGTATGCGATGCGGTTGAGAGCCTGTTCACGGGTGCGCCAGTCCTTCTCCGGCTTCAGCACGTCCTCGCTCTTGCTTTTTTTGTCAGTCTTGGCAGGTGGCGTATAAGTATTGCCATTGTTTTGCTGCTCCTGCTTCTTCTCTTTCTTGACTTCGCCGAGCGCATCCTTTTTGATGTCCTCACCATAGATGTTCATGATGTTTGCCTCGCGCTGGTCAAGCTCCGCAAGCTCCTTTTTGGTGTTTTCGAGTGCTCGCTTGTTGGAAGCACGATACGAGTTGACACCGAGCTGCACCACCTTTCCTTCCGGTCCGGGAAGAACCGACTCCGTGCTTGCCTCCATCTCGTCCAGAGAGATTTGTAGCTCCTGCTGCTGTTTTTTCAGATTGAGATCCACACGCTCCTTGCCAATCTCTTTGAGTTTGTCCTTGGCACCCTCGATTTCATACTTTCGGGTGAGCGATTTCAAGTAGTCGTCAAGAGCTTTCTTGTTCTCCTTGTACTTTCCCGTGGTGTCATCGAGCTGGGCATTGTAATTGGGGATGATTTTGTTCAATGCGTCAATGGCCGTGTGACGATCCTTGAGCGACTGCGTTTCGTCACGCGCCACAGCAATGAGCGCATTGATTTTGTTTTTCTCCTCGATGATGCCCTCCTGCCCACGTTTGCGGATGTCCTGCAAATCCTTTTCAGACTGCGACACCTCGGTCATACGCTTATACAACTTATAGAGAGCCGTGCCGAGAAGGATGGCAGCTGCAATAATGGCACCATATCCCGATGCGAGGTAAGCACTCTGTTTCTTCAAATCTGACATAAGCCATGACTGACGCACCCAATTTCCCTGCAATTTTGCCATGCCCATTTGCAGGAGCAAGTGAGCTGCATGGAGTGTGGCGACAGTCGTTTTATAGGCAGCGGTTGCCGCCTTTGAAACAACGAGCCAAGCATAGTGAGCCTTGAAAGCGATGTTGCTTGCATTAACTGCGATTTTGTAGGCGACAAAAGCGGAAGTCAAAGCGATGATAGCCGTGGCATTATCCTTTACAAAGCTAATCGTCGTACTCATAAATTTGAGGAGCAATGTGGTGGATGAAATCACATGCGCCATGATTGGCTGAAGCTGCTCTCCGAGCGCTACTGCCATTTCCGTCACGCCTTTTCGAGCCTTGTCAAGTCCGGCTTGTACCGTAGTGTTCTGCACGTTGAACTCATTGGTGACGGATATTCCCTCGGTGAAAGCCTTGGCGGCTTCCTCCTGCTCCCACCGCACCATGTCGAGGTTTCCGGCAAGAGCCGAGATTACCTGTGCCGCACGAGCACCATTCTCACCCATGTCCTTGAAAACTGGAGCCAAAACGTCAATGTTACCGAGTTCATGCAGTCGGTCAAGCAGCATAAGAAGCCCCTCGTTAGTATTCTTTTTGAGAGTTTCGTTAAACTCCTTGGCGTTCAGTCCTGTTGCCTTGATGATTTTGTCGTTCTCCTTGAACATATCCATGATAACCTTGGATACGGCAGTTGCCGACATCTCCACCGCCTGTCCCTGGCTATCCAACACGGCAGCAAATCCCATAATTTCGGGGATGGTCATCTTCGCCTGTGCGCCCACTCCAGCCATACGCTGGGCAAAGTTTGCGAGATATGGAGCCGAAGCCGTGCAGTTCTGTGACAACTCGTTGATGACTGAACCCACGGCAAGAAGAGCCTTCTCCGTGCCCATGCGCTCCTCGTCACCGAAGATACTTGTCAGTTTACTCAATGTCAAAGTAGCCCCTTCGCCCAAATCATCGAGAGCCACATTGATTTGGTCAGCAGCACGGACAAAGCCGAGGACATCCTCTTGCGAGGTCTTGCCGAGACGTCCGGCTTCCTGTGCGAGCTTGTTCAAGTCCTCACGTGCGGTTCGGGTGTCTATCTTCTTGAACTCCTCATTAAGGTCGCTCACCTCCGAAGCAGTCAGTCCCGTAAACTTACGGACGTTTGCCATCTCCTGGTCCATATCAGCGAAAGCGTTAACCGCCGAGCGTCCCGCCATGATGATGCCAGTCACCGCAGCAGCGATGCCGGCAAGAGCCGTCTGCCAATCGTTGAGCTTTCGGTTCATGCGCTCCCACAGACTCTCGTTGTCGCGAAGCTCCGAGTTTACCTTGGCTATCTCCGCTTTTACACGTTTGATAGCCTCACATTGTCGGTTCCACTCCTCACTGCCACGCTCCAAGCCGTTCAAGTTGCGTTTCAACTGCGATAAAGTGCGGTTCAGTTCCTTTGGCGAGGTTTCGTCCAAACGTTGCAAAACGTCCTCGACACCTTTTGCAGCACTCTCTATTTGAGCTATCTGGCGATTGGTTTCCTTCAGTTCCTTTTTCAATCGAGTGAGCTGCTGCTTGTTTCCTGCCTGTGCCGCTTTATCAATAGCTTTTTCGAGGTTCGCCGCCTGATTTTTGAGTTTCAGGAGCATATCCTCCGCCTGTTTTCCGTTGACAGTGAGCGTTACTGTTGCGTTGGTATTGATGTTTGACATACGTCTTTCGTTTTAAGGGTGAATATGATGCACAAAAATACAGCATCCAAAACAGGCTTCAAAAGACGTGAAATAAGGCTATTAGACCGCTTTTTAGGCTTATAAATCCGAAGAAAACCGACGATTTTTAAGTGATAGAAAAACCAAAGGCTTGACACTCAAGCCGTTAAGGGATTGTTAAGGGATTTTCCCTTAACCCGTCTTGATAAAGACCCCCCGACCGCCCTGTTCTGCCTACCCACTATGACCGCCCGACCATAGCGGAATATGTAAACAAATGTTAATAAATCGGATGCTTGCACTCGTAAAAAGAGCCAAGTTGCGAGAAAAGGCGAAAAAGCCGAGAAAGACGAAAAAGCGGATTAAGTTCCACGCTACCCACGAAAGGCTTGCAAGTTGCCGAGGGATGCGGATGCGCTCCAAGTTCCGAGGATGACGAAATGAGCCGATGGTTTCGGGATGACAAATAAGACGGATGGGACAAATAATACAGATACGAGGGAAAAAGCGAGGGTTTCGGGCAAAATGAGAGGTTTCGGGATGATAAATAAGACAAATAAGGCGGATACGAGGAAAAAAGCGAGGGTTTCGCTTGCTGCGGAAAAGGCTATCGGGTATCGGCTTGTTATGGGATGCTTGCGGAAGTCGCACTATTGGCGAGAGAAAGCGAGGGTTTCGGGCAAAATGAGGAGTTTCGGAATGGCAAATAAGGCGGATGGGACAAATAAGACAGATACGAGGAGAAAAGCGAAGGTTTCGCACTTTGCGGAAAAGGCTTCGGGTATCGGCTTGTTATGGGATGCTTGCAGATGTCGCACTATTGGCGAGAGAAAGCGAGGGTTTCGGCTTGATATGGGGGACTTTCGGGATGCTGACACTACCAACTGCCACTAACGAGCACCACCACCGCCCGACATACTGCGCCTACGAGCCGCCCGACCCATCGGGCGGTAATGCGGCAGTGGTGAGGGATAAAAAGGTAATGCGCCTGTCGGTCTTGCCCGACATAAGAGGCGGACTACCTTTTTATCCATCGCCTCTGCCATACCGCTTTAGGCAGAAAGAGTGCTGTCGGTTCGTCCGACTGCTTTCTTTCTGCTTCTCCCGAATGGGTGTGGAGTGTAAAGAAGTGCAATGGAATGGAGGGTTGGCGAGTGGCGCGTAGAGCCACCCGACGACCCGAAATGCAATGGAACGGATTGGAACGCAATGCCCTTTCGGACAGGCAACTGAAAGTCCGATGTCCGCGCAGCGGTGATTGGACTTTCTCCATGACGGGTGCGGAGCTTTAGCGGAGAGCCTGTCATACCAAAACACTGGACGGAAGGATGTGGCAGATGTAGCGGACGGCACGGGAGCGGAGACTGCTACTGCCTTACGGCATAAAACAATAGATACGGCAACGCCGTATACAAAAACATTAGGCTTGCTTCATTCGCTTATTCTGACTGCAACTTGCTTGCCGTCAGTACAAGCGAATGGAACGCAAGCGATAAGGATAAAGGGCTTGCTTGCAAGCGGAAAGGATATGCCGCAGAGATAACGGAGGCTTATCCTCTACTTCTGAAAGGTGAAGGGTGTGCAACACTGTTCACCTTTATAAATAAATAGATAGACATCGAAGATGTACAAAAGGAGAATGACATTGCAGATGTGGAGGAAGAGAATGACGGAATGAAATGACGTGGAAGATATAGGACGCTTGCGTATTGTGGGCTGAAGAGAGAAACAGAGGCTGTTTCTCGGTTTGGGGAGATTGCGGAGGAGGTCAGCCGAACTCGTTTCGGCTGGGTGATGTCGCAATCTCTACGGCGGAGGTGGTGCATTGTTCGGTGGCGAGGACTGGCGTAGCCGTGAAATCGTGGGGCGTGGAATGTAGTGGAGGTGCTTCGGGCTGACGTGTAGGAAAGTGTATGTTGCTTCCCCCGTTGCCGTGGCTCGTGTGCTTGCACTTTCTCTGAAAGATGCATCGGACTTGTCGACACTTGTGGCGATGTGTCCGATGCCCTTCCAGAGAAAAGAGGCACGGCACGGATTAAGGGAAGCGGCATACTCTTTCCGCAACAGAAGACCGAAGAGCCGGAACGCAATGGAACGCCACACGATTTCACTTAGCCACGCAGTGGCTTGTCCTCGCCGCCGAACAATGCGCCGCCGGAGCCGTCGGTCGATTGGTGAGGGAGGCGGCTCCCGAACTTTATGAGCTTGGCGGAGCGTATGCGACGGAAAAGGAAGATGATGGCTGCTGCCATTAGAATAAAGATGACGGCAATAGCGAGCTTTGCCGTGAAGGGAACGGAAGTCCTTGACTTGGTGCTCGACTGTGACTTGTCGTATGAGGACTGCATCGCCTTGGCGAGGCTGTCCGCTTCCCGTTGGTACACAGAGGACTTTTCCTCGACCGCATGGGAGAGGTGAAGTCCGTAGATAGTGGTTTTGGAAGGCGTAGCCTTGGATATGGCGGAAGGCTTTGCCTTGCTGTTCTTTTGGGGCTTGCCCGATGGAGAGATAGCGGCGGAACATTGAGGGGCAGCGGGCTCGTCCGGACCCCCGAATGTGAAGACGCAGCTGTCGAAGGAAAGGGCGGTAAGCCGCTGAAGACCGCTGAATGAAAGATTTTGAGCGGATCGCCATTGTGCTTGCACAGCGGCGCGGCGCTCACTTTCATTGGAGGATGTGGCTGTCTTTGTGCTCTTGCACGACAGTACAAATGCACAAAGAAGGAGGATTGGGAGTTTGCTCATTGTATTTGGAATTTAGCGTTGGTGTTGGCTGCTTTGACAGAGGTTATAGCTGCTTTAGCAGGATTAGATGTTGGCATATTCCTTTGTGGCGTCGAAGGATGGACACGCCTTGGCGGCGAAGTCGCGGTGGCCGTGGATGGCGGCTTTGGGGAATTGCTGTTTGAGCTGCTTCAGCAGCTCTGTTAGGGCGAGCTTCTGCTCGGCGGTGCGCGTGTCCTTGGGATGCTTGTTGTCGGCGGTCATGCCACCGATGTAGCATACTCCGATGCTGTTTACATTGTGGCCTTGGCAGTGCGCTCCCACTTGTGAGAGCGGTCGACCGGCGTGGATGCTGCCGTCAAGGTAGACGACGTAGTGATAGCCAATGGAGGCGAAACCGCGTTGGCGGTGCCAGCGGTCGATGTCAGCGACGGTGAAGGACTTCCCTTCAGGGGTGGCGGAACAATGGACGATGATGTTAGTGATTCTTCTCATAAAAGTAAAAAGGTAAAAGGGTAAAAAAGTAAAAAGGAATGAGCCTTGTTCTAATCTTGAGTCTTGGGCTTGCGCTTGGTGCGCTCCTCCTCTTTTAGTTTGTTGTCGAGATACGAGCGTAGCTCGGAGTACTTTGTCTGGATGTAGATGGTGACGCCGAAGATGGAGCCGGCGTAGATAAGGCACTCGGCGAAGATGCCGAGGACAGACTCATGGATTTGACCGGTGGGCGGTACGATGAACCCAGCGACAGCGAGGGCGAAGCCTCCGACGAGCATGGCGACGGCGGAGAGGTGCTGGATGGTCTCTTTGGTGGAATTTTTCATTGTCTTTTGCTTATTGGGGATTGAACGTTATCTTTGCGGTGTTGTTGTGGCAGTGGCCTTCGGGCTTCACCGCCATTGGAACGTGAGTTTGTGGCCTCGACGCCATTGGCTCTTGGTGCTGTGGCCTCGACGCCATTGCACCTTTTTTTATGCTTTATTTTTACTAAATTGCTTTGTCTTGCCGTTTATCGTGACAGGTAATAATAGGTGTCTTGTTTGCCAGTTCCTGCGCCAAAAGATTCTACCCTCACACGAAAGACGGCGAGGTTTGTTCGGAGGTCGCTGAAAGTGAAAGTGCTGTTATTGGAAACAGGTTTGTAGAAGCCGATGGCGAACTTGAAAAGTCGCAGATTGTTGTAGACATTATAGAGCTTCTGACCGAAAGGAACACGCACTTCGGAGACGTCTCCCGAATCAGGGTCAATCTTTACTTTCTCGAATGCAAAGAGATACTTTGGCGAATCGGAGTGTTTTACAGGGGTACCGATTGGACGATATACGGTGTCCTCACGGAACTCGATGATGTTGTCAGACCTCACCCGTATCTTCTTGCTGTCGAAGAAGCGGTGCCAGCCACGTCGTTTGGGCATATAGTCGCGGATGCCATTTTCATTCATTTTTCGTCGGGATGTACGGATGGAATAGCGGAAGATGACAGGGAGCAAACCCGAACTGATGAGTTGATTTGCGCCTTGTATGTATAGCTTGCTGTCCTTGATTTGGCACTCGATATGTATGGTGGTGGTCTGCTTCATCGAGGCAAACGTGTTGAAGTTGGCTTGGAGCGTGCGGATGGATGACTGGAGGCTACTGATGGTGTTGGCAGCCTGTTTGATCCACGTGTCTATGGACGAAAGAGCGTTGCTGTCAGTGGTGAGCTGGCGAGAGTGGCGCATCAACTCCGTGTTCATCTTGGAAAGTGAGGTGTTGAGGGACGTGAGGGACGTGTTGATGGCGGATATGTCAGACTTGCACTTGTTCAAGTCCTGCACCTGCTGGGCACGCATTGCCCCGGCACGTTCGGTGGTGGCTTGGCGGATGCAAATGGAGTTGGGCTGCGATTGGATGGAGCCAGTGGCGACGTTGCCCTTGGAGAGAGAAAGGTAGACGTTATTGCGGTCGTCCGAGCCGATAGTGATGTCCGTGACGAGCGTGTTGAGCTTGGCGAAAAGCGTGCGCCAAGCGCCGAGCGACTGCACGTCCGACTGGAGAGCTGTGGTGCCGATGACATCGGCAATCTTCTGAAGGAGTGAGCCGAGCACTTGTACGGTGACGGCTTCCTCACGGGTCTCGTTAGAGAAGTCCGTGATGAGCTTTGTTATGGTGGTGATGTCTGCTGCCATGTCTTTGCGAAATTAATTAAAGGCAAAGATATTGGATGGCAGAGGATTGGGAAAAGACATAAAAAAAGGATGCTGGTTAGGCATCCTTATGAATTATATAACTATCACTTTTAGAATCCAACTTTCAATCCTCGCAACTTGAATTTGAACTCATCAAAAGCATCACCATTTTGTACTGACACTTTTATATAGCGGTTGCCATCCGATGTTGTCGGCAAAATAGTAACAGTCAACGTATTTCCATTGCGTGTGGCTGTTGCCCAATTTGATGTTATGGTCAAGTCTTCATGATCATCAACGGCGGGGTAGAACTTTTTTTCTTCCCCTTTAACTTCTTGTTCGGTGATTCCTATTATCCAAAAGTCACTGTAATTTTTGCATTGGAACACAAATGTTCCTCCCTGAGGAGCCACATGAAAATAGCCGTCGTTAGATACTTTTTCTTCAGATTTCCATTTCATCGGGTCGACCTTTCCATCATCATCACTGCAAGATGCAATGAAAAATGGAAGAACTATCAGGATAAGTAATAATAATTTCTTTTTCATTTTCATTTGTTATTTTTTGTTCGTCTACCTATTAAATGCAAATGTACAACAAATATTGCATATGGCAAAGAATATTTTTCATTAATGATTGTAGCGGACGTACTTGTCATCGAGAGCTTGGGCGACAACGCCGACGAACTCGTGGGCGATGTTGTCGGATAGGAAGTCGCGGAGGTTCATGACGGAGGCGTAGTATTTGCGGCTGAACCACGGTTTCTTTTTGCGCTTGCGTTCACGGCCGATGTCACCATTGTTGCCACGAGGAATCTCCTTGCCGGTGCCGAAGTTTTGCCAAAGACCATATTCGAGGAAGGTCTGGGAAAGGCCAAGCTCGATGAAACGTCCGTCGGCTCTTACGGGGAGCGACTTGGGGCTGCGGAGCAGTCGCCCTGTGTCGATAACGCCGAGGAGGGTCATTTGCTCCTTCCATATCTTCAGCATCGTGTCGTTGAAGGCAAGGACGAATTTCTCGCGTTCTTGCAGTTGGGCTTGGTCATTGCCATTCTGTGGGGTCATAGCGGAGGTCGGTATAAGTGTCAACAGCGATTTGGAAGAAGGCGCAGGCGCAGCCGGAGAAGAAGTATTGGTCGATTTCCTGGAAAGAGATACGAGGGTCGAGGTAGATGTTGTGCTGCTCCTGCTTTGTCTTTTCGAGAATGAGCACGCTCATGAACTGGCGGAAAAGCTCGCGCATGGAGTCCATGCACGCCTGACGAGCGGTCATGTCGCCGAGGGCGTGGCGCATGGCGAGGAAAACCGTCTTTACGCGGCGCGTGTGGGGACTGTTGTTCACCTCGATGTAACCTTGGGAGATGTCCGAGACGGCGATGATGGCGGTGGCGGACTGGAGCTGCCTGAGAGCTTCCTCGAAGCCGTCCAAGCCGGAGACTTTGGCGAAGGTGAAAGCCTTTTCCTTGGCGAATTTGTTGGTGGATGTGAGCCGCTGGAAAAAGGCGGTGGCATCCCAGGAGATGTTGGATTGTTTCATTGACTTTGGATTTTGGGGCAGCTTGGGCAATTTTGATTGTAAGCCTTACTAAGCCTTCTTGGGCCTTTCTAAGCCGTGGGTGCTTGGGGCTGTTGCTCGTGGCTGTTTGGGAGCTATTTTGACTGGCGCCTTAATTCTTCGGCTTCCTTGGCTTTAGCGTCGAGTTCGGTGAGTGCTCGCCAAGTGTCCATGGCGAGGACTGCGGATTCTTTGGTGATGTCGCCGCCGGTGAGGGCGCGGATTTGGGCGTTCATGGCGGAGCGGAGAAGCTCGCCGATGTTCGGTGAGGAACCGAGGAGGTTTTCAGGCTCGCTGGGTGTGGGCTGAAGGAAGTGAGGGAACATTCCCGAAAAGAACCATTTGAGGGAGGCGAACCAGTAGAAGCAGCCATAGAGATATGGCTTGGTGAGGTGGCGTCTATTTACGCCTGGATACAGGAGCGCGGCGAGGTGTTTAAGAAGATTCTCGTTCTTGGTGTGGAGAAAACCTTGATAGTAGTTGTCGGCAGAGATGAATGTCGAGAAAGGGACTTCTGTGAAGTCCTTGTCGATAGCTTCCGCCTTGCCGATGTGCGAGATACGCACGGGCGTAATCGGGAAATGACGAAGGTAGTCAAGCGCGACAATGGCAGAGAGGATGTCGCGTGTTTGTAGCCACACCTTCTGCTTGCCTCGCCTGACGAGGATGTTGCCCTTAAAACGGCAACACACATGGAGGTCAGCCCAGCGGAAAAGGCAGAGCGTGAGAATTTCTTCCATGGGGAGGTCGCGAGAGAACTGGCGGAAGAAATAATGGAGTTGGCAGTCAGAGAGCTGCTGCCAATCTGTGGGGAGAGATATATCGAAAAATGCTTCCATACTGCGAAAGTACGGAAGCATTTGTATAGGGGAAAAGACAAGAGTTATTGCAGACTCTTGTCAAGAATTTCAAGAAGAATGGTGGGGTCTTTGTCAATTTGTTCTTTGGTTAGACCTTGCTTTTCTACAGCCTCACGAACCTGTGGATATTCCTTAAAATCCGTATCCATGTCTTTAAGGCACGTTTTCAAAGTCTTTTGCTTTTTAAGAGTAGGTGCATGAACCCAATAATGTCTATTGCGAGTACTGTCTGTATCTACATTATATATAGCCCACCATTCTTCTGTATTATAAGATACCATTGACATAATACCCGAAAATGAGATACTTGTTGAGGTATGGTCGTAATATGCAGGGTACATATAGCCTTTAACATGTTTTCCTTGGAAATTAGGGATTGCCAAAACTGGAGTTTTTAATATCTTCTTTCCTTCGTTCCAATACAACTTTATGGGTTCAAATTTAACGTCTTTTCCATCATCCGTTTTTACAACAAGAGAGGCTATCGTTTCATTCTTGTATTTTACTTCTTTGCCATCTTCCGTTTCACTTAATAAGACTCGCTCCTGCATAAAATGGATATCACTACGGAGATAACCATTAATAACCGTACCATCGTTGAGTGTCAGCACAGCTTTTGGCCAAACGACTTTCTCTTTCGGTTTCTTGGCGTTTGCCGTTATCGCAAACGAGAATACCATGAGGAAGATGATGAAAAATAGTTTCTTCATAAGCTAATGATTTTATGGTTTTTAATGCGCCAAAGTTAGCACTTTTTCCCTTAGCAAGCAAACATTTGGAATTGTTTTTTAGAAGAAGTAGCCGGCTGACTGTTTTTTGTTTTTATAACCATGGTCTTGAAAGAGTTTGGCGGTGTCGGACTGTTTCCATTCGGAGAAGATGTTGCCGTTGGCGATGCGGATGGCGTTGACCGTGTCGATGATGCTGGGGATGGGATATTCGCCGGTGCGAAGTGTTGAGAACTCGATGGCAGCGATGCGCTGGTAGATACGGCGGTACTGGGCGGCGTCAAGCGTCATGTCCCACCGGTGCAGGATGTTGGCGGTGCGGAGAGTATCCATCAACTCCTTTGAGAAGTACTCGGATTCGAGGCGGTGCTCAATGGAGATGAGCTTTGAGCGAGTGTCTTGATAGCGCAGCCATGTGTGGTCAGAGAAGCCGAGTTGGGGAATGATGTCAAGGCAGGGGAACATCGTGGCAGCGAAATACTCGTACTGCGAGGATGCCGTCCAGTGGTGAGCGTCAGGAAGCATGGCGAGGACGATGGTGAGAGCGTCGTCGCGGAGCTTTTCGAGGGACGCAAGAAGGCGGTCGATGCGCTCCTTGGATGCAGGAGCGATATTCTGGTTGGAGACGATGCCGAAGCCGTTGGGCGTGAGGATGAGGTCGAGCTGGGGAACGGCGTGAAGCATGGCGTCGGCGGCGAGAGCCATGCGGAGGTGGTGAAGCAAGGGCGTAGAATCAGAGTATGTCCTGATGCGCGACATCGTATCGGTGGAGACGAACGTGTCTGTGAGCCACTGCTCCGACTGAAGGAGGTGGAACTGGATTTTGTCGAAGAGTGACTGCTCCCCTGCTACTGGCTTGAGGGTGTTGGGGATGTAGCGCAGGAGGGTGATGTTGTCATTTATCAAATTGCTCATGGTGGTGATTCTTATGAATTTTAGGACTGGTGGGGACTGGGGGAACTTATGGGACGGATGGGACTGATAGGACGGATAAGACGTGGGGCTATTCTTCTTCCTTGGATTCTTCTTCCTTGGATTCTTTATCCTTGGATTCTTTGTTCTCTTGATTCGTGCTGACTTGCTTGGCATCCTTGTTCTCGTCGAGCGTAGTAAGCTGAATGAAAGGACAGTCGGGCGATACGTTAGTCCAGCGGTTGAAGCGGATGATGAGCCGGTGGACGTTGAAGAGAAGGTCGTGGTAAGGCTTTTGGAGAGCCTGGGCGATGGTGTAAAGCTCACGCTTGTCAGAGCCGGAGTTGTTGGATTGTGTCTTGCCGGGGACAGAGCCGACGAGGTTGGAATGGACGCGCATGGTGAAGCACATCATGTTAACCGCCTCGATGATGTCCGTAGCCCAGTCGCCACCCTCCTTGTCTGTCTCGATCT
>ERZ808270.804-NODE-804-length-16038-cov-3.307327_pt1 | contig 16038 bp, 12 predicted proteins | sample MGYA00521082_ERZ808270 | MGnify/ENA primary metagenome ERZ808270 (study PRJEB31516, sample SAMN03275594) | gut metagenome | biome: mammalia-associated habitat; material: feces | host: Papio cynocephalus | place: Kenya | collected 2012-07-27 ... | reverse complement strand
GCCGAGGTTGATCTCGGCTCATTTTTTTGCCCGCTGGTCTGGTTGGCGGTTACATTGCTCGTGATATGCAATGCTCCTATAATCAACTAAACAGTATTTTCTTACCGATAATATTACCCGTTCCAACAGGTATGATAGTATCTTCTAATTGGAATTTTGATTTTGAAGGGAATTTATCAACTACGATCGCTATGCTGTAACGTGAACGTGTAACAGCAATATAATATTTTTCAGGACTCCCCAAAGCCTTACCTTTTTGAATATACTCCAAAAATGGTTTATTCGGGAATATTAAAATCCTATCAAAAGTCAAGCCTTTGCACTCTCCAAAATTCATAGAGGATAATCCCAAAGTATCTGTTTTTTTATCGTACCTAAGAACTTGCGGAGAATATTGATCGTAATAATCAGGAATATCAGATTTAAGAATAAGAAATACGCCATCATGCGGTGTAATTGAGGTCATAAATGTTGACATTTCATTACTGCTCGGATAAACATCATTAGCAAATCTACAAATATCCACGTTAAAACGTCTGCTTATATTATTATAAGTTAACTGCGCCGAGTGGCTTTTTTCAAGATTTTTGAAAAACAATTCCATCTTCGCTCCGGAAATGTTTTTATTTTTCTGACCACTGTTTGTTTTGAACGTAGCCTGCTTAGGGTCTCCTACACATACCAAGTTAATTGATGAGGCAGCAATACGCCTTATGATTTCAAGATCGTATCCAGATAAATCCTGAACTTCATCAAAGAAAATGGTATCATAGATTCTCTCAATTCTTTTTATTACTTGACCATTACTTCGGTTATTAAGCTGAACAACCAATTCCGCAGCTTCATTCGCTGTAATGTTTTGTCCCACTGTCATATATCTTGCTTTTTGCCCAATACGATGTTTATTGATAAATCCATACATTCGTGAAAAATCAAGGCTCTTAACTTCGTTAATTCCAAAGATATATGTTTGATATGGTTTTATCAGTTCTCTAAGCAAAAAGGAGTATAATGATTCTACGGTTATACGACTATGCATTATGCCATTATTCTGTTTCTTAATTTCAGTCTGTACTGCCTGAACACCTCGATTGGTATAGGAAATAATCGCTACTCGTTTTTTGATATCTGATGATACGATTGACAAGGCTGTTTGACAAATACTCCACGTTTTGCCTGAGCCGGCACATTCTATTTTAATCAAGTTCATTGATGGCATTTTGTATATACTCCGGATAAATAATTTTCAGCTCACTATCAAACACCCGCAAAGCCCATTCTGCTTTATTGTTAGTCATAAATTCTATTATTTCCTCTTTACTCTTTGTCATCATTGAGTTCCTTTTAGATAATACAGTTCTAAAAGTTTGTGCGTGAGAATCTGTATCAAAGTTTACAGCGGCAACACTTGGCTCGATAGTATGTAATTCTTCATTGCTCTCGTAAACAAAAATCAAATTGGATTTAGTGGTATATTCAGAATACTTATTAGTAATATTTTCTTGTATATTGCCATCGTTATCAGTTGCTATAACAGTTTTCTTGTTTAATAAAACAGTAATATCACAATACCGCTTAAATGCAAGCGAATCGACTACTATAACATCAATCCCATTTTCGATAGGAAGGACACCATGCTTATCCAAATAAGCACGCTGAATAATCAATTCTTCAGTAGGACCTTCAACTAAAATGATTTTTTCTGCCAGAACTACTCTTAAAGTATCATATCCAGGGAGCTTTTTGAAATAAGACATCGTATCTTCCGGTAAACCATTAAAGCGAGTTGGTATTCCTTTCCTAATCAAGAAAAGATTCTGTAAATCCAGTTTGTTAGCAACATAGCTGCTGTGTGTAGAAATAAAGACCTGTTTTCCTTCGGATTTCTCCACTTTACTTACTAAGCGTGCCATATTTGTATATGAAAGATTGTTTTCAGGTTCTTCCATAATAATGACATTTACCTGCTCATCAGCGTTTTTTAATACCATCCCCATTTTGATTGTGTTTTGAGTGCCAAAACCGACATTCTCAAAAGGGCAGGAATCCACAACTACTGACATTTGTGATTTCCACGAATCAATATCCTCTTCTTTCAGGTCAATTGTTAATTCACGTCCGTCAAGATCTGTGTTCTTACGGACATCCTCATTAAGCTGTCTTACTATCTCGCTACTACTGAAATCATGTCTGCTTTTTCGATATGCAGTAGTGAGATCCGTTTGATTTTGTGGTGTTAAGAAATTGGTGATGTTGTCCGCAACGAATTTATCTACTACATAGGCATAGTTCTTTCTTGTAGTATCAATAAACGCAGCCTTTATCGGCGAAAAACGCTGAAGAACAGGAGAACCATTAAAATATCTTATCTCCACGGAATAGAATTCGACAGGTATGTCATAAATCTCTTTTGATGATAATAGGCTGTTATATAAATCCGAATACTCCTCGTTGAAGTGTACCCTAACTCTAATTCCGCAAGCATCTTTCAAAAGAGAATTGTTCGTACCTGAATACTGAGGATCAGCATCTTGCAGAAAGGCTTCAATAATAATTTCGGGCGGAGATAGCGGTAACCCTGATGCAAGTGAGTTAATATACTCTTTTCTTGCTTCATCATTAAACATATTTGCCTTTATCTGTCTTTCAAAAGCATATCCATTTAGTTTTCCTGATGTTATGATCGAAAGCACCTCAAGTATCGTGCTTTTGCCAGAATCATTTTCGCCTACGAAAATATTGATTCTTTCGTTTAAATCAAGGTTTACATCTTTCAGGAGCTTGTAGTTTTTTACAACAAGTTTGCTGATGTACATTTTGTTCACCGCCTTGTTTGAATTATCTGATTACTATTATTATAGCATATTTCCTGCTACTTTTCAAGTCAATTATCTCAGTTCAAATCCAAGTGAAAAGGAGCGTTACCACAACGGTAACGCTCCTTTTTGGTTTATTCATCCTCATCACTGCATTCATCCAGCCCATGTAGTATCTGAATATAAACGCACTCCGCTCGGTCACGTTCCTCGCCCTCTGTAGTCATCATGAGTTCAAGGAAATACGCCTTTGCCTGTTCGTAGTCCGTCCAGACTTCACGTTTGCCGTTGCATACAGTAGTGACCTTGCGTGACCTCGACATTGCCAATTCAGGTGTTTTCAACATAGCTGTGTACCTCCAAATCATTATTGTAGATACAGTATATACCATAATTTTTCCAGGGTCCGGCTTTGCGGAATAATTGTAACCATTCTTGTGCAGAGCGCAGCAATTTCAAACGCCGATCCGGTGCAGAGCGCACATATTGGCTTTCGGTGCTGTCGGGATTTCTCCTTACAGCACTTTGCTGTCAATGCTTCAACTGCAAACACTTCGATTGCAGAAACAGCAAAGGCTGTATAAGCTGGTCGGCAAGGCTCTTGATGTTCTCAATGTCCTCCTTGTAAACTTTGTTCGTGACATTTGCTCGGTGGGCGATCTAGTTGATGTTGTTTGCGATATTACTCGCAAGATTGCAGAGTCGCTTCATCTCATCTTCGTCAATGTGGACGATGTATCCTTCAAAGATCATCGCACGGACAAATCCGCTGAGCGTGTTCATACCGCTGTTCGCAAACTTTCGCTTGATAGCGTCCATCTCTGCCTGACTCACTCTTACCTTCAGGTACAGATCACGCTTGTTCTCGTCTTTCATGTTTTCTTTTTTCTCCTCTCTTTGTTTTTTTAATTCGGGGTCGTAGGGGCAGCGCCCTCTGCCAAGCTATGTATCATGTGAGAGTCGCTGTGCGCGCCCACATGATACCGTGCTTGCTACTCAAGTTTCGCCCCTGTGGGGCGAATGTCATTTCCGAGCCTTTTGGCTCGGCCTTTTTTTCTCGATTCCGAGAATTGGAGCTGTGCGACTTTCTCTGTTTCGTCGCTCCCCATAATCAATATAGCGCACTTTCCCGATCACTTCAATAATAAATTTCAGATTTTTTATGTTCGCTCAAAATCGCTTCGTCAAAATGCCCGGATAGCGTAAACGGCGAAATAGCATGATTTCATTTTTTTGAATCTAAAAATTCCCCGGACATTTGTTGACAAAGTATGAACAAAAGTTTGTGCGCAATGCGGCTTGTATTTCAAATGTAGAGCGCGCTATAATTGGATCATAGCAGGTGAGCTTCGGCCACTCGGCTCTGCCTGCTGAGAACAAAAAAATGAAAGGTTGTGATTTTTCTATGGGCATCTATACAGAAAAGAGAGATCAGCTCATTGAGAAGATCAAAGGTTTGGAAAAGCGTATCGCAAGCGATACTGCGAAAAAGAAAACGCTGGGGGACAAGCTGAAAGAAGTTTCTCGTCTGGCGATGGCGGAGGAGTACAACTGCAAGCCCCGTGAGCTTAATGAGATCATAACTTCGGAGCATTCGCTGTTGCAGAAACTCCGTGCAAGCGGTCTGTCCGATGACGAGCTGCTGAAACTGGTCGGGAGTGGAAATGCTGAGAATGAGAAAAGCAATACCTCCGATCTCGCCGCTGACTTCGGACAGCAAATGAGCTTTTCAGAAAAAGCGAATCCCTACGAGGATTAAAACTACCTGACAACAAAAATAGCTGTGTAAGGAACGGTAATATCCGTTCCGCACAGCTATCATAAGACAACAACCATGAGGGTAAGAGAGATAAAGCGATGCCCTCACTCTAAATGCATAGAGATAGACAAGCTAAAGGAGAAAGATCGCTACGAATACAAACACTACTTTTAATGTAACATCTGAGTACAAGATTGGACATACCCTTTACACGGTGACAACCGTGTTCAACCCTGCTTCAAAGGAAAGCCTTTCGGATATTCTGAAAAGGCTGATCATACGAGAGAGTGAAAAACTCCTCGGTGAATCCGGACAAGAACCCAAGAAGCAGGCTGTGTAACTTTGGAATTTCGGCGCATTGAATCATTTGGGAATGCGCGCTATAATGATAACATAGCTTGCTGTATCTGTCGGAAAGAGAGGTAAATTATGAAAGACAAGATCACAGCATTATATTGTCGTCTTTCGCAGGACGATATGTTACAGGGTGAGAGCAACAGCATCACCAATCAGAAGGCTATCCTCAAGAAGTACGCTGATGATAACAGCTTTGGCAATACAGTTTATTATGTCGATGACGGAGTTTCGGGTACGACGTTTGAACGTGAAGGCTTCAAGGCTATGATGGCAGATGTGGAAGCAGGAAAGGTCGGTACTGTTATCACTAAGGATCTGAGCCGTCTAGGTCGTGACTATCTGAAAACTGGCGAGTACATCGAGATCATATTTCCTGATTATGATGTCCGTTACATTGCGATCAATGACGGCGTGGATACATTCAAATCTGAGAACGAGCTGATGGCTTTCAAGAACATTTTTAATGACTGGTACGCCCGGGATACGTCGAAGAAGATCAGAGCCGTTTTCAAAGCTAAGGGACAGTCGGGAAAGCATCTTTCCAATCCGATCTACGGTTACAAGCATTCGGAAACGGATAAGAACCTTTGGGTGATCGATGATGAGCCTGCCGAGGTGGTTCGTAAGATCTTCCGCCTTTGCATTGACGGATACGGTCCTTCGCAGATCGCCCGAATTCTGACGCAGGAAGGTATCCCAACTCCGACCGCTTACGCTCTGTCGCAGGGCAGGGATAATGGTCATAAGAATTCCAAGCTGCACCGCTGGGGCAGCGAAACGATTGCCCATATCCTTGAAAAGGCTGAATATGCAGGTCACACTGTCAACTTCCGCACCCATGTGAAGTCCTACAAGAAAAAGAAGCGTGTGGATAACCCGAAAGAGGATTGGCTAATTTTCGAGAATACCCATGAGCCTATCGTCACGCAACAGGAGTTTGATTTGGTGCAGGAACTTCGCAGACATAAGCACAGACCTACAAAAATCGAGGAAGTCAACCCGTTTTCCGGCGTTTGCTTCTGTGCCGACTGCGGACGGAAAATGTATCTGTGCCGTGCCAAGTCGCTCACATCAGATCAGGAGCATTTAAAATGTGGGACTTACGCTAAGGACAAGGACGAGTGCACGGCGCATTTCATCAGGACGATCGTTCTGAAAGAGATCATTCTCGGTGAACTGAACAAGATGGTTGCCTTTGTCAAGAATAACGAGGACGAGTTTGTGCAGGCAGCGATGGACAATTCCGTTCAGAAGCAGTTCTCAGAGCTTGCCAAGTCCAGGAAGAAGCTGAGAGACGCAGAGAAGCGTATCTCTGAACTGGATCGGCTGTTCACAAGGCTATATGAGGATAACGTATCAGGAAAAATCTCGGATGAGCGCTTTTCTATGATGTCCGCAGGATATGAGGACGAGCAGAAGAAGCTTAGGACGACTGTTTCCGAACTGACCACATACATTGAAACAGCAGAGCAGAAATCCGCTGATGTGACTGCGTTCATCAAGGCCGTACAGAAGTACGAGCATATTACGGAGCTGACACCTGAGATCATGCATGAGCTGATCGAGAAAATCGTTGTTCATGCTCCTGATAAGAGTAGCGGTCACCGCACACAGCAGATCGACATTTATTATCGCTTCGATGTTGCCATAACTACTGCCGTTGCTGACAGTATGAAGTACGACAAAAAGAGAAAGGCTGCGTAACCGCTTGGTTACGCAACCTTATCTTCAAAGAATTAAAACTTCTTTATTAGCACCTGTCTTTACTGCCCGGGGTTTTCTGCATTTATGGTTCAGAGGATTATAGAAATTTGCTTACTTGATGATATCTTCCCAGGTCACGTCATTGCCTGCGCCTCTGTTTGCGATGTAGTACATCTCATAGAACAGGTCAGTGGAGTCAACCTTGCCGTTTCCGTCTACGTCTGTTGCAGCGATCATTCTTTCGTTTTCAGCAGCATCTTCGCTCAGTGCGAAGTCCTTGTTGCCGGCAGAAATGTTTGCGCAGTACAGCATGATGTAGAACATATCGGTGGAGTCAACCTTGCCGTTCAGGTCAATGTCGCCTCTGTTGTCTGCTATGGCAATGGTAACCTCGAAGGTCAGCGGTGTGGTGTAACCGGTTGCCTCTACGGTCAGCTTATATGTGCCGGACTTTGCAAAGACCGGTGTATCACCCTTTGCAGCATCCAGATTCAATGCACCAGTTTTGGTATCAAAGATCTTGGTAGAACCTCTGCCGGAGAGAGTGCACTCTGTACCGTTTACAGTTGCCTTGGAAAGCTTGGACAAATAATTTGCAAATGCTGTTTCATCCGCACCCTTTGCAGCAACCAAAGTGTTTGATTCTGCATCATATGCAGCCGGCATATCTTCTGTTGTCAGAACAACACTGACAGAAATCGGTGCATAAACGCCCTTTGCATCAGATACAGTAACAGTATAGCTGCCCGGCTGAACAGTTGCAGGATCATAAGTCAGAACACCATCTGCATATGTTGTTTCAATGCCTGCGATAGATGCAGTTGCATCATAATCTTCCGGCAGGTCAGCTAATGTGATGGCAATAGAACCAGCAGAAACCGGTGTAGCCTCTACAGTTGCTGTACCGGAGTGCAGCAGCGGCAAATATGCGTCTGCTGTGAAGGTTACGTCAGAACCGTTACGAACAATATAACGAACGCTTGCAACTGTTTTTCCGACAGTATCTGTAAAGTTTTTGTACTTCAGCGTATTGGCATTGTGTACAACAAAGTTATCGGTAGTAGCCCATGCAATTTCACCGGTTCTCAGCCACAGGTTGTCTACGTGCAGCATTGCATACTTGGAACCATCTGTCATGGTAACGATTGCACCCTCCATATTTTCAGCAGTGGGGAGTACACTGTTTTCGGAATCCTTTTCTGTAATGCTCAGCTGATAGTTACCGTATCTGGTATTTGTGGATGCAGTAACAGTGGCATCGGTAACAGTAATGGCGTCATTGGAATCTACCATAGCAGACAGTGTGCCGTTACCATTCAGCATCTTATACTCTGTCGGAACAACTGTCTGATCTTCATTGACAGTCATGTTGCCAACGATGTTCAGCAGCTGGTTGTTGCAGGTCTTGCCTTCTTCAATTGCTGCCTTTGCATCATTGTAAAGCTTTTCCGGAACTGCAATTGCAACATCCTTGATGCCCTCTACGGTAACAGAACCGTTTTCATTTTCGGTGAAGTAAGTGGTTTCGTACTTCTTGGACTTTGTGTTGGTTGCACTGGTAACTGCATCATAGCAGCCCTCTGCACGGAGAGCGGCAGCCGGATCAGCAGTTTCCAGATCCATGTCAGCATCTTCCTTGACATTATTCAACTCACCGTAATAGTAGTCAGCATACGGGATATTCATGGTACCGTATACATATTTTTCCGGTTCATTGTCTACTGTGAATGTGAAGTCCTGATAGCCGGTAGCGTAGATGGTAACATCCCATCTGCCGTAGCCGTCTGTGCCTTCCGGAAGCTGGCAGCGGTCGCTCTTGGTCAGACCCAGCTGGATGCCCATTGCCTTGTGCATCCAGTTGTCTGCGGCAAACTTGGTGCCGTAGGTAGCCAGAACAGTATCGCTGTCACCATAGTAATCCCAGCGAACGGCATACATATGCGCACCCAGGTCGCCGTAATCACCGTTAATATCGACACGGATGAAATCGCCGTAGCCGGAATCGTGCTGTACTTCGCCGATCTCAACCGCACTGGTGTCTACCACCTTACCGTCAGCAGTTGCAGCTGTTTCACGCTTGGAGAACTGGAATGTGCCGTCCTCCTGCTTTTCTGCGGTCTTGATGCCGGATGTGTTGGCATCAACCTTCACAGTCTCATCAATGTTAGCCAGATTGCCCTCAGAGTAGCCGCCGGTGAGTTCTGTGCCGTTTTCGTAAACAGTATAAGCCTTCTTGAAGTCCTCGTAATCCGTTGCCGGAACCGCAACCGGAACATACTTCGGACCACTGATAACAGAATGGTCGTATGTACCAACAACTGTTCCATCAACCGTAATGTCTGTTGTGCCGGCCTCCTTATTCTTGACAACGTCGACGGATTCGCCCTGACCCTTGCCGGTGTAGTCATAGCTGTTGCCGTCGGTGTCAAATACCTTTACAGTGCACTGATAGCTGCCGCGGTGCAGACCGTGGTTGCTGGTTGCACGTGTGACCGCATCAAACGCACCCATATCTGTTTCGTTGTGTGCGTCGATCTCTGCGGAGGATGCCTCCCAGTTGCCGTTTACAGCGTCGTTCAGATAAACGCCTTCATTCTTCCAGTATTCCGCCCATGTCATGGTTGCATAGCAGTAGACATAATCGCCTGTGCTTGCCTCTTCCGCAAATGCCGAAATGGTCGGAGCGACTTGTGTAGCTGCAAGCACAGCGGCAGATGCTGCGCCGATCAGCTTTTTCCAGTGAATCTCTCGCATAATGACCTCCTAAAAATTTTTTGATATTGCTGCATTGCGGGGTGCAGCAGTTTCTGGAATGTATTCCTATAAAAAATGAAGTGTGTATCTTTTCGGCACAAGCATTTTATAGGAACACATTCAGATATAGTCAATCCCATTGCTTTTCCGGGATCTACTACCAAATTTGACTTGATAATTAGTTAAAACTAATTAGTTTAGACTAACTTAACATCTAAGAAATAACTGGAACATATCATTCCAGTTAAATTTGCACGGTTTATTTGGACTGTCCGTTTTTCTTTTCGGGCAGATTTTCTTTCGGAAAAATCGACCTGGGCAAAAAGTGAACCACTCGGTCTGCGGCAATGCCGGTGAAAATACCCGTGATGCAGCCGGAAACCAGCAGGAACGGGAAATAGACAATGACCTGCACCGACTGCATCACTACAATTGCCGCAGCGATCTGTCCCGCATTGTGCAGCACAGCGCCGATCATGCTGATGAACCAGAGATGTTTCCGGTGCAGTAGCCTGCACAGCAGTGCCATTCCCAGAAAGCAGAGGATACCGCCGCTGAGGGAATAGATCATGGAAACCAGCGTCCCGGTGAACAGCGATCCCAGCAGAATGCGCATCACCAGTACAGCGAACGCATCTCTCGGGCGGTAGACCACCAGAACGATCAGCGTGATAACATTGGCAAGTCCCAGCTTAACGCCGTAAATGGGGACGGGAATGGGAATTTGTGCCTCTACCACAAAGAGCGTCAGCGCCATGGTAGTAAACATGGCAAGCATGACCAGATGCTTAACGGACTTGGACATCGAAAGACCCCTCCTCGTCAGATGCAATGGAAATGCGGATGTGATTCGGCAGGCAGACGATGGGCAGGATGCCGTCAGAGATCGTCCCTTGCTTGACGCACAGATGATCGGGGCAGTTTGCGGACTGCATGGAAATCTGTCCCGGTTCTACCAGGACTACGTTTTCTGCACCGTTTTCACCGTCGATCGTAATGGTGTATGCCTTCTGTACTTTAGAAAGGTCGATCTCATATAAAAGCTTGTCCTGCTGATAGATGCGGGCGATTCTCTCGGGTTGCTTGTGTGTCAGCACATACCAGCTGCCGAAAATGCCGCCGCCCAAGAGCAGCACAGCGATGCAAACAAAAATCAGTGTTTTTTTCATGAACCAATTACCTGTAGATTATAGGAATCTATGTGGTCGGAGGAGACCATTGTCCCATCCGACTGGATAAAGACAGCTTCCACGCCGTCCAGAGAATTGATGAGCGCCATGCCGTCCTCTGCGCCCAGGAGAAATGTTGCCGTTGAAAGGGCGTCGCAGTCCGTACCGCTGTCGGCAATGATGGTCGTGCTGACCACATCCGATTCCGACGGAGCGCCGGTGTACGGGTCGAGAATGTGATGATAGCGCTTTCCGTTTTCCTCAAAGTATTTCTCATAATTGCCGGAGGTGATGACCGCTTTGTCTGTGACAGTGACAGATGCCGTAATGCTTTCCGGCGAAAACGGATCTGTGATCGCAACCGTCCACTGGCTGCCGTCCGGCTTTGCGCCGATGGTCATGACGTTTCCGCCCAGGCTCATCAGTGCCGAAGTGACCCCCGCTTCTTCCAGCGTCTTTTTCATCTCATCGGAAATATATCCCTTTGCCACAGCGCCGAAGTTCAGCGTAACGGCATCATTGTCAAAGGAAAGGGACTGGTCGTCCGCATGATAGCTGACATCCTTCCAGCCGTCCTGCCGCAGCAGCGCCTGGATCTTGTCCTCTGCCGGAATGGCAGCATGGTCAGTGCCGATGCCCCACAGGTCGATCAGGTCGCCTATGGTGCAGTCCAGCATACCGCCGCTTTTTTCACCGTATTCCAGCGCAGCACGCAATACGTTTGCCATATCTGCAGAGATGGAGATGTCCGTGCCGACTGCCGCCTTTGCTGCAGTGTTCACCTGGTTGACCTCGGAATCTGCAATGGTGTTGGAAAACACCTGTTCCAGTTCCTTGGCACGGGCAAACGCCGCCTCCACGCCGCCCTGGGCGTGTTCTCCATAGGCACGAACCATGATGTAAGTCCCCATGAATTCCTGGGTATCCTCATAGACGGCATCCGATGCGCTGTTTTCTGCCGCTGCACTTTCCGGCGCAGCAGCACTCGAAGATTGTTCTGTAGAGACACTGCTCGTACAACCGGTCAGACAAAACAGCCCGGCGAGTCCGGCAGCTAAAAGATACCCTTTTTTCATCAGCAATAGAACCTTTCCGAAGAAAGCGCCGCATCGGAGCGCCTTTTTCTGGTAGTTAGTATTATCTAACAAACGACAAAAATAGTATAGCACGCTTTTGAAATGCTGTCAAGTACGGTTTGAAAAGATTTCCACAAGACAATTTGAATCAATTGTGAATCCAAAAAAGATGCTGCCATGCTTTCTGTCGTATTGCCCAAAAACTTTTCTTGCAAATTGAAAAAAGACGTGGTACAATAGAAAAGCAGTAAAATTTCACAGATGAGAGGAGATAGAAATTATGATCTATACAGTGACATTTAACCCGGCGATCGATTATGTCGTCCATGCTGATGCCATGCAGGTGGGAATGGTGAACCGTTCTCACGGAGAAGAGATCTATTACGGCGGAAAGGGCATCAATGTTTCCGTGATTCTGAAAGAACTGGGAATCCCGTCCCGTGCGCTTGGCTTTGTGGCAGGCTTTACCGGGGCAGCCATCGAAAAAGGCGTACAGGAGATGGGGATTGCCACAGATTTTGTGCATCTGGAAAGCGGATTTTCCAGAATCAACGTGAAGATCAAATCCGGGGAAGAAACAGAACTGAACGGACAGGGACCGGTGATTGACGATGCGGCAGTAAAGGCGCTGTTCCGGAAGCTGGACGATTTGCAGGACGGGGATACGATCATTCTGGCAGGCAGCATTCCCAACACCATGCCGTCCGATATCTATGAAAAGATTCTGGCGTATCTGGACGGCAGACAGATTCGGACGGTAGTGGATGCTACCAATGATCTTCTGAAGAATGTACTGAAATATAAGCCGTTTCTGATCAAGCCCAACAACTTTGAACTGGGAGAATTGTTTGGCGTCACGCTGCACAGCCGGGAGGAGATTGCGGCGTATGCCGGAAAATTGCAGGAGATGGGCGCACGGAATGTGCTGGTCTCTATGGCAGAAGACGGCGCACTGCTGCTGGAGGAAAACGGGAACTGCCACAACTGCGGCGTGTGCAGCGGCACAGTGAAAAACTCCGTGGGCGCAGGGGATTCTATGCTTGCTGGATTCCTTGCCGGACTGGAGCAGGGCGATGCGGCGTATGCGCTGAAACTGGGGACAGCTGCCGGCGGAGCGACAACATTCTCGGAGGGACTGGCAAAACGGGAAGAGATCGACCGGCTTTTGCAGCAATTGGTGTAAAGAAATTGTAAACACAGTCTAGTTCTGCTGAATCTGAAAAACTGGTGTGGTATAATACACCACAGCAAAAAACGGAAAGGGGTCAAAAACATGAAAATACTGCATCTCAGCGACCTGCATCTGGGACGGCGGCTCTATCACCATTCGTTTCTTCCGCAGCAGGAGAAAATGCTGGAACAAGTTGTAAAAATCGCAGTGGAACAGTCTGTGCAGGCGGTTCTGATCGCCGGGGATGTCTATGACAAAAATGTCCCTGCGGCAGAGGCAGTGACCGTGCTGGACAGCTTTCTGACGGCGCTGTCTGAGAAAAAGATCGCAGTGTTTCTCATCAGCGGCAACCACGATTCCGCAGAGCGGCTGCAATTCGCCAGCCAGCTGCTGGAACACCAGGGCGTGTATATCGCCGGGACGTTTTCCGGTGAGATGCAGAGTTACGACCTGGAAGATGAATACGGAAAAGTGCATCTCTGTCTGCTGCCCTTTGTGAAACAGGCGGCGCTGTCGTCGCTGTATCCGAAAGAGAATTTCCGCAGCCTGTCCGACGGCATTGCCCATGTGATCGGGCAGACGGCACTTTCGGAAAACGACCGGAATCTGCTGATGTACCACGGTTTTGTGCTGCATGACGGCACGTCGCCGGAGGAATCCGACTCCGAATTGCAGCTGGGCGGCACACAGCTGGTGGACGCATCTGTATTTGATGCGTTTGATTACGTGGCACTGGGGCATATCCATAAGCCCCAATGGGTGCGTTCGGGAAAGATGCGCTACAGCGGTTCGCTAATGAAGTATTCCTTTTCCGAGACGCTGCAAAAGAAGTCGCTGACCCTGCTGGACTGGAAGGAAAAAGATGACCTGACAGTAACTGCTATTCCGCTCTGTCCGGAAACGGATATGCGTATCATTCGGGGCAAGCTGGAAGATCTTCTGACGTATGCGCAGCCCAGTGCCGACTGGATCCGGGCGGAGCTGACGGATGAGACTCTGGTGCCATATGCCATGGAGCGGCTGCGTGCTGTGTATCCCAACGTGCTGGAACTGGAATTTCTTTCGCAGTCGGAGTGCATCGCCGCCGGCACCACAGAGGCTGAGGCGGTGCCGGAGAAGTCTTTGCTGGAACTGGTGGACAGTTTTTGCAGCAGTGTCTATCAGTATGAGCTTTCAGAGCATGAGACAGCGCAGGCGCTGATGCAGTCGATCTGTAAGGAGGCGGAACAGACAGAATGAAACCTTTAGAACTGACCATGCAGGCGTTCGGCACATTTGCCGGAACGTGCAGGATTGATTTCGAACCCTTTGAAAAATCGGGGATTTTCCTTATCACAGGGGAAACCGGCGCCGGAAAGACAACCATTTTCGATGCGATCTGTTTTGCCCTCTACGGAACTGCCAGCGGTGAAAAGCGAAAGCCGGGAATGTTCCGCAGCGAATACGCCAAACCCACTCAGCAGACTGCGGTGCAGCTGCGGTTTTCCTGCGGTGAAAAAACATACCTGGTGCAGCGCACGCCGAGACAGCAGGGGTATAAAAGCAACGGCGAAATGAAAAAGAACCTGGACAACGAGAGCGCCTTTCTGTGGCTGTGTCCCGGCGAGGCGCAGGACAACGTGCTGGTCTGTGAGGGTGCAGAACGGGTCAACCGGGAGATCATCTCACTGACCGGGATTGACGGCGATCAGTTTCGCCAGATCGTCATGATCGCACAGGGCGAGTTTCAGAAGTTCCTGCTGGAGGACTCCAAGAAAAAAGGGGAGATCCTGCGCCAGCTGTTCCATACACAGAACTGCGAAAAAATCCAGAAGATCCTGAAACTCCGGCTTGCGGCGCAGAAACAGCGTGTGACAGAGCAGGAGACACGCATCCTTACACTGCTGCACCAGGCAAAGCCGGCGGATGCGTTTCAACAGTCGCTGTATGCAGAGCGTCTGGAACGTTCCGGCGCAGGTGCTGCGGAAAATCTCTGCGAAATGCTGGAAACGGCTGCGGCAGAACTTCGGGAGCGTACAGATGCCAGAGAGAAACAGCTCCAGGTGCAGCAAAAGGCATTGGAACAGCTGCTTTTGGAACTGGAACAGGGAAGGCAGCACAATGCCGTTTTACAGCATTTGCAGCAGGCAGTGCAGCTTTTGGCGCAGGAGCAGGCACGCTTGAAAATGTGCGATACAGCGACTCGGACGGCGGCGCAAAATGCAGAAAAGCTGCCGGAATTGCAGAAAAAGGCGACACTGCTCCAGCACAGTCTCCCGGCGTATGAAAAAGCGGCACAGCTTTCCGCACAGGAATCTGCCCTGCAAAAAAAGACAGCCCTGCAAAAGCAGCTCTGCGCAAAGGCAAAGCTGGAATGGGAACAGACCGACACCAGCTGCAAGCACCTTTCTCTGGAACTGGAAACCTATGCCGATACAGCGGTAGACCATACCAGACTGACCCATCAGATCGAAAATGACACCAATCGGCAGAACGCAGTGCTGACCCTACAGCAGATGTTTGCAGAGTGTGCGGCGGCACAGGCGGTTCGGGACAAGCAGAAACAGCAGGCACAGCAGGCGGAAGAGCGCTATTTCACCCGGGAAAAGCCGGCATATGACCAGATAGAACGGCAGTTCTTCCAGAGCATGGCAGGCAATCTGGCGCGCCGTCTGGAACCGCAAAAGCCCTGTCCGGTGTGCGGCGCATTGGAGCATCCCAATCCGGCAGTCTGCACAGAAGATACGGTCACGGAAGAACAGTTCCAAAAGGCGAGGAAATCCCAGCAGTGTGCGCTGCAAAACCTGGAGACCCAGAAACATGAAACGGCACGCCGGGAGGAACATTGCCGGATGCTGGAATCTCAGCGGCAAAAGCAGCTGGAACAGTGCGGCATGGCGGCGACGGCGGATGCAGAAGAAGCCCGGAAGCTGCTGGAACAGCTGCAAATGTCGATTCGGGAAAACCAGCAGAAACTGGCTGCGCTGGAAAAGCGGCTGAACGAGGAAAAGCGGAAAAGGGCTGCGCTGAAACAGCAGCAGGAACGGCTGCCCGGCTTGCAGACGGCATACGAAAACAGCCGTGCTGCACTGGAACAGCTGGAACAGGAATACGCCGGCTGTGCGGCGGAGCGGAAACAGTGCCAGAGCGGTTTACTGTATGCGTCGCTGTCTGAGGCGGAAAAGCAGTGGAAATTGCTGCAAAACAACATTGCCCGTCTGGAAACGGCGTATCAGACGGCAGCGGATGCCCT
>ERZ808270.798-NODE-798-length-16128-cov-2.847011_pt1 | contig 16128 bp, 14 predicted proteins | sample MGYA00521082_ERZ808270 | MGnify/ENA primary metagenome ERZ808270 (study PRJEB31516, sample SAMN03275594) | gut metagenome | biome: mammalia-associated habitat; material: feces | host: Papio cynocephalus | place: Kenya | collected 2012-07-27 ... | reverse complement strand
GGTCGGCATGTATCCGAACGACAGATTAGACCAATCGAGATCTTTCATAACACTATGCTTTTATTATAAATCTATTAACTTTATGCAAAAGTAAGAATATTATTGTATATCTGCAACAAAATTCGATAAAACATTTTCTTTTTATCGTCTATCCTTCTTCCAATATCTTCTTAATTTCCACTTCAGTCTTCGTCAACTTATCGGTACACAACTTGATAAGTTGTTGTGCCCGTTTCAGTTTTTCCGATATATCGTCTATATTCAATTCATCGGTTTCCAACTTGTGCACGATTTCTTCCAGTTCGTTCATCGCGTCTTCATATTTTCCTGTCTTTTCCATAACTCAATCAGTGATTATTACAAGTACAAAGTTGTAGAAAAAAATCCGAGTTACAAAAGACAACGCATACATTTCTTCGACATTAGAATTATTTAACATATCGAAGGGTGCCCAATTCACAAAACATTACGACTAATTAGTAAACGAGATTAATATTCTCTAACTTTAAAACTTTATATTTAAAAGAAAGATTATTACTAAGCATTCTCTCGGTTGGTTTGATTGCAAGTGTGTCAAGTTGCCAACAAGAAGAGCAAGTCCAAAGACTTAAGTACTTAACTGTATCCGGCGATTTTTTGAACAAGTTTTACATGTAGAGACGACCAAAACAATTGTAATTCTTATTGGAACTATTCCGATGCAGTATATTACATTACGGTGGCTGAACCAATTGATGATTACCAAAAGAACCTAATAGTTTAATAATTATGAGAAAACTAATTTCATTTCTTCTATTGTGTACCACTATCCAATCCTATGCACAATTCAATGATTTCTTCCAGTACAAGGCTCTTGCCGCATATGCCAATGCTACTTACGGGTTGGAGATGGGGATACCTAAAGACATGTATGTCATGACATACACTGATGCGGAAACATGGACAGACAGGAATCTCCACAACCCTTATATTAAAGGAGGAGGGATGGCCTTGGCTGAAGACAAAAACTCCATGATTGTCTTCCCCTTCATTGAACTGATGGGACAACGTTGCTGCGCTACGGACTGGACTGACAAGAACTACATGAACATTGGCTTTATCGCCAAGGTCCTTGCAGACAGCACTCACACCACTGCCACCAACCAAGTTTTGACAAACTCAAAACTCTGTGGCGGAGCTGACACCATCATCATCTCCGAGATGACCATCAATCCTTCATGCAGCAAAAGAAATCCTGTCTGTAACTATCAGTTCAGCAAACAGGTTAACATTCTTATGAGCAAGAAAGGATTCCTGCCCATGTACTTCCGGCTCTATTTCAACAAAGAAGGCGTCAAGCACAAAAGCCAAACAATCGCCAATGTGCTTCAAGTCATGAAGTTCGGGAATAAGAACGACTTTATTGAGCGTAAAAGGAAAGACCAACAATATGGAAACTTCAAAACGTTCTTGAAGGAGAACAACTACACAAAACACTTCCCCATGACGCCAGACTTCTACAGTCTTCCTTGAAAAGAGCTCTCCAAAATATAACACACAATCCTTCCTGTCGCAGTTTTTCGCACAGGAAGGATTGTATGTCTTTCATGTTTCCTCACACGCTTCCACCGTGCTATAAATCCGACCTTGTCGCAAATGGATCTCCAAGCGGTCGCCCTGTTTCACCTGCGAAGCTGACTTCACAATCTTCCCATCCACAAGTGTTATGCTGTACCCTCGGCTCAGTAAACGTTCGGGGTTAAGCGAATCCACCTTCTGACTCACAAGACTCAAATGCCGGTTTTCACGCAGAAGCCGATTTTCCGTCGAAGCCTTCAACCGCTGTTGAACGAGCTGCAGTCGATGGTGCGCCGCAGACAACAACAATTGGGCTGCAGAAGAAACACGTTTGGACATGGGCAACAACCGTAAGTGTTCTGTCTCCATTCTCCGACGGACGAGTTGTGCCAAAGACTGGGTGCAACTTGCAATCCGGGTGTAGGTCTGGGCGAGATTGTCGATCAGGAAGGCGGCTGCGGCGGTGGGGGTTTTCACGCGGGTGTGGGAAATCATGTCGAGCACGCTCTCGTCGCGCTCGTGGCCGATACCCGTAATGACAGGCAGGGGGAAGTTGGCCACGTTTTCAGCCAACGGCAGGGTGTCGAAACCCGACAGGTCGCTCGTGGCGCCGCCACCACGGATGATGACAACAACGTCGAACGCGTCGACCTCTGCATTGATGGCGTCAAGGGCGGCAATGACGCTCTGCTCGATGCCCTCGCCCTGCATGACGGAAGGGAAAAGGCGGGTGGTGAAAGCGAAGCCGTAGTCGTTGTCTGCCAATTGGTTGCAGAAATCGCCGTAGCCGGCTGCCGTGGCACTGGAAATGACAGCAATTCGCTGGGCGAACATCGGCAGTCGCAGTTGCTTGTTGAGGTCGAACACCCCCTCGGCCTTGAGGGTCCGGATGATTTCCTGGCGCTTGCGGGCCATGTCGCCCATCGTATAGGTGGGGTCGATGTCGGTGACGATCCAGGAGAAGCCGTAGTTCTCGTGAAACTGGGGGTAGACACGCAGGAGCACTTTCATTCCGGCATGGACAGGCATTCCCGTCATCCGCTCGAAAAGGGGACGCAGCATCGCCCATTGGCTGCGCCAGCATTTGGCGGAAGCCTTGGCGACGGGAGTGTTGCTCTCGGGAGACTTCTCGATGAGTTCCATGTAGCAGTGGCCCCGGCTCTCGCGCACCTCTGACAATTCCGCCTCCACCCAATATTCGTCGGGCAGGGACTGTTCGATGCTCTCGCGCACCAGGGCGTTGAGTTGCAGCAGGGAATAGTGAGTGTCGTTCATTTTGTTTTGTTTTTGCAAAGGCTGGTAGCCCTATCTGCTGCAAAGGTAGCGTTTATGGAGCGGAATAAGAAATAAAAAGGGCATTTTATTTTGCATTGTCTTCGATTTGCACTACCTTTACAGAATGTAGGCGGCATCTCGGAATAAAAAATAAATAAATTTATTTTGTTCTTCTCTCGATTTGCACTACCTTTGCACATTATATATAATATAAGATGAATAATAAGAAAGCAGCACTTGAATTAGGGACAAAGCCTGTGGGCCAACTGCTCACACAATATGCCATCCCTGCCATCATAGCGATGACGGCATCTTCGCTTTACAACATTACTGACAGCATCTTCATCGGACAGGGCGTGGGCGCACTCGCCATCTCGGGATTGGCCATCACCTTCCCGCTGATGAACCTTGCGGCGGCCTTCGGAGCCGGCGTGGGCGTGGGAGCCTCGACGTTCATTTCCATGAAACTCGGACAGAAGGACTACAAGACCGCAGAGAGAATCCTGGGCAACACCGTGACCCTCAACTTCATCATCGGTCTTGCCGTGGGACTGTTCAGTTTGATTTTCCTCGACCCCATTCTCCGCTTCTTCGGAGCCAGCGACCAGACACTGCCCTATGCCCATGACTATATGGTCATCGTCATGGCGGGCAACCTGATTTCACATATGTATTTCGGTCTCAACGCCGTGCTCCGCGCGGCGGGCAAACCGAAGATGGCTATGTATATGACCATCTTCACCGTGGTGCTCAACGCCGTGCTCTCCCCCATCTTCATATGGCCCATGCATATGGGCATCCGCGGCGCCGCCCTCGCCACAATTCTGTCGCAGGCGGTGGCGCTGGCGTGGCAGTGCAAGATTTTCAGCAACCCCGCCGAGATACTCCATTTCCAGCGCGGCACCTACCGGCTGCGTAGCGACATTGTGAAGAACATCCTCGCCGTGGGCGTCTCGCCGTTCGCCATGAACGTGTGCGCCTGCATCGTGGTGATTTTCATCAACCACGGCATGGTGAAATATGGCGGAGACCTTGCTGTAGGCGCCTACGGAATAGCCAACAAGGTGGCGTTCATATTCGTGATGATCAATATCGGACTGACCCAGGGCATGCAGCCCATCGCCGGCTACAACTACGGTTCGCTGCAGCTCGACCGTATGCTCCACGTGCTGAAGCTCTCGATGATTGCCGGCACAGCCATCATGACCACAGGATTCCTTGTCGCCATGCTGCTGCCGGGCTTCTGCGCACGGCTGTTCACCACCGACCATACGCTCATTTCCATGTCCGTCCGGGGCATCCGCATCGAGATGATGATGTTCCCCATCGTGGGCTACCAGATGGTGGTCACCAGCTTTTTCCAGAGCATCGGCAAGGCGAAAATCAGCATGTTCCTGTCGCTCTCGCGCCAATTGCTCTTCCTCCTGCCCATGCTCATCATCCTCCCGCCCCTGTTCAAGATAGACGGTGTGTGGGCAGCCATGCCTGTGTCAGACGCCGTGGCTGCGCTTGTGGCTGCGTGGATTATGGCCCTGTATATGAAACGGTTCATGAAACAACATAAAGAAATCAACTATGGAAGACAAGAAAATAATCATTAACATAGGCCGCCAACTGGGCAGCGGCGGACACGACATCGCCAAGATGCTCGCCAAAGACTTCGGGTGCAAGTTCTACGACAAGGAACTGCTCGACCTCGCCGCCCAGGAAAGTGGGTTCAGCAAAAAGTTTTTCGAGCAGAACGACGAGCAGAAGGGCTTCTTCAAGTCCTTGTTCCACATCCACGTGCCCTTTGCAAGCGACACGACGTTCTACAACAACAAATTCTCGCAGGAGAGCCTGTTCCAGTTTCAGAGCGACGCCATCAAGAAGGCCGCCAACGAGAGTTCGTGCGTGTTTGTGGGCCGCTGCGCCGACTACGTGCTGCGCGAGTATGAGAACACGGTGAGCGTGTTCATCACCGCCGACATGAAAGACCGCACCGCCCGGGTGAGCCGCCGCCACCTCTGCGACGAGGAGACAGCCGAGCGCATCATCGAGAACCAGGAGAGCGACCGTTCGTCCTACTACAACTACTACACGGGCAAGAAGTGGGGTCACAGCGCCAGCTACGACCTGTGCATCAACTCCAGCATCCTCGGCATCGAGAAGACTGAGGAGTATGTCAAGGAGTTCATTAAGAAAAGATTCGGCATGGAATGAGACGCATAGGAATCATCAGCGACACACACAGCTACTGGGACGAGAAATACGTGAAATATCTCTCCGAGTGCGACGAGATCTGGCACGCCGGCGACATCTGCTCGGTGGAGCTGGCCGAGAAACTCGACAGGATAGCCAGGCTGCGCGCCGTGTGCGGCAACTGTGACGGGGGCGACCTCAGGCACATGTTCCCCGAGACACTGCGCTTCAAGTGCGAGGACGTGGACGTGCTGATGAAGCATATCGGCGGCTATCCAGGCAACTATGACAGAAGCGTCCGTGGACTCATCTACTCCAGTCCGCCGCAGCTGTTCATCAGCGGACACTCCCATATCCTCAAAATCCAATATGACAAGACGCTCAACCTCCTGCACATCAACCCCGGCGCCGCCGGCATGCAGGGATGGCAGAAAGAGCGCACCCTGGTACGACTGACCATCGACGGCAGCAAGTTCAGCGACTGCGAGGTGGTCACCCTGGCCGACCGACAACAATAATAGACTAAGAAAGAAACAAAAAACATACAGCGTATGAAAACTTATCTCGTGACCGGTGCCGCAGGTTTCATCGGTGCAAACTTCATCAAATACCTGCTCCACAGAAAGTACAAGAACGAAGACATCAAGGTGGTCGTGCTCGACCTGCTCACCTATGCCGGCAACCTCGGCACCATCAAGGACGACATCGACAACAAGCGTTGTTTCTTCGTGCGCGGCGACATCCGCGACAAGGCATTGGTCGACAAGCTCTTCGCCGAGTATGACTTCGACTACGTGGTGAACTTCGCCGCAGAGAGCCATGTGGACCGCTCCATCGAGAACCCGCAGCTCTTCCTCGAGACCAACATCCTCGGCACGCAGAACCTGCTCGACGCCGCACGCCACGCCTGGGTCACAGGCAAGGACGAGACAGGCTATCCCACCTGGAAAGCAGGAAAGCGCTACCACCAGGTGAGCACCGACGAAGTGTACGGCTCGCTCGGCGCCGAGGGTTTCTTCACCGAGAAGACACCACTCTGCCCCCACAGTCCCTACAGTGCGTCGAAAACCAGCGCCGACCTGTTCGTCATGGCCTACCACGACACCTACCACATGCCTGTCACCATCACCCGCTGTTCCAACAACTACGGTCCCTACCACTTCCCCGAGAAGCTGATTCCGCTCATCATCAACAACATCCTCGAGGGCAAGCAACTGCCCGTCTACGGCAAGGGTGAGAACGTGCGCGACTGGCTCTATGTGGAAGACCACTGCAAGGCCATTGACCTCGTGGTGCGCGAAGGCATAGAAGGACAGGTGTATAATGTGGGCGGCCACAACGAGATGAAGAACATCGACATCGTGAAGCTCACCATCAAGACCATCCACGACATGATGGCGGAGGACAAAAACCTGCGCCACATTCTTAAGAAACAGGTGAAGGACGCCAACGGCGACATCGACATCAGCTGGATCAACGACTCGCTCATCACCTTTGTCACCGACCGTCTGGGACACGACCAGCGCTACGCCATCGACCCGACCAAAATCAAGGAGGAACTGGGCTGGTATCCCGAGACCAAGTTTGCCGACGGTATCGTCAAGACCATCCGCTGGAACCTGGAGAACCAAGACTGGATCAAGGACGTGACCAGCGGCGACTACCAGAAATACTACGACCAGATGTACGGCAACAGATAAGCCGGACGGCAACAGAAAAGACCAACATCAATCCTACCAAAATAAATGAAAAAGATTCTTCTACTTGGCTCGGGCGAACTCGGAAAGGAGTTTGTCATCGCAGCCAAAAGAGCGGGCCAGTATGTGGTGGCTTGCGACCGTTACGCCAACGCACCTGCCATGCAGGTGGCTGACGAGAGCGAGGTGTTCAGCATGCTCGACGGCGACGCACTCGACGCCGTGGTGAAGAAACACCACCCCGACATCATCGTGCCCGAGATAGAGGCCATCCGCACCGAGCGTCTCTTCGACTACGAGAAAGAGGGCATACAGGTGGTGCCGAGCGCCAGGGCCGTCAACTACACCATGAACCGCCGCGCCATCCGCGACCTGGCCGCCAGGGAGCTGGGACTGCGCACTGCTAAATATTTCTACGCCAAGACCTTCGACGAGTTCAAGACTGCCGCCGACGAAATCGGCTTTCCCTGCGTGGTGAAACCGCTGATGAGCTCAAGCGGACACGGACAGAGCTACGTCCACAACGACGACGAACTGAAAGAGGCCTACAAGGAGGCGATGGAGGAAGGACGCGGTGACGTGAAAGAAGTGATCATCGAGGAGTTCATCGACTTCGACAGCGAGTTCACCCTCCTCACCGTCACCCAGAAAGACGGCCCCACACTCTTCTGCCCGCCCATCGGACACGTGCAAAAAGGCGGCGACTACCGCGAGAGCTGGCAGCCCTTCCATATTTCCGACGAGGCGCTGAAGCAGGCGCAGCACATCGCCGACGAGGTGACCAAGGCGCTGACCGGCTATGGCCTGTGGGGCGTGGAGTTCTTCCTCAGCAAACAGGGCGAGGTGATTTTCAGCGAACTGAGTCCGCGCCCGCACGACACGGGCATGGTGACCCTCGGCCACACCACCAACCTCTCTGAGTTCGAACTGCACTTCCGCGCCGTGATGGGACTGCCCATCGCCGGCATCCACCTGGAGCACTACGGCTGCTCGGCGGTAATCTTGTCGCCCAAGGAGACCAACGACCCGCTGCCCTACAACCTCGTCGACGCGCTCAAGGAAGACCGCACCCGCATCCGCATCTTCGGCAAACAGGAAGCCCATGTGGGCAGACGCATGGGCGTGGTGCTCTGCTACGGCGAAATCGGCGCCGATCTCAACGCGCTCCGCGACAAGGCCAAACGCCTTGCCAAAACAGTGTTGGGCACCGACCCGTATATGAAGAAATAAACACACTGACAATTTTTCCACATTTCTACAGCCACTCACCCTAAACCAGTCAGTGGCTGTATTTTTAAGAAATCTATGAAAGTATCCGAAACAAAAATCATCGACCTACCCAAGATAGAAGACCGACGGGGCAACCTTTCCGTGGTCGAGGAGTTCAAGGAAATACCCTTCCGCATCGCCCGCGCCTACTGGGTCTACGACGTGCCGGGAGGCGAGAGCCGGGGGGGCCACGCACACAAGAAACTGAAACAACTGCTCATCGCCCTGAGTGGCAGCTTCACCGTTACTCTTGACGACGGCACCGAGCGGCGCACCTTCCTACTCAACCACCCCTACCAGGGACTCGTCATCGAAACCGGCATCTGGCGCACCCTCGACGACTTCTCTTCGGGCGCCGTGTGCATGGTGCTCGCCTCCGAAGTGTACGAGGAAGAGGACTACATCTACGACTATGATGAATTTCTGAAATACAAGGGATGCTCGAAGTAAGAAGATACACGGCGGCGGACCTTGAGGCTTGGAACGGATTCGTAGCGGAGGCGAAAAACGCCACCTTCCTGCTCGACCGCCGATACATGGACTACCACAGCGACCGCTTCACCGACGCTTCGCTCATGGTCAACGACGGCACAAGGCTGGTGGCGCTGCTGCCCGCCAATGCCGACGGCACTACGCTCGTCTCCCATGGTGGACTGACCTACGGCGGACTGGTCATGGGAGAAGATATGACGACGGAGCGGTGTCTGGAAGTGTTCGGAAGCATTAACAAATTTCTGCGCGGAAGCCTCTACATCAATAAGGTGGTCTACAAGCCCACACCGTGGATCTACCACACCCTGCCCGCCGAGGAAGACCTCTACGCACTGGTGCAGGTGTGCCACGCACGGCTCACGGCACGGGAAATCTCCACCACCGTCCGGCTCCGCCAGCCGATGAAATTCGCCAAGCTCCGCCACCGAGGCGCCAACAAGGCGCGCCGACTGGGACTCACCGTCCGGGAGACCGACGACCTGAATGCGTTCTGGTGCATCCTCGACAACAACCTGGAAGAGAAATACCATGTGCGCCCCGTCCACACCCCCGAGGAGCTCGCCCTGCTGAAATCGAGATTTCCCGACTGCCTGCGCCTTTTCATGGCCTACCGGGAAGAGCTGCCGCTGGGCGGAACGCTCGTCTTCGACTGCGGCAGCGTGGTCCACACCCAGTACATCTCCGCCTCGGCAGAGGGGAAGATGTCGGGGGCACTCGACCTGGTGTTCGACCAACTCATCCACCACACCTTCGCCGATCGACAGTGGCTCGACTTCGGCAAGTCGACCGAACAGGGCGGCACTTGGCTCAACACCAACCTCATCCACCAAAAGGAGGGATTCGGTGGACGGGCGGTGTGCTACGACACCTATGAATGGACCCTCTCATAAAACCAACAAGACTATGATCAAATACTTTGACCTGCAAAAGATGAACGCCCTGCACGGCGAGGAAATCAAGGACGCCATCAACAAGGTGGTGGACAGCGGATGGTATCTGCACGGAGAGACCACCCGGAAGTTTGAAGAAGACTATGCCCGCTACATCGGGACAAGATACTGCGTGGGCTGCGGAAACGGACTCGACGCCCTCACCCTCATCTTCCGGGCGTACAAGGAAATAGGCGTGCTGAAAGACGGCGACGAGGTCATCGTGCCCGCCACCACCTACATCGCTTCCATCCTCTCCATCACGGAGAACAACCTCAAGCCCGTGCTCGTGGACTCCCGTCTGGACACCTTCCAGATAGACGACCGGCTCATCGAGCAGGCCATCACGACGAGGACGCGCGCCATCCTCATCGTCCACCTCTACGGCAAATGTGCCTACACAGAGAAAATCGGCGAGCTCTGCCGCAAGCACGGCCTCAAGCTCATCGAGGACAACGCACAGGCCCACGGCTGCCGCTATGGCGACCGCCGCACAGGCTCGCTGGGCGACGCCGCCGCACACAGTTTCTACCCTGGCAAGAACCTGGGCGCATTGGGCGATGGAGGAGCGGTGACGACCAACAACACGAAGCTCGCGGCCACCGTGCGCGACCTGGGCAACTACGGATCACGCATCAAATACGAGTTTTATATGAAGGGGCGCAACAGCCGTCTCGACGAAATCCAAGCCGCCGTGCTCGACGTGAAGCTCCGCTACCTCGACCAGGAGAACAAGCGCCGCCAGGAAATAGCCCGCTACTATTTCGACCACGTACACAACGACACCATCCAACTCCCCGACCTCGACTACATCCAGACGAGCGTCCACCACATCTTCCCCGTGCTCTCCACGAAGCGCGAAGCCCTCAAAGACCATCTTTATTTTTCTTATGATATTATATGGAATGTCCACTATCCCATACCACCCTACAAGCAGGCGTGCTATCCCGAGTTGGAAGGCTGCGACCTGCCGGTCACGGACAAAATTCACAACTGTGAACTGAGCATTCCCCTCAACCCTACGCTGACGCAAGAAGAAATAGACAAGATTGTGGACGCCCTCAACAGTTTCGTCTAAAAAATCCTCCACCATTCTGCTTTCCCTGCCCTGCAAAGCCCCGACCAAAGAATAAAGTTCTGCCAAAGATGCTCACCTTTCGGCAAACACGGAACAAAAATATCCATCCCTTGGCAAAAAGAGAAAAAACAGAAAAATCCGAAGGCGAAATCTTTTTGTTGTGCCTGGTTTTTTCGTAACTTTGAAGCCTGAACCGACAAAATGCCCTTGATAGAAAAGAGACAACGAAAAAAAATGTTCTGACATGGAAAAAATCAGCATACGCCATTCTTTCGTGACCAAAATATGTCTGTGGATGCTCGGCACGACAGCCGCCGTGTTCATCGCCAGCTTCGGCACCTCCCTCTGGTTCGCCAGCTCGGGAATGCTCGCGGACGGACACGACAAGGCCAACCTAGAACTCGACAAAGCCCTGCTCTACGTGACCGACGAGATGGACAAAATCGAAATCGCCGGCAACAACTTCGCCACCCTCGGCAAGCGCGACCACACCCTGACAGAAACGGAAATCTACACCGAATGCGACAAATTTCTCGAGGCCAACCCCGCCGTCAAGGGCGTGGCAATCGGCTTCGAGCCCGGAATCTTCCCGCAATATAAAAAGGGATTCTCGCCCTACGTCATGCGGCAGGACGACGGAACCCTCAAGCACAGTCTCCTCAGCGACCACTACGACATCAGCCGAAAAGACTGGTACCGAAAGACGAAGGAGGCGGGCACCGCACGCTGGTCAGACCCCTTCGTGGAAGTCAACGGCAACATCATCTGCAGCTACTGCATCCCCATGAAGTCCAAGGACGGACATTTCTACGGCGTACTCGCCGTCGCCCTGTCACTCGACGAACTGACCGACCACGTGCAGAGTGTGAAACCCTATCCCCACTCCTATCTGACCATCATGGACCGCAAGTTCAACTTCATCGTCCACCCCGACCACAAGCTCATCCTCAAGGGCACTCCCATGCAGGTGCTCGACAAGCACCGCTACGAGGTGAACGAGACCATCTTCGTCGACATCAAGAACCAAGTGCGCGGCTTCGGCAAGTTCGGCGAGGAGGGGCATGAGAAATACCTCTACTACGCCCCCGTGAAGCGCGCCGGATGGACCATCACCCTCGAATGCGACGCCAGGGAAATCACCGCCGGCATGGAGGCCCTGCGCTGGCAGATGCTCCTCATCTCGCTGGCGGGACTCATCCTCCTGGCCGTGGTCATCACCCTCGCCGCGCGCCGGTTTCTGCACCCGCTCTGGCTCTACACAAAAGCAGCCATGCGCATCGCCGGCGGCAACTTCCACACGCCGATTCCCAAGACCCGCACCCACAACGAACTGTGGATGATGGGCAACTCGCTCGACCACATGCAGCGCTCGCTCGAGCAATACATCACCAAGCTCAAGGACACCACCCAGGAGAAGGGGCGCATCGAGAGCGAACTGAATATCGCCAGCAAGATACAGATGTCGATGATACCGAAAATCTTCCCGCCCTATCCCGACCGCGACGACATTGACATCTTCGCCACCCTCATTCCCGCCAAAGCGGTGGGCGGCGACCTCTACGACTTCTTCCTGCGTGACGAGAAACTCTTCTTCTGCGTGGGCGACGTCTCGGGCAAGGGCGTGCCCGCCTCGCTCGTCATGGCCGTCACCCGCAGCCTGCTGCGCATTGTCGCCGCCCAGGAGAGCCACCCCGAGCGCATCGTCACCTCGATCAACAACTCAATGTCCGACATGAACGACTCCAGCATGTTCGTCACCCTCTTCGTCGGCGTGCTCGACCTGCCCACAGGCCGTTTCCGCTACTGCAACGCCGGGCACAACGCCCCCGTGCTCCTCACCGGCGACGGAGCGGTGGAGACCATCGAGGTGAAGCCCAACCTGCCCGTCGCCGTGCTGCCCGGCATGAAATACGAAGTGCAGCAGACCGTGCTCAAACCCGGCACCACCGTCTTCATGTACACCGACGGACTGACCGAGGCGGAGAACAGCCGGAAGGAACTCTTCGGCGAAGAACGGATGAGGGAGACCCTCAAGACCACCGGCGGACAGACCGCCAGACAAATGATAGAGACCATGCTCGACGCCGCGCACCGACACGTGGACGGAGCCGAACAGAGCGACGACCTGACCATGATTGCCGTGAAATACAACCGACAGCACCGCGACACCAAATACTTCCGCAAGCTCACGCTCCACAACGATGTGAAGGAGACTCCGAAAATCGCCGAGTTCATGGACATCCTGGTCGGCGAGGCAGGCATCGACCCCGCCCTGGCGGGCAGCATGAACCTCGCCATCGAGGAGGCGGTGGTCAACGTGATGAACTATGCCTACCCCAAGGGACAGACGGGCACTGTCGTCCTCGAGGCCTATGTCAACGAGGAACGGCTGAAGTTCGTCATCACCGACAGCGGAATGCCTTTCGACCCCACCGCACAGGCAGAGCCAGACGTCAACGCCACCCTCGAGGAGCGGCCCATCGGCGGACTCGGCATCTTCCTCGTGCGCAGCCTCATGGACAGTGTCAACTACGAGCGCGTGGGCGGCGAGAACATCCTCACCCTGCGCAAGGCATTGGAATAAGCAACAAGGAAACAACAAAAATCATAAATCCATGTCCCGCAAGACGGGACAAAAAACAACAAGAAAATGGAATCAATAATCTTTCTGGGTCTCGGGCTCAATGCCTGGCTGACCCTCGGGCTGGTCCTGGTCATGTTCGCCATGATGATGATGACCAAGGTACCCGCCGAATTCGTGTTTCTCGGAGGCATGGGCTTCCTCTATGTCACAGGCATCCTCGACGCCAAGGAAGCCATGGCGGGCTTCAGCTCGTCGTCCGTAGTGACCGTGGGCGTATTGTTCGTTGTCATCGCCGGACTTGTCCATAGTGGCGTCATCCACTGGATGGTCAAGCACCTGCTCGGCGCCCCCTCTTCCTATTCCGCCGCCATCGTGCGCATGATGCTTCCCGTGGCGGCGCTCAGTTCGGTGCTCAGCAACACCACCGTCGTCGCCCTGTTCATCAAGGTCGTGAAGATGTGGTCGAAGAAACTGGGTGTTTCCCCCTCCAAACTGCTCATTCCCCTGAGCTACGCCTCCTGTCTGGGAGGTGTCTGCACCCTCATCGGAACGCCCCCCAACCTCATCATCTCGGGCATGCTCATGAACGACATGCCCAAGGCTGAGCTGAATATCTTCACCACCACCATCCCCGGTCTGTTCTGCCTCGTCGTGGGCATCCTGACCATCATCGCCCTGAAAAAGCTCCTGCCCGAAAGACAGTCGCCCGACCAGGCCTTCGAGCAGACTGGCGACTATACCGCCGAGCTGCTCGTGCCCACCGTCTGCGACAGCGTGGGCAAGACCGTCTCCGAGGCAGGACTGCTCGACGTCAGCGGCGGCCGACTGGTGGAAATCGTACGCTTCGACAAGGAGGTAATCAGCCCCGTGCCCGCCGAAGAATTCGTCATGGGCGGCGACCGACTGGTCTACTCAGGACAGATTGACAGCATCCTCGAGCTCCGCAAGAGCCATGGACTGACCACCGACACCAAGCACGTGTTCTTCGTCGACGACAACGAGCGCAAGCGCGAACTCTATACGGGCCACGTGCTCCGCGGCAGCAGCCTCGTGGGCACCTCCATGGAGGAGAGCGACTTCGAGGAGCGCCACATGGCCGTGCTCGTGGCCGTGGTGCGCGAGGGCGAGCGCATCGACTGCAACCCACGCAGCGTGCAGATCGAGCGCGGCGACACCCTGCTCTTCGAATGCCGGCCCGGACAGGGCGACGCCTTCAAGAACAGCGTCGGCAAGGACCTGCAGATCTTCCAGTCGGAGGACATCCCTCACATCGGCAAGAAAACCGTGGTCTCGTCAGCCATCATGGTGGCGATGATCCTGCTGTCCACCTTCAACGTGTTCTCGCTGCTCCAGGCGTGCTTCCTCGCCGCCTTCGCTATGCTCGTCACCCGCTGCTGCACCCCCAAGCAGGCCAATGACGCCATCAACTGGGACATCCTGATGATTTTCGCCGGCTCCGTCTGCCTCGGCACCGCCATCGACCGCACCGGCATCGCCACGGCGCTGGCCAACGGCATCCTCAGCATCTGCGGCACCAACGCAATCGTCGCCCTGATCTGCATCTGCCTGGTGGCCACCTTCCTCACCGAGTTCATCAGCAACACGGCTGCCGCCGCCATCTTCTACCCCATCGCCTACCAGACGGCCATGACGCTCGGCGTCAACCCCGTCACCTTCTGCGTGGCGCTGATGATTGCCGTGTCCTCGAGCTTCGCCACTCCAATCGGCTCGCCCACCCACATGATGGTCTACGGCGAGGGCGGCTACCGCTTCTCCGACTTCATGCGCATCGGCCTGGTGATGAACCTCATCATCCTCGCCGCCAACATCTTCATCGTCACCCTGCTCTTCCCGCTCCACTGATCCGGAGCCGGGAGGACCGGACAACATTTTTAAACAATGGAAAACAATAGATATGGAAACAACAATCAAAAATGAGAACGGTGCCGTGCTCGTCACGCTCGACGGACGACTCGACACAGCACAAGCTGCCGAATGCGAGAAAGACTTCCAACCTTTGCTCCAACAGGCAGACCAGCAAATTGTCATCGACTGCACCCGGCTGGAATACATCAGTTCCTCCGGTCTCCGCCTCCTGCTCACCCTGCGCAAGGCGGTGGAGGAGAAGGGCGGCCATCTGACCATCGAGCACATCAACGACGACATCCGCAAGGTGTTCACCTTGACAGGTTTCTTCAAGCTGTTCGACATCCGCTCGTAGAACACAAGCCTTTCAGTCAAGACAAATCGGGGGCAAGTGTATGGAAAATCATACACTTGTCCCCGATACTTTTTCCGTCAAAGCCATACGGACAAAGAGAATGCAGAACGCCAAGGTGCTACCGCCAGTTCCCAGAGCGAAGTTTGCCAAAGCAAATGGCAAAGCCTGGCGACCTTGACTATGGCCTTGTCAAGCCAACAGTCCGCAAATAGCCGTAACGACCTCACTTCACGACCATCGCCTTGAGAATACGGACATCCTCGAGCGGGCGGTCGTTCTTGTCGGTCTCCATCCACTGGATGGCGTTGACCACATCAAGCCCCTCTACAACCTCTGCGAATACCGTATATTGCCCATCGAGATGAGGGGTGCCGCCCTTCGCCTTGTAGACTGCGCGCACCTCGGGCGTCAACTTCACCGCACCGCCCGTTTGCTGGTCAAGCCGCTGCTGTACCTTGTCGAGCATTTCGTCGTCGAAACGGCGGCCATAGACGATGTAGAACTGACTGGCGGACGAGGCCCTCGAAGGGTTCACATTGTCACCATCGCGCGCAGCAGCCACGGCGCCACGCTTGTGGAAGAGTTCGGGATAGCGAATCTCGGCAGGAATAGTGTAGGGTTCCTGGGTGTCGCCGAGAAGGGCACCAGGGACAGCATGGCGGCTGGCGGAATCGCCTGTCTGAATCATGAAGCGGTTGATGACACGATGGAACAGCACACCGTCGTAGAAACCCAGCTTGACCAACTTGAGAAAGTTGTCACGATGCAGAGGTGTCTCGTTGTAGAGAGCGATGCGGATGTTGCCCTTGTTGGTCTCCAGAAGCACCTCGTGGCGCACCGTGTCC
>ERZ808270.791-NODE-791-length-16214-cov-46.355715_pt1 | contig 16214 bp, 10 predicted proteins | sample MGYA00521082_ERZ808270 | MGnify/ENA primary metagenome ERZ808270 (study PRJEB31516, sample SAMN03275594) | gut metagenome | biome: mammalia-associated habitat; material: feces | host: Papio cynocephalus | place: Kenya | collected 2012-07-27 ... | reverse complement strand
CCATGCGATGACCCAGAATGGAGCAATTTTACTAAATACTTCGCTCAAAACTTCGACTTCTTTGGACTAAAAAAGTTGATTAGCACCAGCTATGCCCCAGAAAGCAAGAAATACAAATATGGATATCAGCCTTCCTTATTTGAAACGGAAGACATAAAATTTGATAAGGACAAGACCTTAACACATGGGAAGATTTTCATTCTTGAGCGTAATGACACCTCTAAACCCAAAATAGATGTGGACGATTTGAAATGGGATTACTTGGATGGGGATGGAGATTTCAGAAGTGAAGAAGTCAAAAAACTTCGTGACGAATCTGACATTATTATCACAAACCCTCCTTTCTCTTTGTTCAGGGAATTCTTCACTTGGATAGTGGAAGCCAACAAACAATTTGCTATCATCGGAAATATTAACGCCATCACTTACAAAGATGTATTCCCATATATCAAGGACAACAAAGTTTGGACAGGGGCAACCAATTTCAATACCGGAATGTATTTCCGAGTACCAGACAATTTCGTCTACGCACCAACCTACAAGTTCGACAGAGAACGAGATGGCGTAAAGGTGAATCGAGTTCCTAACACTTGCTGGTTTACCAACATGGATCACGGCAGAAGACACGAGCCTCTTCCGCTTATGAAAATGGAAGACAACTTAAAGTTTACTAAACATAAAGAGTTGAAAGGGCGTAAATCTTACATTCATTATGCCAATTATGATGCTATAGATGTACCTTATACAGACCTTATCCCATCTGATTATGATGGAATCATGGGAGTGCCTGTAAGTTTTTTGGATAAATATTGTCCAGACCAATTTGAGATTATTGGACAAACACAAGGCAACTCTGGCAAAGAACTTGGCTTGAAACCTTTCGATAGAGAATTGAAAAAGCTAAACAAAAGTTTGCGTGACGGTCAACTGTACTACATGGAGAATGGCATCCCACAGAAACCATACGCAAGAATATTAATTAGAGCTAAAAAGTAAACGCTTATGAAGACAACTTTGCATACAGACTGGACGATTGCAGAAATCTGCAAGGGTTTCCAATACAACAAAAATGAAGGAAAAGGCTTGTATGGGTTGGATGGTCAACTAACCATTCAGCCTGAATACCAACGCAACTATATCTATGACGATGGCCAGAAAGATGTCGCAGTCATCAACTCGTTATTGAAGGGCTATCCTATCGGATTGATATACTTCAACAAAACCAAGGATGGGCAATATGAGATTCTTGATGGTCAGCAGCGTATAACAAGTATTGGCCGCTTTGTAATTAACTACTTGGCTATTAAAATAGTAGGAAGAGAGACCTACATCAGCGGACTTGACGAAGAGCAAAAAGAACGCTTTCTAAACACCAAACTTACGATTTATGTATGTGAAGGTGAAGAACAAGAAATCAAACAGTGGTTCGAAACCATCAACATCGTTGGCATCCCCTTGAATGCGCAAGAATTACTCAACGCCATCTATTCAGGTCCATTCATCACAGCCGCTAAAGCCGAGTTTAGCAACAGCCATAACATGAACCATCACAAATGGGCTGCATACATAAAAGGCAATGTTAAGCGTCAAGATTTCTTAGAGCGTGCATTACAATGGATTAGTAGCAATAAGGGCATGTCTGTTGAAGCCTATCTTTCTTTGCATCGAAGCAATCCGGACATATCCGAGATGAAAGTCTATTTCGAAACGGTCATAGAGTGGGCATCCAACACGTTCTCTATGGTAGAGAAAGAAATGTGTGGATTGGAATGGGCAAGACTTTACGAAACCTACCACAATAAGCCATACAGTGTAGATTATATCACGAAGAGAGTAATAGAATTGTACCAAGACGAATATGTAAAGAACAAAAAAGGCATTTTCGAGTATATCCTTGGCGAAGAAAAGCATCCAGAGCTTTTGGATGTCCGTTTCTTTGAGGATTCTGTAAAGAAAGCAGCATTCAGCAAACAAACCAAAGAGGCTAAAGCAAAAGGAGTGTCCAATTGCCCTCTTTGCGCAAGTGGGAACAATAGCAACCATTCACGTATTTACAAATTTACAGAAATGGAAGCTGATCATGTTACTCCTTGGAGCAAGGGAGGCAAAACTACATTGGAAAATTGCGAAATGCTCTGTAAGATGCACAATCGAATGAAAGGAAACAAATAAACAACATTAGATAAATATGAATCAAAAAACATTTTTTAAAGCCTGCTTTTTAGCTTGCATAATCATTGTTTCACTCACAAATTGCAAGAGTGATAACTTATCAAATGGATGGAAACCAAATGGCAACATCTATAGCTACACAGACACCGTCTATGAAGCAAAAGAAAACTTTGGCGATGCAGCCAAAGGAAAGATGCAATTTGTTGAGAAGCATTTCCTTGATGAGCAGAACAGAGATAGCTTAGTCATCACTTATGAGCCAACAGGAGAAGAGGAACATCGCACCAACTATTATTATGACACCGATGGGAATCTTACCAAAGAAATCATGTTCAGCCATCATGAGCATGATGATGACTTGTTTGGCAAATCCATTAATGAGGAAACAGAAACAACCATTTACGAGTACAGAACAGACAACGGAAAACTCAAAGAAAGAAAAAATACCACCTATACGAAATGGTATTCAGAAGGAGTAGATTCCACAGATTTCTATGGGAAATATGAAAAAAGAACGGAATACGACACCTTACATTCTGTCACCCAGTACAAGTATGATATGCCTAAAAACATTAGCTTTCTAAAAGAAGGCGATCGTTCTTTTTCGAGAGGCAATGAAATTCTCTACCTAAATGAGCAAAATCAAATAATTTTGCAGACAGATTCAAGAAGAACAGTTACTTCATACAAATACAATGAACAGGGTCTAATAATATAGTATCACGTCCGACGACCCAGAATTTAGTGCCCCAGAGAAACATATCTTCGAATATGAGTATGACGACAAAGAGAATCCAATCTGCATAAAATCTTATTGCGTTGATGACAAACAGGCAAAAAAGCCTAATGAGATATGCATAAGACACTACGAATACAAAAATAGATAGCTTCATTGCCCACCGAAGTAGTACTTCATCTTCTACAGAAGTACTACTTCGGTGACTTGTGAAATATACCTTCACTTCTATATCAAAGTTTTTATTTGTCCATTTTTCCTCAAAAGCAAAAGTTCTATCGCTTTTACTGATTATCCGCAAACACTGAATCCAAGAACACCTGCAAACTTCCTGCATAATAGAGTGGTATATTATATAAGGTGAAAGACTTGCCATTCTGCGTAGTAACGGTATCCGAATTCATCGGCCCATTCCAAAGGCGCAAAGCTATCTTTTCCTTCGACTCATCCATGAAAAGATGCAAGGAACGTAGCTTGGCATTATCCCCTGTCTTTACTTCTATCGGAAGAAGATGCGACTTATAACGTATCAAGAAGTCTACCTCTGCCTGTGAGTTCTTGGCATCACGTACCCAGAACATACGCTTCTCTCCAAAAGTAAAAGATGAACCCAGCAACTCCTGCCCAACAATATGCTCGGCAATGTCGCCGTTCCATAGTTCATCGGTATCCTTGCTAAACAACAGTTCCTCTTGCATACCAGCCACATAATTCACCAATCCGGTATCTAGCCACAATAACTTTGGACTTTTCTTCAAATCGGGCAATATAGGAAAAGAAGCCGACATCTGTGGATAAACCAACTCCAACAACAACGTTTTCTCCAAAGTTCTGAACGCATTGCCAGCCTCAGCAGCCTTAAAAGTAGAACCTGTGAACTTTGCAAACTGAATACGATGACCCGCAGCAGCCCAGCCATAATTTAAAATATATCGAATGGCATCCTGCTCTTTAGGCTTGCTGGCATACTTCTCCACATCGTCTCGATAGCCAGAAAGCAAAGAATTGAAGACACCATTCAGCTTGACTATGTCTCGGTATTTTGCATAGTTTGCCACAGCCTCAGGCAACCCACCCACAATCATATACTTCTTAAACAAATCCATGACATTGGAATGCAAAGAATTGGGCAAAGACATTCTTTCGATACCCTCTGCTGTAGCCTCTTGACCTATGGCACGAAGGAACTCCACAAAGGTACAAGGATGCAAAGCCATATACTCCACCCTACCCACAGGGAAAGAGATATGGCGCCCCATCAAGCTCTCTAACAAAGAGCCAGCTGCTATCACATAAATGTCTGGACGCTTTTCATAAAAGTATCGCAAAGCCTGAACTGCCTTTGGCTCGTTTTGTATCTCATCGATAAAAATCAATGTGCGCTTGCTGGAATCTTGAGGCACATTCGCCTTAAAGAAGATACCTACCAATAAATCATCAAAAGAATAGTCATCTGCGAAAAGTTCCGCATTTTCCTTTTCCTCCAAATTCAAATAAATATAGGTGTCAAACTCCTTGGCAAACAACTTTATCAAAGTTGTCTTACCCACTTGTCTAGCCCCTCGCAAGACCAAAGGCTTACGCTCTTCATTATTCGCCCATTGACGCAGATAATTGATTGCCGTTCGTGTAAACATATATAATTCGTTTAAAATCAGGTGCAAAGATACAACTTTATTTTCATTTCCAAACCAAAAATTGCATATTTTTTAATCATTTCCAAACCAAAAACAAATAGTTTCTTAAGCATTTCCAAACCAAAAAACAAGAAAATTCGATGCATTTCCAAACCAAGCGTAGTTATTTTGTATCTATTTCTAGTACAAAGCAACAAGAAAAGCCAGCCCTGCACATACATTAATTATATATGCAAAGCTGGCTTTTTCTTGTACCCCTATATGTTAGAACTTCAGCGAAGCGGTAAACTCCACGGTGAATGGACGGAGGTAGCTACCTGTCATAATCTGGTTCTTGATGCCCTTCGCCTCATCCTTGGTAATCAGCTCGGCACCGGCGATGCTACCCTTGGCACCTGTCTGATTCAAGAAGTTAACTACGGTGCAACCGAGAGCCAAGCGCTTGGTTGCCTGCCAGTTCAAACCGCCGAAAGTCTCCCAGTGACCATTAAAGTAATATGCCTCGTTGATGTTGGCGTAGGTCTTGCTGAAGTAACGGAAGCTGGTCCAGAACTTGATGTCCTTGGTAATCATATAGCTTGGATCCAACTCGATGAGCACTTCTGGAATCTCAGCTACGACATTGCCTGTGGCATTGATAGTACCCGTATAACCATCGTTGAAGGTAACACTGGTCTCAAACTTCTTGTAGGTTGGCTTCTGATAAGTGAAGAGGAAGTGGAAATCGAAGCCCTTGAACGGATGAGCCACAGCATCGGTTGTCCAACCCCAGGTCTGGATGTCGTAAGCCAAAGGAGCCGCCTTGATCTCGCTGCCATGCTGGAGGTTGAGCGTAGAGTTGTTGTTGGTCTTAGAGATGTAAGAGAACAACGAGGTGAGGCTCAACCAAGAGTTGTTGTAGTAGATTCCGGCACGACCGAGCGGCACGGAAATCTTATCCACATTTGGCAAAGTAGCTGGGGCGAATGCCTCGAACTTAGGATGCTGGACGATGTAAGTGAAATCGCCCGTGAAGCCGAAGTTATCGGTCAACTTGTAAGTTGCTGCCACAGAGAAATCGTAGTTGATCCTGTTGTAACTCAAGTCGGCTGGTGTAATCTTCGTACCATCTGCGGCAGTAGCACCGAGATAGTAATCGGCAAATCGTCCAACATACTCGCCCTGCGCATTCTTCACTGCGGCGTTCTCACCCTTCAGGTGCTGCCACTCCAAACGGGCACCATAGTAGAGATTCAACTTCTTGGTGACGTCCCAATCATGGGTGAAGTAGAGAGCCAACTTGTTTTCGCTTCCCTTGTAATACTCAGAGGCGTTCTTGTTGAAATCGTAGAAATAGCTGTCGCGCTGGTTGGCATCCCAAACACGCAAAGCATAACTACCATCCGAAGGTACGCTCTGGTCGTACATGGTTGTATTTGAGCAATAATCTATATGATAGAACCACTCGTTCACGCCGAGACGGAAGGTGGATGTCTTAAATCTCTTGCTGAGCTCAGAGGTGAAGAGAGCCTCGTCGATGGTTCCGGCGTTAAGGCAAGACATACGGGTCTGGACATACTGTCCATCGTAAGCCTTGGTCTGTCCGTCGATGTCGCGATACATATATCTATATAAACCTTGGTTGGCAGCGCTCTTGAGGTCGATGATAGCCATCGGGGTCTGATAAACCATTGCGCCACGAGAGTGGTCGTACTTCAAGGTAGCCTTCCAGTTCAAGCCGTTGTCGAAGCGATAATTGTTCATCAGGGTCACCTCGCTTGCCTTGTTGAGACAGGCATCATAGAGGGTGGTCTGCTTCAACTCGCCTGTACGCATGTCTCTGTAAGTCATCTCGTTGTCGATAGGGAGATAAGAGGTTGTACCGAGCTTGAACTTGCCATACTCCTTCACGCTACCATCGCCCACATAGATGAAAGGAGCACTCTGGGTGGCATAGTTGTACACATTGTGGCTGTTAGCGTACTTATACATAGCGGTAAACTCGCCACGATTGCCATTGTACTTCTTGGTGATGAGTGCCTTGTAAATCTGGGTGCGGTCCTGATAAGGAGTTGACTTAATCTTGAAAGTTCCTGGGTCGAAGTCCTGATACATATTGAAGCTATAGTACCAATCGCTGCCCAAGTCGCCATTCATATTCAAAGAGAACTCCTGCAATCCGAAGTGGTTACTCTTATAATTCAAGGTACCATTGAATCCCTTCTGACCTTTCTGGGTGAAAGAGTTCACGGCGTAGCCGATGTTACCCGTAGTGATGGCAGTCTCGGCAATCTTCAGCAAACCCTGATGACTGAGGCTCGCATCACCACGCCAAATGGTGTTGACGGAATGAGGATTGGTTGCATAAGTGACAGGCAGACCATTCTCCAACACGTTGACGTCGGCAGAAGGCAAGCCAATCTGAATTTCACGAGGACCATTGGCACTGGCAGCGTTGAGCATCACGTTGCGGTTACCCTCCTCCTTGGAGCTACCATTATCATCCTGTGCAAAAGCACCAGAAACATTTGCGAGTGAAAGTGCAAGCACCATGGCTGCGCTCTTTCCATTCAATAAGGTGTTCATAATTTTGCGAATTATTAATTGTTAGCGTTATTGTTTTGATTTCTGCTGCAAAATTACGTAAAGGTGTGAACACCAGCTTTAAAAATCATTTCGTATGATGCAAAAATCCGTTCATCGCAACATAATTGTTAGTCGATGAACGGATTTTCTTACTCTTATCATTTTATCACGTGACAAAGTTTGTTCACATCTGCCTCGAAGGTCTCGATGTTTTTCGCTCTCTTGCGTATCGCCGACTTGTAATTATAGATTGTCTGGGTGGAATAGAACAGAAGAGTGGCTAGTTCCTGTCCATCCGTGATGCCCAGTCGCATCAAGGCATAGATGCGAAGTTCCTTCGTTAAACTGCTTGGTGCTGGCAATACGATTTGTTTATCGGGCAACAAAAGTTGATTGAACTCATCCACAAAGTTCGGGTACAGCTCGATGAATGCCTTGTCGAAACGAATATAGAAATTGGCAGCTTCCTCCTCCGCCAACTTGTAGCTATTGATGGCTGTGAGCAAGTCGGCAGTCTGCCTTGCCTTGATTTTTCGACTCACCAATTTGCGATAGTCGTCGAGTTTCTTGATATAGACGGCACTGATGTCCATAAACAATCGTAAATAAGTCTCACGACGCTTGTTGGTATTGAGCAACTTCGTGTTCAGTTCTTCCAAAAGTTGGTTCTGCGATTTCACTTCCCGACGGCTCTTCGCCAATCGTTTGTTCATTTTGAAGGCAAAGAATGCCATTCCTAAAAAGCCCAAGGACAGAATGCTGACAAAAACGAGCGAGGCGGTGATGATGCGGTTTTGGCGAACCTCCGTCTCGTGGTTGGTCTCCGTGATAAGCGGAAGTATGCGGGAAATCTCCACCATACGAAGACGGTTGTTATAAAACTGGGCATCTTCCATCGAACAATAGATGTACTTGGTTACTCGCTTGGCATATTTCTTATCCTTATTATATAAATAGGTGGAAAGTTCCTGCAGAGCCAAGTTCTCCTTCAAAGGACACACTTGGTCGGAAATGGCAGCCTCCACCAAGAACTTCTCATACAAATCCATACGTTCTGCATCACGATAGTAACGAGCCACGCAATAAGCAGCCGAAGCATGCACTCGACTATTAAGAGGGCTAGCGGCAAGGGCTTTCTTGTAGCAACCTAACACATTCTTGTCGGTATGATGCTTCAAATATTGCATTTCTCCACAAAGGTAATAATAAAGAGCAGTCTTCTTATTGCCAACATTTGCAATCGTTTTTCCTAGAAAAGCCTTTTTCTTGGCTTGCAATCCATCCTTAAACTCGGAGTTCTCGCAGAAGGCTTCCCAATAATTATACACCCATGTCAAAGTGTAATAATAGTACTGCACCAACTTGGGAGAGATTTTCGCTGGCGACATCGAGAGCATCAAGTCTTCCGCCTGACTATAGAAACCTCCCGTGGAAAGCACAGCTGCCCTATTAATCTTGTTAAGGTCGATGTAATAAGCATCGTGCAGTTGCTCAGCCAACTCCCAGCCTCGTCGGGCATAGATCATGGCAGAATCATACCGATAAGTATAATACTCTCGATAAATCTGATTATAAAGCAACAAATGCTGCCGAAGGTCGGAAGTCTGGCTTACCTCCTTTTTAAGCTTCTTCAGCCTGAGTTCCTTCTTCTCGGCGAACTTGTCACGCTGGGCAATATAACTATCCAGTCGGCGGAAGAGCTGTTCCTCATCTACTGTTTCCGCTTTCTCCTGATGAGTGGCTGCACTAGCTACCATTGGCATCAGCACCATCAAACACCATAACAAGATTCTCATAATCATCTAAGCTTTATCGATTTTACCTGTATTTTACTCTTATTTTACCTGTATTTTACTCTATTAAGGAAGATAAACTTCCTTTCGACTGCAAAGTTACAACTATTTTTCTTCTTTTTATTATCTACTCTCCTAAAAAAGCTTAACTTCTAACATATACTGATTATTAAGCATTTATAAGCTATTATAAAGTACCACTCATCTACTCACTACCTACACACCGCCCTATGGTGTCCTAAATCTATCTATCTTTGCAACCGAAATCGCGACGCAAACGATTCAAAGTAACTTTTATTAAAAACGAATAAACAATAAATAGTATGACGAACCTAAGAATCCGTACATTCTCCATGGCTTTGGCAGCCATGTCGGCTACCAGCTACATGTATGCTCTTCCTTCCTGCAATTCCGATAATAAAGAAGAGAAGGTTGACGCAAAAGCAAAAAAGTCTCTCAACCTCGAAAAGAAATCTCTCGAAGAGGAATCTGTAGAGAAGAACAAGAAAGAAGAGCGCAACGTGATGCTCAACGCATCCGATGCCAACAAGCCTCGTGAAATCCAGATTGGATTGCCAAGCGAGGACGTAACTGTATATGAGAACGGTCTTCCTGCCGTCTATTCCTCATCCGTACACAAGCTTTCTGCCCATTGGCGCAGTGATGCCTCTCTGAAAGGCACCGACTTGATGACTCCTTCTGAGTCTGCCATCGCCACGGGTAACATCGCTTACGCTGTGTCTTCATTCAGCGAGTTGGGGCAGAAAGAGTTCAAGGGCAAGCTCAACTATAAGGCAAATCACTTCGGCATGCAGAACTTCGACCTCAACCTTTCGGGTGGAATCGGCGACAACTGGCTCTATACTGCTGGTATGTACCAGAACTTTGACCCTGGAAGTTTCAAGCTCCGTTTTACTGACTATGCCGACCGTACCCAGATTTATCATCTCGGCATTACCCGCATCTTGGGCGATGGCAAAGGCCGCATCTCCTTATTATATAAGTATTCCAACAGCAAGAACCCAGGTTGCTTTGCCAACGCAGCTCCTTTCATCTACGCTGGCGATGGTAGCATCAAGAAGATTGCAGGATTCGACCCTGGATTGGATTCTTACGTTCAGCGCCAAGGTTCCTTCCAGTACTTGAACACCAAGACTGGAAAGATGGAGACTTGGAACATGAGCGACGGCAGCGAGAACCACGCCAACGAGATTGCGCTCATCAGTCAGTATCAGTTTGACAACGGATGGTTGTGGAAGTTCAATGCCAAATACATGAACGCTCCTCGTGCCAACTACGTGGACTACGGAGGCAGCACCATCTCAGAGGTAAGCGCAGCCGATGGCTATCAACTTTCTGACGGCACCTCCTACAGCGGACTCATCGAAGGTCGCCGCACTTGGTTGCACGTGGGAAAGGTTAGCAATGCCCTCTTGACTACGGAAATCAGCAAACAACTGAACAACCATAAGTTGATGATCGGTTTGAACGAGTGGTATTACCACCTCAACTATTATTCATCTTCCTTCCAGTGGGCAGGAACCGTGGAAGCTTATCCTCGCACTTTGAGCCAGATGTATGTGAATCCTCTCGACCCAACACAGACAGCTAGCCGTTCCGAGACTTTCGGCTACAACGAGTTGAGTCCTGAATACACCAAGGGCTCTGAGAACAAGTTGGCACTCTACTTCACCGACGAATGGAAGGTGACTCCTAAGTTCAAGGTGTTCTATGGCGGACGTTTGGAGTACTATCGCATGTCTGCCGACCAGATAGCCACTCCACGCTACTCAGGCTTCCACCTCGGCAACTATAATACATACTCCACTGCAGCCGATGGCACTATCGTGGCAACCGAGCACAACATCGAGGCAAAGAACGTAACCAAGAACAAGCTGAACTACGCAGCCACCTTGCAGTTGACTTACAACCTCACCAACCAGTTTGGTTTGACAGCCGATGCCACCATCGCCACTCGTTTCCCGCGCATCAGCGAGTATGCAGGCACAGGTCCTACCGAGGAGCAGTATAAGCGAGTAACCATCCCATTGATTCGTGGTGGAATCTTCTATAAGAACGATTGGATCGACCTCTCTTCGATGGTGACCTACATCTCGAAGTCGAACAACATCGACCAGCAGAACCTCACCAAGCCTGGCACCACAGAGGGCAAGACCGTATTGCTCATCTACAACATCCAGACCTTGGGTTGGACAACCTCTGCCGAGATCAATCCGTTCAAGAACTTCCATATGCACGCACTCTTCACTTACCAGAAGCCAGTGTACAAGAACTACAATGCGAGCGTAACCTTCAGCGACGGTCAGACCATGGGTGTCAACGCCAACAACATGATTGTGAAGGAGATTCCACAGATTCTCATCGAGTTGGACCCTAAGTACGACATCACCAAGAACTTGAACGCTTGGTTGAGCTTCCGCTACTTTGGCAAGACTTACGCCAATCTTCAGGAGGCTCTCTACTTCAACGGTCATTGGGAGACCTTCGGCGGTTTGAACTGGAACGTGAACAAGAAACTCAGCCTCGGTGTGAGCGTCATCAACATCTTCAATGAGAAGGGTGCCAAGGGAACCATCAGCGGCTCTGAGCTGATTACCAAGGAAGAGGCGAGCAAGTATGCCGGCAAGTATATGAGCGGCAGCTACCTCCGTCCTTTCACCGTGGAGTTCTCAGCAGGAATCAAGTTCTAAAAACAAGAGACGATTACAATAAAACAGTATCATTATAGTTATCATAAATAAATAGCAATCCATAAAAACCAACGACAATGAAGAAAGCTATTATGTTAGTTGCGGCGTTGTGCATGACCTCTCTCATGGCATCCGCACAGAAAATAATCCGAGTATCGACCGACAAGACCGACCTCGTGATGCAAGTTTCGCCTAAGGGACGCCTCTATCAGGTGTATCTCGGCGACAAGTTACAGAACCCAGCAGATTACAAGAACCTGAAGTGGGATGTCTATGCCGCTTCCGATGGTTCTGTTAGCCAACGTGGACATGAGGTGTATGCTTCATCTGGTGCAGAAGACTACTTCGAGCCAGCCGTAGCCGTGACACACGCCGATGGCAACATGACCACATACCTTTATTATCAGTCTTCCGAGGAGAAGGCGGTGAAGGGCGGCACTGAGACCATCATCACCTTGCAAGACAAAGTATATCCATTGACCGTGAAGCTCCACTACGTGGCTTATCCACAGGAGAACGTCATCAAGGCTTGGAGCGAAATCTCGCACAAGGAGAAGTCTCCAATCACACTTTGGCGTTACAGCTCCACGATGCTCTACTTCAAGGCAAACAAGTATTTTCTAACTAACTATCACAGCGACTGGGCAAAGGAAGGTCAGCCAGAGACTACCCAGCTGAGCACGGGCAAGAAGATTATCGACACCAAGCTCGGCACTCGTGCCGCCATGCATGCAGAGCCATTCTTCGAGTTGGGCTTCGACGAGCCAGCCAAGGAGACAGAAGGCAAGGTGATGCTCGGAACCATCGGATGGCCAGGCAACTTCCGCTTCACCTTCGAGGTTGATAACGTGGGCGCACTACGTGTCATCCCAGCCATCAATCCTTACGCTTCCGACTATAAGTTGAAAGCGGGCGAGGTGTTCAAGACTCCTGAGTTCATCTTCGCCATAAGCGACAACGGCATGGGTGAGGCTTCCCGCAACCTGCACAACTGGGCTCGCCAGTATCAGGTGAACATGGGTATGGAAGACCGTCTCACCCTCTTGAACAACTGGGAGAATACTGGCTTCGACTTCAACCAGCAGAGCCTTGCAGAATTGATGAAGGATGCCAAGGACCTCGGCGTTGACATGTTCTTGCTCGACGACGGATGGTTTGGCAACAAGTATCCTCGCAAGGACGACCATGCCGGACTCGGCGACTGGGAGGCTACCAAGAGCAAGTTGCCTGATGGTATTCCTGGGTTGGTAAGAGACGCCAAGAAGGCTGGCGTGAAATTCGGTATCTGGATTGAACCAGAGATGGTAAACCCAAAGAGCGAGCTTTTCGAGAAGCATCCAGACTGGGTAATCATGCAGCCAAAGCGCGATACCTATTATTATCGCAACCAGTTGGTGCTCGACATCAGTAACCCTAAGGTACAGGACTATGTGTTCGGCATCGTGGATAGAATCATGACCGAGAATCCCGACGTAGCTTACTTCAAGTGGGATTGCAACAGCGTGATTACTAACATCTACTCTCCTTACCACAAGGCGAACCAGGGCAATTTCTACATCGACCACATCCGTGGCATCTACAATGTGCTCACCCGCATCCACAACAAGTATCCTAAGTTGCCTATGATGCTCTGCTCGGGCGGCGGCGGCAGAATGGACTACGAGATGCTCAAGTACTTCACCGAGTTCTGGTGCTCAGACGACACCGACCCATTCGAGCGCATCTACATCCAATGGAGCTTGTCGAAGTTCTTCCCTGCCAAGACCATGGGCTCCCATGTAACCAACTGGAACAAGAACACCAGCGTGAAGTTCCGCACCGACGTTTGCAGCTCTTGCAAGTTGGGCTTCGACATCGACCTGAAGTCGCTCTCACAGGACGAATACAAGTTTGTGCAGAATGCCGTGAAGAACTATGACGCGATGAAGCCGATGATTCTCGAAGGCGACCAGTATCGCTTGGTTTCTCCATACGAGGGCAACCACTGCGCCATCAACTATGTGAGCAAGGACAAGCAGCGTGCCGTACTCTTCGCCTACGACCTCCATCCTCGCTACAAGGAGCCTGTGATGAACGTGAAGATGCAGGGCTTGGATGCCAGCAAGATGTACACCGTGAAGGAGACCAACCTGATGCCTGGCAAGGAGTCGGAGTTGCAATGCAACGGCAAGCAGTACTCGGGCGACTACTTGATGAAGATAGGTCTGAACGTATTCAGCCAGAACGATGGCACCAGCCACGTATTGGTATTGGAATAAAGAACTTTGGAGAATCGAAAGATTAAGACACAAGTTTGACGAATCGCAAGATTATACATATTGACATGGACGCTTTCTTTGCCTCGGTAGAGCAGAGAGACAATCCTGATCTTCGAGGCAAACCGATAGCGGTGGGCTTCGACGGGCCTCGTGGTGTGGTTTCTACAGCCAGCTACGAGGCTCGTAGGTTTGGTGTGCATTCAGCCCAGTCCATCGCACAAGCCAAACAACGCTGCCCAGATCTCATCATCGTGCCTTGCCGACACAAGCACTACAAGGAGGTGTCGCAGCAGATACACTACATTTTCCAGGAATACACCGACCTCATCGAACCCATCTCCATCGACGAGGCTTTTCTCGATGTCACCGATAACAAGAAGGGCATGGAGTTGGCGGTGGATATTGCCAAGGAGATAAAAGCTCGCATCAAAGAGACGACAGGGCTCACGGCTTCGGCGGGCATCAGCTATTGCAAGTTTCTCGCCAAAGTAGCCTCCGATTATCGCAAGCCCGACGGCATTTGCACCATCCATCCCGACAAGGCGCTCGACTTCATCGCCCAGTTGCCTGTGGAGGATTTCTGGGGCGTTGGCAAGAAGACTCTTCAAAAGATGCACTTCATGGGCATCTTCAATGGAGGCGATTTGCGTAAGGTTTCGGAAGAGCATTTGGTGGATGTGTTCGGCAAGGCGGGGCACATCTTCTACAACTTCGCAAGAGGCATCGACGATCGTCCCGTCGTTACGTATAGAGAGCGAAAATCAGTAGGTTGCGAGCAAACTTTTCTAGAAGACATCTATACCCAGGCTGCCGTCATCATCGAACTTTACCACACGGTGCTCGAACTATTGGAGCGCATCGCCAAGAGCGGTTTCGAGGGAAGAACCTTGACGCTGAAAGTGAAGTACGCCGACTTCACGCAGATTACTCGCAGCATCTCACAAGAGATAGTCTTGAAGAAGAAAGCAGACATCCTGCCCCTAGCCAAGCGATTGCTGAAACTCGTGGACTACTCATCCAAGCACCCCATCCGCCTCCTCGGCTTGTCGGTGAGCAACGCCACTTCCGAGGAAGCCAAGAAGGAGGACAAGGAAAACAGCACCAGCCTGAAACCCGAGTGGAGGGAACTGGAGCTGGAATTCGAGGACTGGGATTGAGACGAGTCCCAACATAACCAGTTAATTGCCAATATCACCTGGCAACATATCATACTCATCCTTGAAGCACTTAGTGAAATAGGATGGTGAGGAGAAGCCTACCTCGTATGCCACTTCACTGACGCTCATGCTGCGGCTCTCCAACAAGCGATGAGCTTTCGCCAAACGAGACTTGCGGATGAGATCTACCACGGAAGAACCGGTCATCGCTTTCACCTTGCGATAAAGTTGCACTCGGCTCAGTCCAATCTCCTTGCCTATGTCTTCCACGCCAAACTCGCTGTTGCCGAGGTTCTGCTGGATGATGTCGTGGAGCTGTTTCATAAACTGCTTGTCTCGATTATCGAGCTGAGACTCCTCTATCTGCTGCTCGGCAGTCTGCGACGATGCGATGTAAAGATTCTTCAAAAGCTTGCGCTGCTTCAAGAGATTGTCGATGCGAGCCAAGAGCACCTTGCTATGGAATGGCTTGGTGATATACGAATCGGCACCATGCTCATAACCTTCGGCACGATGCTCCTCCAGGTTCTTCGCCGTAAGCATGATGACTGGGATATGAGAGGTTGCCACGTTGGTCTTCAACTGCTCGGTAAACTCCAAACCATCCATCACTGGCATCATCACATCGCAAATGACCAAGTCTGGCACCTCCTTCTTGGCAATCTCCAAACCCTCCTTTCCATCGGATGCCTCCAAGACAATGTAGTCGTCCTGAAGAAGAGTGCGCTCATATTGACGGATGTCGTTGTTGTCGTCGATAATCAACAAGGTAGGCTTGTTGATGTGCTCATCCACCACTTGCTGGAGTTTTCCACTGTTTTTATCACCATCGTCGATATACTGCAAAACACTTTCGTTTTCTAATTTATTACTATCAGATACAGAAGCACTTGCAGAGTTATCCACATTATCCACACCATCGTGGACAACTTGTATTTCACCCTCTTGTTTGCATGGTAAAACTACGATAAAGTCAGCACCCTTTCCGAGTTCGCTCTCTACCCTTGCCTCACCATGATGCAGCTCCACGAACGACTTGACCAGTGCCAATCCGATGCCCGTTCCACTTGCCGCGCCCTTGGCTTGGAAGAATCGTTCGAATACCTTTGGGGCTTCTTCCTTGGCGATTCCCTTGCCTGTATCTTTGACATCCAGGCGGAACTTATCACCTTCCTGACGGAGCAA
>ERZ808270.780-NODE-780-length-16368-cov-14.771471_pt1 | contig 16368 bp, 11 predicted proteins | sample MGYA00521082_ERZ808270 | MGnify/ENA primary metagenome ERZ808270 (study PRJEB31516, sample SAMN03275594) | gut metagenome | biome: mammalia-associated habitat; material: feces | host: Papio cynocephalus | place: Kenya | collected 2012-07-27 ... | reverse complement strand
AAAACGCTCAGGAAAGTGAGCTAAAATTGGTACAACGAACTGGACACCCTACTTACTTTAAATACCAGCTTGCAGACATCAGCGACTTGAAGGCTACTGCCAATGCTGGCGAGACAAAGGCTACGGTTTCGTTCACCATACCGAGCACTGATGCAAACGGTAATGCTATAGATATTCCAAGCTATTCAAGCGATGGTATGAGGTGTTACATCTATGCCGACAACAATTATGTAACGCCACAAGGACTGCCATCAAGCATGAAGATGGGCGATAAGGTTTCTTGTACCGTTGATTTGACAGGAGGTATGCACGTCATCACTGTATTGCTTTATCCTTACTACAATGATGTGGCTTCTGTACGCACCAGCACGATTCTCGTTTGCGGATACGATGCTCCGGAGACTGTCGGTTCTCCAACTCTTGCCGTAAAGGATTCAAAGGCTACAATAACCTGGACTGCTCCTAAAAAAGGTAAATATTCAGACTTCGGCAGTACTTTCGATACAAGCGACATCACATACAAGGTGGTTCGCAACAACGACGGCAAGGTTATCGCCGACGGTATAACTGCTACGACAGCCGAAGACTCTGAACTTGGCGACGAGATACAGACATACTCATATACTATCTATGCCACAAGTCATGGCGAGACTGGCATCGGAGCACTGACGAACAGCGTGACTGCCGGCAAATACCTGCCTCTGCCTTATTCTAATGATTTCTCGGCTGCCGACTGCCTGAACGGATACACTATTCTGAATCTCGACAACAACGGCTCTTACCACACATGGAATTGGAATAATTACTACAAAACTTTGGTTTCAGGATGGGGCACTGCCGACGACTGGTTTATCACCCCTACTTTCAGTCTGACAAGCGACAAGCTTTATGCTTTCGGATATAAACTGAACGGAAACGGACATCTGCGCACTACCGTAGGTACCGGTAATACACCTGAGGCTCAAAATGAGGTGCTCAACGACTTGAACGGATATACTACTTCTGACTATGAAACACAGGAGTTCTATTTCCGTCCGGCAGAAAATGGACTGTACAACTTCGGACTGTACAACTATAACCTTGACGGAGAGAGTTGGAATGTTGATGACCTTACCGTTAAGGAAATCGCTACAGAAACAGCTCCTGACAAGGTACGCTCACTGAATGTTACACCTGATGCCAAAGGTGCTCTTGGTGCAACATTGTCATTCAAACTTCCTGCAACGGCTATCAACGGAAACACTCTGTCAAGTCTGACAAAGGTTACGGTTTACGACCTTGACGGCAACGTACTCGGCTCGCAGACTAACGTGGCTCCTGGTGCTGACTGCTCTATCAAGGTAACTGCCGTTCACGGATGGAACGACTTCAAGATTGTAGCAGCAAATGCCGACGGCGAGGGATGGCCTGTCATCATACGCAAGTTTATCGGTGCCGACAAGCCAAAGGCTGTCAACGACCTGAAAGTTACTTGGGGCGAAGCTCGCAATGTGGCAAACCTCAGTTGGACTGTTCCTACAGAGGGCGTGAACGGTGGATATGTTGACCCGTCGGCTTATACTTACACTATCTATAAATACGATAGCAAAGCCGATCCGCAATATACAAAGCTCGGTACAAGCGACGAAACTTCTATCGAAGTGGAAATAAAGGATGCATCAACAACACAAGACCAGTATGTGTTCGGCATTACAGCATCAAACGATGAAGGTGAGTCAAGTTATGCAAAGGCTGGTATCGTACTTGGTGTTCCTTACACTTTGCCGTTTACAGAACCATTTGACGCAAACAAAGGCATAACTCATTCTCCATGGATTGCCGACCAGGGATGGACTCTTGACCAGGGCTTCTACAACGACAAAGTACAGCCACAGAACAACGACAAGCTTCAGCTCGTATTCATAAACGCTGGAACCGGATCTGCAAGTGGCAAGTTCTATACTCCTATTATCGACTTCACTAATACCACGAACCCGGTTCTCTCCGTATGGCTTCACCACACCGAGGGTCTGCCTGAGGGCACAACTGTAAAGGCTGTGGCTTCTCTTGACGGAAGCAAGAACTGCATAGAGATGGGTGATGCCGTTAAACTCGACGGCAACAACGGATGGACTGAACACGTGTTCGACCTATCTGCTCTGAAGGGTAAGAAAGCTCAGGTGGCTCTCGAGGCTTACCTGCCTACTCCAAGCGGACGTGTATTCGCCGACAACTGGACTATCAAGGAGGCTGCTGGCAACGACCTCGCTCTGACTGCCATTTCTCAGCCTTACTATCCTACGGTTGGCGATAAGGCAACAATCGACGTTACTGTAGCCAACAAGGGTGCACAGGTTGCCAACAACTACTCTGTGCTCTTCTATCTCAACGGTGAGGCTATCGACGAGAAGGAGTCTACCGAGGCTCTCGGCATTGGCAAGCAGGCTACATTCAGCTTCCCGCTCAATATTACTGCTGCACAGAAGGAATATGTTTACAGCGCTGAGGTGATGTACGACGGCGATGAGAATGAAGACAACAACAGCAGTACTGAGGTGGAGATCAATCCTACACAGATTGCTCTGCCTGCTCCTACAAACTTGACTCTGAACGGAAACGAAGACCTTTCTTGGATGGCTCCTGAGACAATGGACGGCAGAGAGGTTACTCTCGACTTCGAGGATGTTCCGACATTTACTACCGACAATATCAAGGGTTGGAAGACAATAGACCGCGACGGTCATCTCACTCTTACTTTCGTGCAGTATTACAACAACTACTGGCCATATGCTAACCAACCTTTGGCTTGGATGACATGGAGTGCGAAGGAGGCAGGATGTCCTGATGCTGAAATGTGGAAACCTTACGAAGGCGAGAAATGTCTTATCCACTTCGGAAATTACGGTGCCGACGCTGAAGGACGCACTAACAACGAGGCTGACGACGACTGGTTTATCTCTCCTGAGGTTAAGGGCGGAACTGAATTCTCGTTCATGACTTCTGCAAACGAAGCTACAAACTCTATCGAGATTCTCACATCAAGTACCGACCAGGAACCGGAGTCGTTCACAAACAAGGTGAAGACTGTTACCTACGATGCTACTGCCACATGGCAAGAGGTTAAGGTTACTCTGCCGGCTGACGCCAAGTATGTTGCTATCCACACCGTGCTCGACGGATTCGGAACGATGATTGACAACATCAAGTACACTGAAGCTAAGGCTCCTAAGCTGCTCGGTTATAACGTCTACAACGGAACAGAGCTGAACGGCGAGACTACTACTGCAACGGCTGCTAAGGCTAAGGGCAACGGCTCTTATGCTGTAAGTGCTGTTTACGACCTTGGTGAATCTGAACTTTCAAACACTGTTGCCGTTACATCTGGTATCGACGAGATTACAAGCGGACAGGCTAAGGTTATCGGTGGTAACGGAACTATCAGCATCATCAATGCTAACGGTAGCGAGGTGAACATCTTCTCTGCAAGCGGACAGGCTATCAGCAAGGTGGCTAACGCCGGAAACGAGACGGTAAGTGTTCCTGCCGGAATCTATATCGCTAAGGTGGGCAACAAGACTTACAAGATTACTGTAAAATAACATTTTAAATTTAAGCACAGAGATACAGCAAGACAAGACACACATCCTTACTTGTCTGTATCTTTGTGCTTCTTTTTTTAACATACTAATAACCACAACGATGAAAAGAAATATCTTCGCAGCTTTGGCAATGGCTGGATTTGCAGCAATTCAAACGGCAAACGCCATTCCTGCCGACCCGGAAGCAAAGACAGTGAAGCAACCTGACGGTTCAATGATTACTGTATTTATGCGTGGCGACGAACATGCACACTTGTTTCTTGCTGACGACGGAACTCCTCTGTTTTACAACACCAAAAGCAAAGCCTTTGAATATGCCCTGCTGAAGGGCTCCCGCATCACAGGCAGCGGCATTATTGCAAAAAATGCCACTGCCCGCGACGCTAAGGCTAAGGCCTTTGTCAAGGGGATGAACGTTGAAAATATAATGAAGGCGGCAAACAGCAACAGAGCTTTCTCTGCCAACGCTACAAATGTCAAAAAAGCTTCTGCCAAGGGCGGACCTCAGAAAATACGCATCAACGACTTTCCGACTATCGGTCATCAGAAGTCGTTGGTTATCCTATGGGAGTTCAGCGACACTAACTTCACGTCGATAAGCAATCCAAAGGAATTCTTCAACGGACTGCTCAACACTCCCGGTTTTACATGGGAGGGAACGGGCATCAACGGCTCGGCTGTGGACTTCTACCATGCTTCGTCGTTCAACAAGTTCGACCCGGAGTTTGATGTCGTCGGTCCGGTGAAGCTCTCTAAGTCTGCTACTTACTACGGCAGCGACACCCCATCACAGGACGCTAAGATTTACGAGGCTATAATAGAATCGTGCAAGGCGCTCGACAGTGAGATTAACTTTGCCGACTATGATGCCGACGGCGACGGGAAGGTGGACAATATCTACTTCTTCTATGCCGGCAACGGACAGGCTGACACGCCTAACGGTACTGAGCTGATATGGCCTCACTCCTGGTATCTTGGCGAAAGCGGATGGAAGCAGGACCTCGTGCTCGACGGCAAACAGATTGACCGCTATACTTGCAGCAACGAACTGCGCTACAAGAGCGACGGTACGAAGGTGCCTACCGGTATAGGAACGTTCGTGCATGAGTTCGGCCATGTGCTCGGACTGGCTGACCACTACGACGTGTCTTACGGTATGTTTACTTTCGGACTGAGCTCATGGGACACTATGGCTTCGGGCTCTTACAACAACGACATGAACACGCCGCCAACCTTTTCTGCCTTTGAACGCGCAGAACTTGGATGGCTCGACTATACTGACCTCAACATCAATGCCGACAGCATCAACGTGCTGCCTAACCTTGTCGACTGCAACAAGGCTTACCGCATTCCAGTGGACGGAACAAACGGCAACGAGTATTTCATCCTTGAGAACCGACAGAAGACCGGCTGGGACCAGTATCTGCCGGGGCACGGTATGCTGACATGGCACATCGATATGGACGAGACGGCATGGAAGGGGAACACAGTGAACGTGGATCCTGCTCACCAGCGCGTGGACATCGTGGAGGTGGACGGTTCGGCTACCGATGCTACACGAAGCGGCGACATAATGCCGGGCACGGCAAATATCACGCAGTACCAGCTCAAGTCGTGGGCTGGCAACGACTTGCTGAAGATTGACGACGTTACGGAGCGCAACGACACGATACGCATGCTGCTCGCCGGAACGAAATTCAAGCTTGCTGCTCCGGAGCCGGTATTAGTCAGCGACATACAGGACAGCAGTTTTGTTGCCACATGGCAGAATGTGCCGGATGCAAAGCAGTATGCCGTGAGTGCATATACTCTCGACAAGAACGGCAACCGACAGTATGTGGGAGGACTGAATACCAAGATTTTCATGCAGCCCGAAGAACTGAAGGTTGACGGACTGCTGCCGCTTACAGACTACCACTTTGACGTTGCAGCCAAATTGGCAAGCTACACATCAGATACTATCAGTGTTGATGCACAGACCTTGCCTCTGGCTTTTGTAAAGAAGATTCCTGACGGATTGGTTGCTTCTGACATCACGTCAAGCGGTTTCAAGGCTACTTGGAACGAACTCGACGGGGCAACCGACTATCTCGTGTCGCTCTTCAACCAGGAGTATAGCTCGGAGCGTTAGCCTGTGCCTGTATGTCGCTCAGCGCAATGGCACAGCAGGATACTCTCTCCATTGGCTTCTGTAATGGAGAGGTGGCAACGACATCGGAACACGAGATGGACGGCAAGTGCTGGAACGAGGCTGCCATCTATCTGCCAAAGTCGGTGCTCTCTGCCTATAAGGGCAATGTGATTGCCGGGGTGAGGGCAGGCCTTGTGAACGTGCTCAACACCGACAGTCTTATCACTTGGGTGAGGAGCGAGAAGGAAGGCAAGAATATTTCCAGTGCACTGGTGATTAGGAAAACCGGAAAGAACAATGTGGTGAAAGGTTGGAACAAACTCGTGTTTGACAAGCCATATACCATCACCGGTGATGAAGACGGACTGTACATAGGCTACAGCATCCGACAGAAAGCTTCTGTTGAAATAATCAGTACGGTGGGCTCTCAACGCATCGGCACCTCGTATATCAAGCAGGGAACTGACGGATGGAAGGACATCAGTCAGGAAGGAGTGCTGAGCATCGAGGCTCTCGTAACGGGCGGCAACATGCCGCAATACGATCTCGGTATTGCTTCGGCTACTATCGTTCCGGCTCCATCGGTGAGTCCTACTGCCTTGAAAGTTTCTCTCAGCGTTCACAACTATGGTACGAAGACCGTAGACGGATTTACCCTGTCGATGGATGCCGACAATCTCGGAAGTTTCAGCTCTCACATCAGTCAGGCGCTTGAATCCACGGCGGATGCCAACATCACCTACACGGTAGACCCCGGTGTGGCAAATGATGCCGACACGAAATGGACTATCAACCTGACGGGTATCGACAATGCTGCCGACGGCAACAGTGAAAACAACTCCACAGTGCCGTTCTACACATATATCAAGAATGTGGTAGTCGAGGAATTCACCACGGAGAAATGCCCTAACTGTCCTACGGCTGCCGCGAATATCCATACTCTGCTTGAGGACAAGGATGTGGAGGGCAACATTATAGTTGTGGCTCACCATGTGGGATACTACACCGACTGGCTGACGCTCCCTAACGAAGAAGACTTGTTGTGGTTCTACAATGCATCGGGTAGTACTTATGCTCCGGCTGCAATGATTAACCGCAAACCTTATTTCACATCAAAGACGAATCAACCCACTCCTGTCTTTCTGCCAACAAACTACCAAGAGCTGAAGGCTTATGCTGCGCATGAGGTTTCACTGAGCACAAACGCAATGCTCAACGTGGAACTTGACAAGAGCAACGACTCGGAGGTGAAGGTAAATGTGAGCGGAATAACAATATAACGTCGCATGAAAAATGTCGAAACCTCATAGCATAAAAAAGAAGGCTGAGCCGTAAAAACAAAATTACGACACAGCCTCACAAATATCAATTATTTAGCCATTTCAAGCTTCAAGCCTTGCTGCTTCATAACAGGCACGACACCTGTCTTGACAGCCTTTGTACCTGTCTTGACAATACGTGTGGCAACTGAAGCAGCCTTGCATTGAGCGTCTGCTGACTTGGCAGACTGGTTGGTGTTGGTGTGTACCATAGCAAGTGGTCCCCACTCACCGTTGGCATTTTTAGCCATAGATACAGCGTAATACTCGGTGTTAGGCTCTACGGTCCAGTTGGCAGCATCTTCTCCTATCTGATCCCAATAAGAATCCCATGGGTTGAATGGGTTAGTGTCAGACATCAATATTTCCTTCATCTTGTCTTCACTACCGATGCTCTCGTCATAATATGCTTTTGAAACGAGCAAGTCATGATGGAGGCTGGTCTGGTCGTTAGGCGTATAGGTTACAGGCAAATAGAAACCGTCTAAAGCATTGCCACCCATTTTGCCGACAGTAATGGTGGTTTGAGCTACACCTTCACCACCCATCTTGGCTGTGGTAACGGGTATCACTACCATTTCGCCATAGTTGCCGTTAGCATCAGTAGGCACTACATAAACCTCATAATCTGTGTTTGGCTTCAAGCCATCCCAAGTGTTGGTAGCCGCATTGTCGTAAGCATTGCCACTGAACTGCTTTATCATGTCTTCCATGTTAGCCAAGCCGAACATAGGTCCCCACTGCTCGAACTGCGACTGTGCCTCTCCTTTGCCGAACTCACACCAGTAGAAAGCTTTGCAGTCGGCATTAGGGGTAACAGTCAGTGTAAACTCGGTTCCTTTCACATCGTCTACCGTATAGGTAACGCCAGGATTGCCCACAAGCTGTGCTTTAGGGGTGGTAAACTCGGCACGGCTGGTCTCACAAGGCACGCCATAGCCGTCATAAGCCAAGGTTACGATGGTGTAAGAAGTGTTTGGCTTGATGCCCTCTACACCGGTAAGCTGCGCATTGGTAAAGTCTTGGTAGAATTTCTGTGCGTTTTTCTGCTCGAAATATTTTGCCATGGTATCGTCATCATATTTCTTGGCGGTATTGGTTGGCAACACGTCAATGCAGTAGCCTACGTCTTCACCGGAACGGGTTACGGCCACCCAAAGAGTATCACCTGTGGCACCGGTAGAATAATTTTTGTATTCCACGGTGGCAACTACATTGCCGTCTTGGCGTGCAAAATAGATACTGTCTACCTTGTCTATGGCGTATGCCTTGTCTCCCACTTTAGTCTGCAATATCATACGGTTGGGAGTATTGTCTGTCTGTGCACTTGCGGTCAGTGTAGCCAGTGCAAGCGCAGCTATGGTAAATGTCTTTTTCATTGCTTTACGAATTTAAATGTCTGATTGTTAACTTTTAATACATACACGCCATTGGCCATCCCCTCAGTATTAATGGCAGAACCATCCCATGCGCTGATGCTCATTATGCGCTGACCGCTCACGGTGTAGAGGGCTGTTTTGGCGCAACTGATGCCTTGTGCAGACAGGATGCCCTGCCGGTAGGCAATGTTAAACTGACCTTTGGTGCCTGCCAATTGACCGATGGAAGTGGCAGTAGTGCCAAAGACAAGACCTTTGACATCAGCAAGGTTGAATACGGTGGGAGCTTCTTTTTCGGTCGTGTAGACCATAAGCTGCTCGCCTGCAAACGTCAAACCTTTAATGGAGTTTAGCGAAAGCTTGGTGGAAGATGTTCCGTTGTACACAGTAAGGTTGTCTGCCGCATGAAGCGGAGAGGTACCCAACATAGTGAATACGGAAGCAACAAAAAAAATAAGATTCTTCCTCATTGCAATTCAATTAATTAATTTGATAAATAGTTATTGCTTGCAAAGATAAATAAAAATTGGATAAAAGATATAGAATGGAAGAAAAAGTTTTTCTGTCAATCCTCAAATCCGCAACTTTCTAGGGTAAGGAGATTTTGTCAGTAAAAGAAGGGTGCACCTTATATCATGGTTTATATGATAGAGAATTAGTTGAAGGCAAAAGGACAGGCGTGTGCCACAGGCACGTATTTCCAACAGCACGTTACCCGTGCATCCAACGGAATTTTAGGCGAGCCGATAACATGGAGCGATAAATCGTTCAGCTACAAGACTTTCTTTTCTATAGACCCGTCATGGAACAAGAAGAACATGGAGGTTGTGGCTTTCGTATACAATCTACAACAAGCAGAATATCAAGGACAGCACAATAGAATTGGCTTATAACGAGAGAGAGGCTGCCCAGCGCTGCAAATTGCTGAGGGCGGTCTCTTTTTTTATTGCCTCTTCCTGTGGCATTTCGCTTGGCGTTATGCTGTCGGCAAAGGCGAAGCCGGCTGAAAGGAGTTTTTCTTTTTCGGCAATCCGTCCGGCTACAAGTCCTACGGGGATTCCCGATTCCTTTCCGCGCTGCAATATCTTATAAGGCAGCTTGCCCATCAGCGTTTGGCGGTCAGCTCTCCCCTCGCCCGTTATCACCATGTCGGCATCCTTTATCTTATCGTTAAAGCCGATGATATCGAGGAGCAAATCGGCACCGCTCTTCACCTCCGCTCCGAGATATTGCATAAAGGCATAGCCCAAGCCGCCGGCTGCTCCGGCTCCGGGCTCAGAAGACTTGTCGAAGCCGAAATGCAGGGCAGACTTATCGGCAAAGAGTTTTGCTCTTCTGTCGAGCATCTCTACCATCTCTGGCGTTGCTCCCTTCTGCGGTGCAAAGACATGGGCTGCTCCATTCTCGCCATACAGCGGATTGCATACATCCGAGGCAAGCGTGAATCGGCATTCGCCGAGTTCCGTCTTCATCGCCTCGTCGAAGTTCTTTCCTCTTGCAAAGATATCCACAAGCGCCCGAATCATTCCTATTCCGGCATCGCTCGTGCCAGTGCCACCAAGACCTATAATGAATTTGCGGCAGCCGCGCTTCACGGCTCTCGACAGCAGCTCCCCCACTCCATACGTGGTGGAGCGCATTGGATTGCGCTCGTCTTCCTTAACGAGTGTCAGTCCGCAAGCCTGTGCCACCTCAATTATCGCCGTACCGTCGGCTGTAATGCCATACTGGGCATCAACGCGGCGCATCATGTGGTTGTGGATATACACGGGTTCTAATGTTCCGCCGAGGGCAGAGGTGAATGCATCAAGCATCCCATCGCCGCCGTCGCTCATCGGAAGGCATACAGTTTCTATTCCCTTTTCGTCAAGGATTTCCACTACAGCCGCCTCTGCTTCTGCAGACGAGAGGCATCCCTTGAAGGAGTCTATTGCAAGAATGTAGTTCATATCAATTCAGATTTTTTCCGGCAAAGTTACATATTTTTATGACTCTTCCGTAAAATGAAGTAATAATATATATTATCGCCAGGAATTGTTCTAATATACTCTCGCAATTTAAATGCCGGCAACACACTTGAAATATTTTTCGAGAACCAACAGCGATATTATCTTCTCACGCTTTTTGTTCTAGAACTGCCGCGTAAACTCATGGGCATGCGAGATTATTTCCTCTGCTTTATCGGGATGTGAAGTATAGTAATCCATCTTCTCCATTAAATCACTGAAGTCTGGCTTTATTTCTATATAATGATAGTCAGGAACCAGCGTTCCCTCCATAAATCATGTTTCATACTTAGGACGCGGCATTACGGCTATCGAATTTGATGCCATAACCCATTTCAGATTGCTCGCCACATCATTACCCTCGAGTGCCATTATATACTTATACTTGAAATGGTCGTATATCGACATCTTCTCGGATTTACATTGGGGCAAGACATTGTCTATCACTCCTATGTCGAAGCGCGGATTTCCGAAGAACTTCTCTACAAAGGACAAACGAACCTGTTTACCATCTACTTTTCCACGGAAAATTGCCTTGTCCGCTTTTTCCCTGAACGGTGTGGAGTCTCTACGAAAAATGAAATGGCGCACTTTATCCAAATTCATAATTACGGAGTTGGCATTGTCTCCGGCAATAGGGCGACTCTTTACTATCGACGGGACATCGTCAACATACGTAATGTCGCCAGACAACAGATGCCAGCGGTTGGAAAGAGGAAAAGCTCTGGCATACTCCATAGAATCCAGATAATACACTTTCTGGCTGGTCATAGGCTGATTTCCGACCTCTACGGATTTTCGTTTCCACTTTTCCATATCCGTATCGGTACATTCTTCTGAAAGGCGACAGTAATAGTCCACTCGCTTTTTTAAATACTCATAGTCACTGCGTTTTTCTACGCCTTTCAGCAACAACCTACGTTGCAACTTCAGCAGAATGGGGGGGGGTAAGGTCTTTTGCAAAACCATGGATGTAATACAACAACTTGTTGTTCTTTCCGCTATGCAATGTGTACTTTATTTTCTGTATGTTCATATCGTATGATAATAAAATTTCGCATTAGAGAAAAATGTTTTCGGCTTCAGATTTCCTCGCAGACCCTCATCTCCACTCCTTTGTAAACCACTACTATTTTATGAAGTACAGTGGTCTTCACGCCATTCTTCACCGTTTCCGTATCTGCATAGCGGTTCAGCTGCTCTATGGCTTGCCGGCGCAATTCGTCTACACGCGAGTCGGGGTCTTTGCCCTTGGCATATTTCAGTTCGATGATATACGAGTGGCGCATGTCGCGGTAGATATCGAGAAGTGGAAGCATGAATATGTCGGCATATCCCTTCTGGGTATCACTCTCTGATATCGGGCGGTAGAATCTGTTTTGGCAGGTCATTGCCAGAGTGAAGCCGTGAACGAAGAATTCTCCCTTCTGGTGGTCGCGCTGGGAGGAATAGCGGTGGAGAGCATCGGCAATATACTGGAAGTATGCCTGCCAGTCGCCGCGATAGGCAAGTCGGCTGGCAAGGTCGCTTTTTTCGTAGTTTTCAAACATAAGGTCGTTCTCTTTGTAGGTGTCAAGAAGATAGCGGAATATCTGTTCGCGAACCACCTCATTGGGAACCACGAATTTTGTCTTTCCTTCGTATGTGTCGGCAATTGTAATCATTCCGAAATAATACAGCAGACTGACGAAATTGTCGGGGTCGCAGATGTTTTCTGCCGGAAAACCGGTTTTCAGTTCGCCTGTGATGAAGCCGTCGCTCACGAGGCTCTGGATTACACTTGCATCATGTGAGAACTCCTTGTCGCGACGGATGAGCATGCGCAGCTTGTTGTAGTCCACACGGATGTTGTCTTCTACCATATTGTCAGGAATTACACCTTCATTGCCTATATAATTGTCAATAAAATACAATACCATATTGGAATTGTACATAGTAACTCTACCGAATTTTTCTTTGGCAAAGCAGTAGTTGTCATACCAAGGTTTCATTATCTCTATCAGCTCATCGATAGAATAATTGTGGTAGCCATAAAAGTCCGTGTAATAGGTGAGCATGTCGCGCACTTCCTGCTCTGTAAAGCCCGTCATCTCATTGAAGCGAGGGTTAAGGGTATAGTTGGTACCGATATTGAAGCCGCTCGTAAGGTCGTCCATCGTAACGGGACTGACCCCTGTGACGAAAACGCGCTCTATGGAAGAATCCGTGCCCGACTTGATAGTATCAAAGAAATTCCGGAGATAGCCCGTGCCATGTGTCTCTGAGCGGTATTCGTCCAGACAGTTTGGCTCGGAAAGTATCTTGTTGGTAAAGTGGTCGTATTCGTCGATAAACAGGTATATCTTCTGATTGGCTTTCCTACATTCCGTGCAGATGTAATCCAGCTGGGGCACCGCCCCATTCTTTCTGTTCAGTTCTTCTTTCATCCCTAAAGGAAGATACTGGGCGTATACATCACAGAAGTAATTGAACGCTGTATTGCAATGTGCATCCAATGCCTTGCGGTAGTTGTTCAGTTCGGCATTGACTACGGCAAAGTTCAGTTTAATTACGAGATACGAGTTATGCTCCGGCGTGGGATTCTCGCCGATGTAGAGTCCCTTGTACAACATGTCGAACTTGTCGGCATCGTTCACGTCGTAGTAGTGCTGCAGCATCGACAGGGTGAGACTCTTGCCAAAGCGGCGGGGGCGGATAAAGAAGAAAAATTTGTTGGCACGCTCTATCTCCTCGATATAGCGTGTCTTGTCAACATAATAGCAGTCGTCGCGCCTTACGGCAACGAAATTCATCATTCCATACGGAATTCGCTTTGCGTATTTTTTTATTTCCTCTCTCATAGTTCGCATCCTTTAAATTTATCCGACACGGCAAAGTTACACATTTTTCCGGAATATGCAAAAGAAACGATATTACCAGGAACGATACAAGGGAAATTTGTAGTATACGACAAATCCGCAATGCTTTTTACGACACTGCGGACACTTGTATTTGTTTCAAATTCTTCGGATACTACTTCTGCTTCAGTTGTGCACCAGCGTACCTATCTGTTCGCCGTCCATAACCTTCTTCAAGTTGCCGACAACGTCCATGTTGAAGACATAAATAGGAAGGTTGTTCTCCTTGCACATCGTGGTTGCCGTGAGGTCCATAACCTTAAGACCACGGGTGTAAATCTCGTCGTATGTAATCTCAGAGAACTTGGTAGCCGTAGGGTCTTTCTCCGGATCGGCAGTATAGATACCGTCCACGCGGGTGCCCTTGAGCATCACGTCGGCCTCTATCTCTATGCCGCGAAGCGACGAACCTGTATCGGTTGTGAAATATGGACTTCCTGTTCCGGCAGAGAAGATGCAAACATATCCTGCCTCCATTGCCTCGATAGCTTTCCACTTGTTGTAGAACTCGCCGATAGGCTCCATGCGGATAGCCGTAAGCACCTTGGTCTTCACACCAACGGCTCCAAGAGCAGAGCTAAGAGCCAAAGAGTTGATTACCGTGGCACACATGCCCATCTGGTCGCCCTTCACACGGTCGAAGCCCTTGCCGGCTCCGCTCAGTCCGCGGAAGATGTTGCCACCACCGATAACGATACCTATCTGGACGCCCATCTCGTGAACTTCCTTTATCTGGCGTGCATAGTCGTTCAAACGCTCCACGTCGATACCATAATTCTGCTTGCCCATAAGACTCTCGCCGCTGAGCTTCAGAAGAATTCTCTTATATTTTGCCATAGTTGTTTGTTTTTATAATATTTCTATTTAAACTTTACTTCCTTAAATTCATATTCCGACAAGCTGCCGTCATCACGATGCAAAACGATATGACCGTTCGGCTTTACTGTCTCTATACGAGCATAAAAAACTCCATCCTTATCCTCATATCCATAAGAACCGATGCGACGATATAGCACGTCAAGATAATCCTTATGTATCCCCTCGTATTCGCCATCGTTCACCACATGAAGATAATGCTCAAAATTCTCCAACACTTTATTAAGGAGCTTTGTCAACGAAATGTTGCGCCGCATAATCTGCGACAAGGAGATTGGATTGGGAGCATCACTGAGGAACTCCCGCTGATTGACATTTATCCCTACTCCTATTATGCAACTCTTCACGCCGTTGCTGTTTATCTCGCATTCCGACAGCGTACCACTTATCTTGCGGTCGTCCCAATATATGTCGTTAGGCCATTTCACGGTGAAGCCACGGCAGTCGGTACCGCTCGCAACGGAACGCCCAAACATAAAATCATAATCCTCGAGCATAGACCAGCTCCTAACGCTCTCAACTTCGGCAGCAAGAGTATTCCGTATAGCAAGAGCCATTGCTTCAAGCAAGACATACTGTAGGTTGGCAGGTACACCAACCGGACGAACCTTTACACTGAAAGTGAGGTTTCTTCCCTCTTCACTCTCCCATGAGTTCGTGCCATTGCCCCGTCCGGCAGTTTGCTTGTTGCATACAGCCACAGTCATCAGTTCTCCTTCCTCGCCGTCGTAGTCATGCATAAAGCGATTGGTAGAGTCAATCTCGTCAAGTTCAATAATCTTTATCTTTTCCAAATCAAATAAAATATAAGCGTATTATTTAGGAACAAATGTATCCAATAAATCCCAATTTATACCTCAGTTAAATAAAAAAGGCATCTATTATAAAAGGGAAACCAATATTCCTCTATCTGAAATAATAAGGCATAAAGGCATCCTCAATATGCTCAACCTTACAGGAGTTCTCATTTGAACCTGTTATAGCAATGATATCGAAACGTAAAGGGAAATCAATTCTATTTGATTTGACATACCTATTAGCCGCAAGAGTGATATTCTTTATCTTTCTGCGGTCAACTGCCAGCTCTGGCGCCAAAAGCGTCCCTGAGCGCCTTGTTTTGACCTCAATGAAGACAAGGCAATCATTGTCAAGGGCAATGATATCAATATCTCTATGAGCATCTTTCCAGTCACGCTCTATGATACGATAGCCTTTTGCCTCAAGCATCCTGACGGCAAAATCCTCGCCCCAACGTCCCAAATCATTATGCTGAGCCATACGAGTAAAGCCTGTAATCAATTATTTCAGTACAATCTTACAATCATCAAGACTCTCAACCGTGGCAAGCGCCTCGTAAACAATCCCTTTGCTTCTAAGGAAATCACCACCATGCTGAAAAGCCTTTTCTATAATAAAGCCCATAGCTTCAATAGTTGCACCAGCCTGCTGACATAGTTCCATAACACCATTAGCGGCATTTCCGTTGGCAAGGAAATCGTCAATAAACAAGACATGGTCATCTGGCGTAAGGAAACTGTTGCTTATACAAACCGTATAATCACGGTCTTTTGTGAATGAGTGGACAACAGTAGACAACATATTATCCATCGTCTTAGGTTGCTTTTTCTTAATGAAGACAACAGGCAACTGCATGAGATAGCCAACGAGAATTGCCGGAGCAATACCGCTTGCCTCAATAGTAACAATCTTGTTGATGTTCTTATCAGCAAAAAGCCTTACAAACTCCTTAGCAACATCCATCATCAAATTAGGATCCATCTGATGATTAATGAAACTGTCTACTTTCAAAATTCCTCCAGGATAACATTTGCCATCCTGCATGATTCTTTCCTTTAATATATCCATGTCTTATTAGATGTTATTCTTACTAAACGACAAAGGTAAGTAAATAAATGAAGAATGAAGAATGAAGAATGAAGAATTTACGAAAAAGGCATAAAATAAACCAAAAAGTTTTTTCCTTTTTTACCCTCACACCCTCACACTTAGCCACAGAAAGCCCTGTTTATCGGGGTTTCAGATGGTGAGGGATAGTGTGAGGGGTGTGAGGGTAAAGAACTGGGAGAACTGGGAGAACTTGGAGGAATGGGAGGAATGGGAAGACTTGGAGGAATGGGAGGAATGGGAGAACTGGGAGTCTCTAAAGACTTTAGCAATAAAA
>ERZ808270.778-NODE-778-length-16416-cov-49.818043_pt1 | contig 16416 bp, 15 predicted proteins | sample MGYA00521082_ERZ808270 | MGnify/ENA primary metagenome ERZ808270 (study PRJEB31516, sample SAMN03275594) | gut metagenome | biome: mammalia-associated habitat; material: feces | host: Papio cynocephalus | place: Kenya | collected 2012-07-27 ... | reverse complement strand
TGAAATCATCGACCAATTACCTTCTGGATACCGCAAAGTGTTCAGAATGGCTGTCATTGACGGATTCTCACATAAAGAAATTGCAGAAAAGCTCGGTATAGAGCCACACAGTTCATCGTCACAACTTACAAGAGCAAAGGTGTTGTTGCGCAACATGATTAGTAGGCGTACGCTTGCTATTATTTCCATACTCCTCGTCAGCATACCTATATACAAGTACCTATTTTGGAAGAAGGGCACGGAAAAGGAGCAACTTCCTATTGCCAAGGTAAACAATGCCAAGGGGAAGCATACTATCAAGCACAAAACAGAGCAGGCAAATACCTCATTATCTGTAACAAATAAGAATATAATGGCAACAACGACAAGTCCGAGCAAAACGGAATTACCAAATTATACATTAGTTGATTCTGTCAGCATTAAAACTGATTCTGTAAAGAAGGATTCGACAAACAATATTTTAATCGCAATAGAAAAAGATACCGTGTCACTAGATACGGTAAAACAGGTTGTTCCTAAGTTGGAAGAATTCATAGCAAAGGAAGTTGCTCCAAGCCACAAAAGCAAGTGGCAACTACTTACTATAGGTTCTTTAGGTTCGGCGTTGGCTCAGAATGCTTACAAGATGCTTATGGGCTACAGTGGTGGAGGTGGAGAGCCTGATGGTCCACAACCTTCCGGGCCACAAATGTTCTCTACTTGGGAGGAATATTATCAATATCTACAGCAGAATGCGCATGGAGATATGTCGGAGGAAGAAAAGGCGCTTATGGAAATTGCCATCAACAATACGAACAACATCAATAACATTAAAAACGGAGGAAAAATCATAGAGCATGAGTATCACGACAAACCTATCACGTTTGGACTGTCCATGACAAAGACCATCAATAGGAATTGGAACATGGAGATCGGTCTTCAATATTCTCTGTTGAAGTCTAAATACATATTGGGCGAGGATGAATACTATATACAGAAGAGACAGAAAATCCATTATTTGGGTATTCCTTTGCGTTTGTCATACAAGTGGCTTGATTCAAATAGGTGGACTGCATACAGCTCTGTAGGGATACTCCTCAACATACCTTTGTCTGGCAAGACTGATAAGCAATATGTCACAGGAAATGTAATACCATATACGAATAGTTGGCATTTCACCCCATCATTCCAATGGACTATAGGCACAGGTGTTGGCTTACAATATAATTTTGCCAACAACTGGGGCATTTACATTGAACCGACATTCAGTTGGTACATTCCTAATGGTAGTACAATTCATACAATATGGACTGAGCATCCATTCTCTGTTACAGTTCCATTCGGAATAAGATTTACATGGTAAAAAGTAATGCCTCATGCAGTCTTTGGAACTTTTGGTGTATCTCTTATAGTAGAAACACAAAAGTTTCTTGAAACAATTCGTTCAATTCAAAATAAAAAATAGTTATGGTTAAGCAAATTGTATTTTTAGTTTTATCCGCTATGGCTATGGGAGCTTGCTCTACTGAGCAGAATGCCATGGAGCAAGTAAGAATGAGTGATGTAGCGAGCTCTGGCTGTACATCTTCCTTTTCCGCAACAGAAAGTCGTCCTGAATATTATGAAGCAGAAAAAGGAAAGCCTACGCAGATGCTGATTTCTGTCGATGCAAAAGGTGTCGCTCATTTCAAAGTGACGGGTCTCCAAGCCAACTGTGCAGTAAACGGTTTTTGCCCTCAAGTAGCTTCACAAGACCGAGAGATCCGTATTGTTTTGATTCCATCAGGAGACCCTACACTTGAGGCGGACTGCATGTGTAAGTTTGATGTAAGTTTCAATCTCTCAGGCTTAACTTCCGATACTTATCACTTGGCTGTATATTGTTCTGATTACTCGGGCAAATATGATTCAACCAAGCCTCTTTATGAAGGAAGTGTTTCTGTCTTGCCAAATAAGAGCATTGAGGTTGAGTTGAAGTAAGTCTAAACATCCACAGAAAGTGCAGAAACAACTGCTTTTTAGCTAAAATTCAATCAAAAAATGTGTTTTTTCTTGGAAGTTCTGTAGGAAAAGTGTATATTTGCACCATAAAAATGTGCGGATAAATGTATCAAAGCACAGATTTTATATGCAGATAAATGTAATTCACATTATGGAAATACTTGTATTACAACAACTTAAAGAATGGAAAAATAGAAAAGACTAATTGGATTGCTTAAGCTCTTGCCTATCGAGGTGAAAGCGGAAGGAAATGTGAGAGCTAATTCACTCACGAATCTTCTCCGAGCAAATCCAGACTTACGGGCAATAAGATTTTCCATGCTTCCCTATAAGCAACAAGAGCAACTCTATTGCGTGCCATTGTATGGAACATAAAAAAAGGTAAAAGAGAAAAACGTAAAAAAGTAAAAATAAATAAGATAAAAACTATGTTACAAAGAGACTATATCCAGCGATTGATTCGCGAGTTCATGGCAGCCTTGGAGCGTATGCTTGAAAAGAAAGAGGTGACAACCCGCCGTGAGAAAATCAGAGAGTTGTACGACCAGTATGTGGGTCCGTATGCTTTCTACAGCATCGCCACCATCGATGACGTGATGAAGGCTATGGCAGGCATTGACGACGAGGAGAAGCGAATATCCAAGATGGACATGCTCGCCGAATTGTATTACTACGAGGCTGATACCGTGGGGCAACCTACGAGAGACGAACTTCTGAGCAAGGCATTTATGCTATTCGATTATGTGGAGAGCCACGGAGACACCTTCTCCATCGACCGCCGAAACAAAATGGCAGAAATCAAGAAACAAATCAAAGGATAACAAAGAAAAATGAACAGTAATAACAAGAACGTTAGCGATATGACTGTTGGCTCGCCTTTGCGAGCCATCATCATTTTTGCGATACCCCTCATTCTAGGGTATATCCTCCAACAGATGTACCTCATCATCGACGCCGCCATCGTGGGTAGATGGATAGGCGTGGGAGCTTTGGCTGCCGTGGGAGCCTCCAGCTCCATCATGTTCCTGATCATGGGATTCTGCAATGGTTCCTGTGCCGGCTTCGCCATCCCTGTGGCGCAAGCCTTCGGAGCGAAAGACTATCAGAAGATGCGAGCCTACGTGAGCAACAGCATCCGCATCGCCGTGGTGTTCGCCGTGGTCATCACCTTCCTCTCCTGCATCTTCTGCGGAAAGATTCTGCATCTCGTCAACACCCCGAAAGAAGTGTTCGACGATGCCTACGTCTTCCTCATGCTCCAGTTTGCGGCGATACCTTTCACCATTGCCTACAACCTGCTGTCGGGACAGATTCGTGCCCTCGGCAACTCGAAGCAACCGTTCTTCTTCCTCATCACCGCCTCCATCGTGAACATCATCCTCGATGGCATCTTGATTCTCGGACTGGGATTGGGCGTAGAGGGAGCGGGTATCGCTACCTGGCTGTCGCAGGGTTTGTCGGTATTGCTCTGCATCTGGTATATCAAGAGGAAGATGCAAATACTCATCCCGCAGGGCGAGGAACGCCGATACGACAACAAGAAGATTAGCATCCTCTTGAACAATGGCGTGCCGATGGGCTTGCAATTCTCCATCACCGCCATTGGCAGTATCATGCTGCAAAGTGCCAACAACGCCTTGGGTACGGTCTATGTAGCCGCCTTTACCGCCTCGATGCGCATCAAGTATCTCTTCACTTGTGTCTTCGAGAACATCGGTGTGGCAATGGCAACCTACTGTGGGCAGAACCTGGGCGCTCAGAAACTCGACCGCATCGGACAGGGTGTGCGTGCCGCCATCAAGATGATGCTCATCTACTTCGTACTCACCTTCCTCATTATCTATCCTTTCGCCGACTGGATGATGATGCTCTTCGTGGATAAGGGCGAGGCTGAGGTGGTGACCTACGCCGCCCAGTTTATGCGCATCGCCAACTACTTCTATCCAGCTCTCGGTTTGCTCACCATCCTGAGATACAGCATCCAAGGTTTGGGTTACAGTAACCTCTCAATGCTGAGCGGTGTGATGGAGATGATTGCGAGATGTGGCGTGAGCCTTTGGCTCGTTCCAGCCTTGGCATGGACGGGTGTCTGCTTCGGCGACCCAGTGGCATGGGTGATGGCAGATATGTTCCTCATCCCAGCCTTCTGGTGGCTGTATAGGCATCTGAGGAAAGAGCGGAAATAATCGAATTCAATAAATTATTCGACAATTCTTTGCACATCCCGTTTTTTTTCGTAACTTTGCCAAAAAAATCAATATAAGACTATCGACTCTGAGGGCAACGAGCGATTATTAGAAGATAGACATCGTGAAATCACGAAAGGATTCTATAGTGGATTCAACCAACCTGACGACACTGCCGATGATTTACCAGAGTGGCTGCAACTTCTCGTCTGAGACTGGAACGATTGATGGGTGGGAGCCACAGACTGACTAAGTAAGCTACACAGGAAAAATCACACTGCCTATATAAGCTATACTGTCTGCCTAGGAAAGTTTGCCTGTCTCTACTAGACAGGCTGACTGTCTAAACCAGACAGTGTCAAGAACTCCCTGATGGAGCTTCCATGAAGTCTCCGCATTGACTTTTCCTGATTTCAGCATAACTTCACCAGCTTCGGAAGCCTTTTCTACAGCCACCGAATACCAATTTCGACCGCACACCGCACAAGAGGCCACTTAACGCACTGTAATACAGAGCATTTATGCTTGTGCGGTGTTTGCATCAGACCACACAGACACCGCACAAGACAGCACACATTTTCGAGCCATCCGAAGCAAGTGCTGTTGCCGTGCGGTCTTCGTGCGGTGGTAGCGATAGACAGCACTTCGTAAATTACTCATTTACTGGAAGTTAAGCCTTATTCGTGCGGTGTGCGGTCTATAATCCGTTAGGCGAGCTATATCAAAACTGATGGTACCCTAACTACAAAGCCAAATACTCCTTGAACTCCTTCCTTGTCATGGTGATGCCAATAGCGGCATTGCGGTCGAGACCATAGCCAAAAGGCTTTTGTAGTTTTTCATATTTCCCCAATTTCAGGCAGATGCGGATAGGGCTGGCAAAACCTTTGTAGGTGGATGTCTTGCCACTCTCCACCAACTGTTGTTGTTCTTTTTTCAGCAACTCACCCTTATCCACAGCCTCAACTGCTTCCACTTGGTAATATCCGTATGCTTGATGGTTTTCCACAGGGACAAAGTACTTAATCTTCTGAAAATCAACACCAGAAAGGACTGACTTATAACCAGAATAGAAACAGATTCCCTTACCCGACAAAATCGCCTCTTTGTCCTCATTCACATGCGGATCAACCAATGACAAATAGAAAGTGCCCTTGTTCACAGGCTCGTCAGAATACACCAATCCCTTTTGCGGAATAGCATGATTGAGCAGTTCCTCCCTTCCTTCATCGTCCAATAACCACTGATGTATCTGGTGGCGCAACGCTTGCTCCGAACTGTTGGCATCTATTACGATACTTCCATCTTCGGCATGACTCTCTTGGTCAGGTCGCAGAGGGAAAGCGCCAATGCCTATCAGACGATTGGACTTCTGGTAATAGTAGTCACCCGTTTCTTCATCCAAGGCTTCCAATGGTATGCGTCCGGGGAAGAGCACATATCCAGCGATGATTTCCTTCTTCAGATGCGCTCTGTCTTGTCCCTCCTCCGTATAATAAATGGCATCCCGATAACGATGCATCTGATTGATGGCATCCTCTGGCGGAACATCATACCTTGCCCTGTCTTGCTTGTCGTCTATGCGATATTTTGCATCAAAGAGATAGGTATATTTCATGCTAGCCCCTCTCTGTTTGCTGAGTCTCAAGACGATGTCGGGGCGTTGGATAGTGGTCATCGTACTTGTTCCACTGATAGCTGATTGCTCTCTTTGCTTCTCCACCTCGGCATTGTAGCAGACACTTGCCAACTCAATGCCGTCATGGTTGATGAAACTCACACTTCCGCCATACACTAACTGAGGAATAAAGTCTGCCGTCACATCTCTACCATTGACTATAGGACGGTTTTCCTTGCCCAGTTCACGCAAGGTATCTTGTACTATGTTCTTCACCTTGATAAAGCACCATATCTCATAGAGGTCGCACACATCCTTCACCTCCAGTTTCCTCATGCCTTCTTCCAACTCGTAACCTTGCTGCAACTCCACCCACTTCTCCATGATGGTCTTGTAGCCACGAGCCTGCTTCATCACAAGATTGTCTTGCGAGAATCCCTTGAATCGACCAACCCCACGAAAGAAGCCATGGTTGCAAAGACGCAACAGCTCTGCTTCCATCTTGTCCAAGGAAGAGTCGATGCGCATTGGATTATCAAGGTGCATAGCAGTCATGATATGCTCCTTAACAACGGAAAAGCGACGCTGCATCTCTCGAAGAGCATACTTCAGGAAGCGATTCTCTATTGTATCATGGCTCAACAGCATCTCTTCCGTACGATAGAGATAGGCGGGATTGTCCTTATGCACTTGGTATTCATTCTCCATCTCCCGAGGCATAAAAGCCATGCGTTCCGCCCGCTCATATTTGGGTACAGCATGAAGTCGACGCTTGGGACGGTCGATGATTTGTCGAGCCGCAGTCATGATTTCCCCATAGCACGACTTGAATATCTGCCACCATATCAGCGGATTACTCTCTCCTGTGCCACGGCGCATACTGAGATAAGTGTCTTTCAGAAAAGAGGAGCACAACATGGCATATTCGTTCTCGATGTCGGAGATGATGGTCTTGAGGTCAGAGCGATAATCGAGCTTGTAACTCAGCACTTCGGTAAAGAACTTCAATTGTCGTGGCAGAGGGTCGCCCTTTAGTTTGTAGTTGAAGCATAGGTCAGTCATGCCCACCTGATTATGGAAGTTGAGCGAGCCGTAGAGTTCTCCACCACTACTGATAATGGTGCTGCGACAATCATCACCAGAGCGCAAATGGTCGTTGATGGCAAGAGAAATCTCTGCCAGTTCCTTGCCCTTGCCACGCACGATAAGAGGACACTCCGTATTCTCGAAAAACACAGCATCCTCACGAATATCATTGCCTGCCACAACTTTGCCATCAAACGAGAATGCTACATTCTTGTCCTCTGACGTAAATCGACATTTCTTCTTGGCAGAACTATCCTCATCGTTTACGTCGATGCCCAAGTTCTTGATGGTTTCCGCTATCCTGCGCTGATGATTCGGACAGGAAAAGCGAACCAACAAGTCGGCATTCGACACCTCAAAATTGAACACACTTGCCATAACTTCCCGCTATACCTTATTAATATATATACTCACAATTCGCAAACTCTTTTCTTCCTAACTCCAATAAGTCACAAAATGGTCTCTGCTCAACTGGCTTATCATGCTGTCTATCTTTTTCACGGAAAGCCACGAATCATCTGAGGATTCCTCTTCTACTTTTGGGTTCTTTGCGCCAAAAGTGGAAGTGATCAAATATCTCAAGGCAGTCAACACATTGAGTTCTCCAAACTTAGTAGCCTCCTCTACATTTATGCCAGCTTTCACCAAGCGTTCCGTATCGGCAGGAGTGTCCGTAATTCGAAGTTTAGCCTCATCTCCCTCTATTCTTGACAAAATCTTCATCAAAGTAAAGCGGTCGAGTGAAGCCATACGGTCTGTCTGTCCAAACTCTCTTGAAGCCAACAGATAAATCAAAGCCTCATTGGCTGCACGATAGCCTAACTTGAAAGGAGTACTCTCCAAGAGTGCATTCACCTTTTTGAGATAATCGATGGTAAATTGAGCATCATTGCCAAGCTCTTCACTGATTTCCTTGGCTTCGATATGGCGGTTTACCAACAGACTATTCAAGGATACATCCTTGCCATACTTTCCATTTTCGAAATCAGCAACTATCGCTTTCAGTTCATCATCGGTGGTATCTTGCAAGAAGCTGTCATAGTTCACCTCATTCATCTCTATGGACATCGCTCTATCCAAGACCTTTCGAGAGAAAGAGAAAGTGGTCTCGTCCATATTCACCGTTCCGATAACCATGAGGTTGGCAGGGAGGGTGAGACCTCTATCAAGAAGATTGTTTTCAACTTGCTTGTCAATGTTTTCTCCAAGATATTCATTGAAGCTATGCATCATATCTCCAGCAATAGGTTTACCAAATTCCTTGAAAGGCTTGATAATAGGGTCGGTCATATAAACTCGTTTTCCATTCTCTTCCTCAAATCCACGACTCTCGATAGCACTCAGAAACTCTGCGAAATATTCCTCAACAGGTGCCAAGTTCATCTCGTCGAGACAAAGGAAGAACGGCACATCAGGATTTTGCCATGCTCTCACGATGAACTCCACGAATGGAGTAAACACATAATGAGGGGTTGGGATATTGGAGAAATATCCCACCACATCCATGGAATTATGCCAATTAGGCTTCACCTGAATCAACTGGAAGTTGGCTGGAGAATGTAGCGACCATCGGTCTTCTGCGAAGTTCTCGCTCTTGTATCCCTCGCTATACTTCTCTTGCAACTCCTTCGTCACCGTGGCTTGCGCCAACTTTCTCACGATACGGCTCTTACCTGTACCTGAGATTCCTGCCAAAAGGAGGAATGGCTTGGTGCGGAGAGCTGCAAGGTAAGGAAGGAAATGGGAAGAGCCTTTAATTTGCATTTTTGTCACGTCAGGTTTAGATTGCATCGAATAATATTTATCAATATTTTCCCTAAGAATCAACAAACATTTGATACCATCCATTCCCGCATACAATGTTTGAAAGAAAGGCGCTCTCGTCAATTCACCCGCTCTTGCACTAACAGAATATGGCTTTTCCAAAGATATCGTATTATTCGGGATTCCCAACAATGATTTACATGATGCCAAAGATAACTTCTGGTCTTCAAACCCCAAACCAACCTCTTCCAAACTAAACCAATCTTCAACTATCTCTTTTGAAAGATGATAGTCTTTACAAAAACGTGATAGTAACTCAAACGCTGTTGGCTCTTCGTAAAAGCCAACAAACTTATACAAAAAAGCTATCAGAGAATAAATACTAATCGTTTTTTTGATATATCGTTCTTTTACATAAGAATACCATAATGAAGAGAATTTTACATAAATATCCGAGTCGCCATAACTTCCTGCATATTCTGAAAGATAAAATTCAGAATCTAACCATTCTGCCAAACAACCATCACTAATACGATATGTCATATTAGGAATTATGCGATCTGTGTTTAACGAACGCATAATTCCTAACAAGCCAAACAGCTTATTCTCTACATTTCCCTTAATTTCATCAAAGGCTTCATTGATAGTTTGTGCTGAAAAATAAACCATAATCATTCATTATTATATGCTTTAATCATTGCTTCTGCAATTCTTGTAATTACAGGAACGCTTACAGAATTACCAAGTTGCTTATATGCTTGGTTATCAGAAACTGTGAACTTGAAATCATCTGGAAAACCTTGAAGTCTTTTGGCTTCAAGAACAGATAGTTTTCTACCGATATCCCAAAGTTTAGGAGTTCTACCAGCTATTATAGTTGGCGCATAAGTATCCAAACAAGCATAAAAAGCTTCTTGAATCTGAGTCTTTGCAACGTCCCCAACATGAAAGCGTAAAGAGCCATCTGGCTTTTGATAAGAAAAGATACCATATTTTCCTTTTTTTGTATTTGGAGCATATTTGGAATTGTCATGTTGCACACGCTCAGCCTCATGGCAGTGAGCAAAATGATATTCGATTCTATCCCTTTCAAATTTAGTCAATTTCAAAGAAGGATTGTCATCTTTCAAATCTACAATATCGCGCAAAATAGGTTTTCCTCCCAATGGAGTTGGAAAAGAAAAATCAACCTTCTTGTCAAATCCGACACAATACCAACGTTCACGTTTCTGCGGTAATCCATAGTCTAATGATGAAAGCACTTTCCAATGAACATCATATCCCAACCCTTTCAGATTTTCCAAAATAACCTTTAGAGTTCTACCAGCATTATGAGAAACTAACCCTTTTACATTCTCCAAGAAGAACATTTTTGGCTTATGATATGCCAAAATTCTACATACATCAAAAAACAAAGTTCCTCGTGTTTGGTCTTCAAATCCTTGGCATAATCCAGCATAACTAAATGGTTGACAAGGGAATCCAGCTGTTAAAATATCAAAGTTTGGTATATCTTCAACTGGAACTTTTGTTATATCTCCAACTGGCACTTCCCCAAAGTTATCAAAATATGTTTGCTGCGCAAAAGCATCTATGTCAGAAGAGAAAACACATTGAGCACCAGTTTGTTCCAAAGCCAAGCGAAAACCGCCTATACCACAAAAAAGATCAATAAATTTATACTTACATCGTTTAGTCATTTTATTCCATCTTCACCTATGAGACAAAACGACACAAGAGAAGCTTCCACCAAGTACATACTAAGTATGTTCAAGGTGGATAGCAAACTTCACTTAAATACATCGTTTGTTTCTTTATTTGTACTAGCAGCAATGCTTTTACAAATTAAGACGACCCATCGGGCAATCTTTATGTAAGGAAGGAATGCCGCTATAGAGTAAGAGCGTAAAACTAATTTGGGAAGCGGGTCAAGGTTGCAAATACCCAAGAACGAAGATAAAAGAAGCGTGAGCTTCACTTATCAACATTCTTAGGCATTTGGCGTGGCCCGTTCATTCCGATAAGTTCCGCCCACGCTATAGCGCAGGCGTTCACTGAACTTATTTTAGGAACGAACATCTTTCAATCGCCAAATTTTAAGAATGTTCCAAATATGTTGTAAACGCTTTAAATCAATATGTCTTATGTTATATTGTTCTTTCTGTTTCTTATTTTCTTTTTTAAATTGTTATACATTATGTTATCTGCAGCACATCCCGAAGGAAAGATGCTGCAACTTGCGGCAAAGGTACAAAGAATTCTTCAATTATCAGCATTTTTCGAGGAAAAACTATACTTTCTTCCCTCGGAATCTATTTTTCCCTCTATTTTTCTGCATTCTTGCACCCAATACTAGCAAGAAGCTAGACATAAGAAATGCTTTGAGAGGAGACCTTACAACTCCAAAGCCCTTGGTTCCATCAAGAAATCCATCAACCCTATCGTCAAGATACCATACTCATCCCTCCAAGGCTTGATATCATCTTTCACTACGATGATTTTCTTGAAAGAATCGTTGATTCTGAGCAGTAAAGCCATCTCCTGTTTTCGTTTGTCCTCATCGGGCAGTGCCAAGGCAGACTGGATAGAATTTTCTCTGTATCTGCATCATTGTATCTTATGTATCTTACGAAGTTTTTTTGGCAATATTGCCACTTTTTGTACATAGATTTACCTATCACCTACTACTAAGACAGACATACCATTCTATTTCCTCATCACCGCCTCCATCGTGAACATCATCCGTACTTTTGAAAATACATGGCGATGAAAAAACACCAAAAACATACCGATAGTGGTGCCAAAAGTCGTTTTTTTTCTTACTTTTGGCACCACTATCGGCACTTTTTGGCGATTTTTTATTGATTTTCCAGTATTTTGTTCTATCTTTGCACCTGAACCAAAGAAGGAAAGATATGCTACAGAACATCATCGGAAGAAAACGAGAAATTGAACTAATTGAGAATTGTCTCAACTCTAACAAGCCAGAGTTCATCGCTATCTACGGAAGGAGACGAATTGGGAAGACCTTCCTCGTCAAACAACTCCTGGGCGACAAATTCAGCTTTTATATGACTGGTGTATATCAATGCACCAAAACAGAGATGCTCACTTACTTTAGCGAGCAACTTGCCGCATACTCTGGCAAAAAGCAGACAAGACCCAAAACTTGGTTTGAGGCATTTTCCCAACTTCGCACATATCTTGCCTCTCTCCTTGACCAGAAAGACCCTATCATTATTTTCATTGATGAGCTACCATGGTTAGACACCCCAAAATCTAACTTCATCAGAGCCTTGGATTTGTTTTGGAATGGATGGGCATCCGACCAACCCAACATTAAGTTTATCGTTTGCGGCTCCGCGACCACATGGATGACCAATAAGCTAATAGGCGACAAGGGAGGTTTGCACAACAGAGTAACCCGAAAGATATACCTTGCTCCTTTCGACCTCAACGAGTCCGAACTGTTTCTGAAATCCAAGGGAATCGTATGGACCCGCCATCAGATAGCAGAATGCTACATGATAATGGGCGGCACACCTTTTTATCTGAACATGATAGACAAGCAATACAGCTTGCCTCAGAATATCGACATGCTTTTCTTTACTGAAGGAGCAGAACTATCCCATGAATATGAATTTCTTTTCCGTTCCCTTTTCAAGGATTCCGTTCTCTATCGAAGAATCGTGGAATTATTGGCAAAGAAGAAGATTGGAATGACCCGAGAGGACATCATGAAGTCACTCCATCTGAAATCTGGAGGAAAATTATCCGAAGCATTCTCCGATCTCATCAGTTGCGACTTCATCAGAAAGTACAATTCATTTGGTAACAAGTCGAATGGAGCAATGTATCAGTTGACTGACCTCTACACCTTATTCTATCTACACTATATCAAGGACCGAGAAGAGACCGACGAACATTTGTGGAGCAACATGATTGATTCCCCATCCCATCGGGCATGGAGCGGCTATGCCTTTGAGCAACTCTGCTTGCATCACATCTCACAAATCAAGAAGAAACTGGGCATCACTGGCGTACAGACCAACGTTTATTCTTGGCAACAGAAAGCCGACAAAGAGAAAGGCATCGAGGGGGCACAAATAGACTTGGTACTGGACCGTCGTGACCAGATTATCAATCTTTGCGAGATGAAATATTCACTCAACGCATACGACATCACTCCTGCCTATCTCAAGAAGTTGATAGAGCGCAGGGAGACTTTCCGCCAAGCCACCTCTACCAACAAGGCACTGCATCTTACCTTTGTCACTGCGACAGGAGTCAAAAAGAATGCGCAAGAGGGAATGATACAGAGCGAAGTGGAACTGGATGACTTGTTTGGGGAGAAAGCATAAGTTTACTCTTTCCTACTCCTATATAAAGTGGGGGATGCTCCGTTTCTTGATATGTACCAAATCCAAGGCGTATTTCGCCACCACATTATCCTTGTCCTTGCAGATGAGCAAGCCGATGGTCGGATTGTCTATGTCTGTCTTGAACTGAAGGCTTTATCCATATCACCCTTACATTTATCAATGATACGGCGATGATGATCCCAAGAAATAGAGGAGAGCAATTTGAAGAACTTGCTCATATAGCGCAAGTTTATGGGCGAGAATCCCTTCAGCCCAGGCATTTCATTCTTCAAGTCCCGACTAAGATTTTTGTAAAACCCTGAATAAACTCGGATATTCAGCCGATTTTATTCATTTTAAACGTCGTATTGAATAAAATCAGTACTTTTTTATTCAATACGACTTAGATATTGAATATTTTTTATTATCTTTGCAGCGGTATTACCAAATGACTAAGAGACAATGAGAACGATTATCAACAACCAAAAAAAAGAGCGTGACTTGCTTATGTCTCGCACTTATCTCACACGTCATACCCAATATGACGTGGAGGAACTTTTGGCTAGCAAACAAATCAAGCTAATCACAGGACCAAGAAGAACAGGCAAATCAACAGAGGCTTTGCTTATGTTGAAAAACAAGAACTTCGCCTATCTCAATTTCGACGATGGCAAACTACTCTATGCCTGGGACGATGACTTGGTATGGGAATCGTTACAGTTGGTATATCCGAACTTCGACTATCTCCTATTGGATGAAGTACAGAATCTTACAGGATGGGACCTATGGGTTTCCAAACTTTACCGCTTGGGAATCAATATGGTTATCACAGGTAGCAACGCCAAACTGCTGAGCAGCGAGATGGCAACCTTGCTCACCGGCAGATACATCCAAATAGAAATGCTACCATTCAGTCTTTCTGAGTTTTTCACTTGGAACCACAAGGTTCTATCTGACATCCAGACCGAAGACATGGCATCGGCGCAATCACTCATCAACGACTACCTGCACAATGGCGGCTACCCGGAAACGGTATCGGCAAGGGGCCTCACCCAAAGTTATCTCTCCACACTCTTCGACTCCATCGTATGGAAGGACATCGCCAAACGGCACAACGTAAGGAATGTGGAAGACTTGAACAATCTAGCTCTGTATCTAGTTTCCAACTTCTGCAATCCATTCAGTGCCAATGAACTGGCTGAAGAGTTAGACCTTTCAAGCGTCGCCACCACCAAAAAGTTTATGGGGTATCTGAAAGAACCCTATCTTTTCTTCTATCTTCCGAGATACAACAACAAACTGAAGATGATGAAGAAAGCTCCGCAGAAAGTTTATGTCGTTGACAATGGTTTTGTAGCGGCCAAAGCCTTTAGTGTAAGTGAGAACTTGGGCAGGCTCTTGGAAAACCAAGTATTCATCGAATTGGTCAGAAGAGGTTATAATCCAGAGAAGTCCCTTTTTTACTATCGCTCTCGCAATGACAAGGAAACAGACTTCGTTACCAGAGAAGGCACTCATGTGGAATCACTCATACAAGTATGCTACGACTTGACTTCTCCGAAGACGCTGAAAAGAGAGGTGGATAGTCTTGTGGAATGTGCTGAAGAGTTGAAATGCTCTCGTCTGCTCATTGTGACGATGAATGAAGAAAGAGTCATCGAGAAGAACGGCTATAAGATAAAAGTAGTGCCTATCTGCAAGTTCTGATTTTGCGAAAGTTCATATTCCCCATCTTTTTGGGGAATATTTCCACACCATTTACCCATATTCCACAATGGATAAATTTCTTGGTATTTTACTAACTATCTGATTACAAGCGCTTTCTCATATTCCACATATTTTTGGCACGCTGATTGAAACTATAGTTTGTGGGTTCGCCAATGAAGAATCCACAAAACATTAATATTCACAATTTAAAAACGATAAGATTATGAAGAAGTTAGTATTTGCAGCTATCGCAGCTATGGTTATGGTTTCAGTAAGCAACGTTTTCGCAGTAAGCAAAATGGCAAGTGACTCACAAGTAGCTCCTGTTGACACAGTGGCTCCAGCAACTCCTACCGACTCAACAGTTGTAGAGACACCAGTGGAGACTCCTGCAGAGACACCAACAGAATCTGTGGATACCACTCAGAAAGAGGCTCCAGTTCAGACTGAGGAAAAGGTTGAGGAGAACGCTCAGGAAAAGGTTGAGGAGAACACCCAGGAAAAGACTGAGGAGAATGCTCAGCAGATCAATGAGGTTCAGCAGACTACAGAGCCTTCAACTGTTGCTGAATAAGAATTATCAGACAATATTTATTCAATAGTATAATAGAGGAAGTAGTTTATTCATCAAGGTAAAAGTTTAATTCAGGTTTAACAGGTTTAAATTGTAACTATTAGCACTTATAAATAGGTGTAACATTTAGGTTCGGTTAATGAAAAAAGCCTGTCGGCGTGATGCCGGCAGGCTTTCTTTTTGATTACTTGACCTCGATGTGCTTAACATCGTCTTTCTTCTCTTCCTTGGCTACCTTAGGAATCTCAATCTTCAAGACACCATCTGTAACCTCGGCAGAAATCTTCTCTTGGTTGGCATCCTCTGGGAGAGCATAGCTCTGAGAGTAGTTGCTGTAAGAGAACTCGCGACGCAAATAGTGCTCTTCCTTCTTCTCATCTTTCTTCTCTGCCTTCTGCTCGATGGAGACGTTCAAGTAACCATCCTTGTCGATGTTCATCTTGACCATGTCCTTCTTCAAGCCAGGAGCGGCGAGTTCCATCGTATAGGCTTTCTCGCTCTCCTTCACATTGACAGCAGGAGCTGTAGCGTTCATGTGAGGCATCAAGTCTGTATCAAAGAAGTTATCGTTAAACCAACTGTTCAACCAATTTGAAACACTGTTATTATTTCTACGAGCTAACAACATAATGAAAACCTCCAATTATCTTTTTTTCGTCCTTCCTTCGTCTTTCGACTCCGTCGGGATTTCTAATTGTTCTTTTATTTATCCGTTCTTTGTTTATCCTGTTTTACTTCTCCTTTGTGCTAACCAATCGCTTGCTTATCGCAAATTCAAAGTGATTGCTTCGGCTTCCGAGGCTCCGGGAATCTTTCGAAACCCTCAACTGTTATTTATTAGGGTTCTCTTTCGTTCCCCTTGCCCTTTCGGCTTAAGCTTTCACTCTATTAATTAGCAACTTAAGTGCCAATGGCATTTGTCTCAGAGCAGTAAACAGATTTTGCCAAAATTGACAAAGAGCCTTGCCGAATTGGCATCAAAGGATAAATAATTTAATCATTGCTGACAAATTGGAAGGAAATATAAGCGAAATTACATCAAGTCGCACTTCTCCTCGGTGTTCTTCTCTACTTTCTCGCCATCTTTCAAGATGCGAGCCTTGTAACCGAACTTCTCGAAACCCTTCTGGAGTTTCTCGG
>ERZ808270.776-NODE-776-length-16427-cov-3.535121_pt1 | contig 16427 bp, 11 predicted proteins | sample MGYA00521082_ERZ808270 | MGnify/ENA primary metagenome ERZ808270 (study PRJEB31516, sample SAMN03275594) | gut metagenome | biome: mammalia-associated habitat; material: feces | host: Papio cynocephalus | place: Kenya | collected 2012-07-27 ... | reverse complement strand
ACAGATGCTTTCGGTGCCGTCTTCATCCATCCCATCACGGTATCATTGTCATGTGTTCCTGTATATACAACACAGTGATTGGTATAGGTGTGTGGCAGATAATCACTTCCCTCACGGCTGTCAAACGCAAACTGAATTACTTTCATGCCCGGGAATCCGGAATCCTTTAAAAGTTTGCGGACAGAATCTGTCAAAAATCCAAGATCTTCCACAATGATCGGAAGCTTGCCAAGTTTCTTCTCCAGCTGGTTAAACAGATCCATTCCCGGACCCTGTTTCCATTTTCCGTTCTTTGCAGTCTTATCTTTTGCAGGAATTGCATAATAAGAATCAAATCCGCGGAAATGATCAATACGGATAATATCATACAGCTCACTCATCGCTTTGATTCGCTTTGTCCACCATGCATAGTTATCTTTTTTCATTTCATCCCAGCGGAACAGTGGATTGCCCCAGAGCTGTCCATCTGCGGAAAATCCGTCTGGAGGACATCCTGCCACTTCAATCGGATTTAAATCCTCATCCAGATAAAACTGTTTTGGATTTGCCCATACATCCGCACTGTCTCCAGCCACATAGATCGGCACATCTCCGATAATCTCAATTCCGTTTTCATTGGCATATGCCTTTAACTCTCTCCACTGCTTAAAGAACAGATACTGAAGCATCTTGTAAAATTCAATATCTTCTGCGTACTTTTTTCTTGCCTCATCCAATGCCGCTGTATCACGCACACGAAGTTTCTCATCCCACTGGGCCCATGCTTTTCCGCCATTGGCATCTTTTAATGCCATAAAGAGCGCATAATCTTCCAGCCAGTCCTTTTCCGTCTCACAAAATGATGAAAAATCTTCCGGCATATTTTTTACAAAACGGGCATATGCTTTATGCAGCAATGCATAGCGTGATACATACATGGTTCCATAATCAATGTATTCCTCACTTGTGCCCCAGTCAAATGACTCACATTCCTTTTTCTTTAATAAATTTTCCTTGCACAGAATGTCCAGATCAATGAAATATGGATTTCCTGCAAAACTGGAAAACGACTGATACGGTGAATCTCCGTAACTGGTCGGACAGATCGGCAGAATCTGCCAGTACGTCTGACCTCCTTTTACCAGAAAGTCTACAAATTTTCTGGCTGATTTTCCCATAGTTCCAATGCCATAAGGTGATGGCAGTGAAGATATCGGCATAAGTACGCCACTTGTTCTCATAAGTGATTCCTCCTAAGATCCAATCTATAATTTATATCATACCACCTTTTTGTCCCCTTGTAAAAAGCATTTTTCAATGCTAGTATGAAAGAAAGGGATTACGAGGTGAAGAATTATGAACGACGTTATAAAACATAAAATCAAACACAATGCACACCGTGCACTGGTGTCCGTTAAATGGGTAATTTTTGCAATTATTGTCGGTGGTATCGTCGGACTGTGCGGCACTGCATTTTACTTTTGTCTGACGTTTGTCACCGTACTGCGCGGGCAGGACCCGTGGCTTTTGTATCTGCTCCCTGTCGGGGGTCTGATCATTGTCGGTGCCTACCATCTGCTGCGGGACGAAAAAGACACCGGAACCAATCTGGTCATCTCTGCCATCCACTCGGATGACGAGTTGCCTCTGCGCATGGCTCCTTTGATCTTTATTTCCACCCTGATCACGCACCTGTTCGGCGGATCTGCCGGCCGTGAAGGTGCTGCCCTGCAGATGGGCGGAAGTATCGGAAACGCAATCGGAAAAGTCTTCCGTTTTGATGACAAAGATAAACATGTCATGATCATGTGCGGCATGAGCGCTGCATTTTCCGCGCTCTTCGGTACACCAATGGCTGCTGCCATCCTTCCAATGGAAATTGTAAGTGTCGGTGTCATGTACTATACCGCTCTTGTTCCATGTGTGATCAGTTCTCTTGTTGCACACGGAGTTGCTTACCTGTTTGGTGTTTCCAATCAGTGGTTTGCGATTGAGCACATTCCGGATTTCGGCGTTCTTCCTGCCGTGCAGATTTCCATCCTTGCCGTGCTCTGCGCGCTGGTAAGTATTGTTTTTTGTGTTCTTCTGCACAAGAGTGAAGAAATTTACCGCAAACTGTTCCAGAATCCTTACATCCGTATCTTTATCGGTGGATGTATTGTTGTCATTCTGACAATGCTTGTCGGCAACCAGAATTACAACGGCACCGGTATCACCATCATCCAGATGTGTATCGATGGAACGGTCCGCCCGGAAGCCTTCCTGTTAAAGATGATCTTTACCGCACTGACTCTTGGTGCCGGTTACAAAGGTGGAGAAATTGTTCCTTCCTTCTTCACCGGCGCAGCCTTTGGCTGTCTGTTTGGAACGCTGACCGGTATATCTCCGACACTCTGTACGGCTGTCGGCATGACTGCCGTATTCTGTGGCGTTACCAACTGTCCGATCACCTCTCTGTTAATCAGCTTTGAGTTGTTCGGTTACGATGGTATGCCGTATTTTCTTCTGGCTACCGCTTTCAGCTACATGCTCTCCGGATACTTTGGTCTGTACCGGAGCCAGAAGATCGTGTACTCCAAATACAAAACCAGCTACATCAACAAGACAACTCATTAACAAGAACCACACAGCCAATCGCCGGCAATTCCATGTTCGAATGGAACGAACCGATTGGTTCGGTTCCTGCATGCAGGTCATCAATATATAACGTCCATGTCCTGTCATCCGGCAGCAAAAGTGTTTCTTTTCTGCCGGATGCGTTGTATGCCACCAGAAGTGTTTCTTCCGGCTGACGAATCATAAACGCGATGGTCTGTTCCGATGTCATTTCCATAAACAGAATGTTTTTCCGGATTTCTTCTGCCTCCGTCATGCGCAATCCTTTATGTACTTTCCGGAAAGCAATCAGTCCTCTGTAATACTGCTGCAGTTCTTTTTGTCCATCATTCCAGTCATAGCGCAGTACGTTTGTTTCATATGGCAGATTATAACTGTTTTCAGATACCTCTCCATTCTCCCCGACCGGTTTGGTTCGTGCAAACTCTTCCCCGCTCAAAAAAAACGGAACTCCCTGTGCGGTAAATACCATCGCAGCCGCCAGACGGTTCATCGCAAGACGTTCCCCTGTGTCACAATCTGGTCTGGATATCTGCAGTTTATCCCACAGCGTCAGATTGTCGTGACAGGACACATAATTGATCACTTTCTCCGGTGTGTCGGTCCATGTCCCACCGGCTGCATACGTATAAGCTGCATAATCTACCTGCGGATGCCACACGCCTCCGGTTGCACAAAAACGCACCGGAATTTTCATGTGATCCCTTCCACTGACATAGCCGCAGTCTTTGTTATAAAACACATGCCCCCGGACCATGTCCCGGATATCATCCGAAAACATTCCAATGCCATCCAGCATACGCGCGTTTCTTTTCATGGCACGTCGGAATTCCGGCATGGTTGAAGTGCCGCCTGTCCAGCCCTCTCCATACAAAATGATGCATGGATTGATTTTTCTTAACCGGCAGCTGATCTCATTCATCGTATCAATATCAAGCACGCCCATCAGATCAAACCGGAAACCATCCACATGGTATTCCTTTGCCCAGTAACAGACAGATTCCACAATATATTTGCGCATCATCGGCTGCTCCGAAGCAACCTCATTGCCACAGGCAGATGCATTGGAATATCTGGTTCCGTTCATCCGGTAATAATAATCCGGCTCGCATTTCTGCAGACAGCTGTCGAGATCATAGGTGTGATTATACACCACATCCATGATCACTCCGATGCCCTCCCTGTGAAAAGCTGCAATCATTTCTTTCATTTCCCGGATACGCACCTCTCCGTGGAACGGATCGGTCGAAAAAGACCCTTCCGGTACATTGTAATTCAGCGGATCATATCCCCAGTTATACTCCCGCTTCTTTTGTGCTGCCTCATCAATACTTGCAAAATCATACATCGGCATGATCTGCACATGCGTAATACCGAGCGATTTGAAATAATCCAGCCCGGTAGCTTCTCCCTCTTTGTTTTTGGTTCCCTTTTCTGCTAATCCCAGATATTTTCCCGGATATTTTACCCCGGAAGAGCCATCTGCGGTACTGTCCAGGACAGAAATCTCACAGATCACCAGATCTGTGCGGTTTTGAAAAACCGGTCCATGATCAGTCTCAAAATTCTCCGGATCGGTTTCCTTTAGGTCCAGGACCATACTCCGCTGCCCGTTCACACCGACAGCTACCGAATACGGATCCTGTGACTCCACGGTCTTGCCACTTCTCTCCAGACGGTATGTATAATAAACATGCCGCAAATCTCCGTCTACCCGAATTGTCCAGGTTCCCTGTACATCCCGTTTCATCGGAAGTGTATCCGACAGGCAGTCCCCGTCGCCTTCCCGATACAGACACAGCGTTACTGCATCCGCAGTCGGAGCCCAGAGCCGGAACGCTGTATATTTCTTTGTGTACACAGCACCCAGATCATTTCCATTATATGGAATCCTTTGCTGCATTCCCTCTCTCCTCCCTGAAATATGACATTTTCGTATTTTTTCGTAATTTATTATATTTTAATTTTATGTATCTGTAAATTGGAAAAATCACTAAGTTTTTTTCAATATTTTGTGAAATAAGACGAAGAAAAGAGGCATTCCATGTTTTACGCCATGAAATGCCTCTTTTTCCTGTTTTCCGTATTCGATCAACCTTATGCATTTGTAGCCTGTACCATCGCCTCAAGGGTTCTGACTGCTGCTCCGGAATCGATCGTCTTTGCTGCAAGTGCAATGCCATCTGCAATACTGTCTGCCTTTTTACCAATATACAAAGCGGCTCCTGCATTCAAAAGTACGATATCCCTCTTCGGTCCCTGTTCTTTTCCGGAAAGAATATCCTTTGTGATCTGTGCGTTCACAGCTCCATCCCCGCCCTGCAGTTCATGGATTTCACACCTCTTTAACCCAAACTGCTCCGGTGTGATTGTATAGGTAGTTACTTTTCCGTCTTTAATTTCAGATACCGTGGTCTTACCGGTCAGTGTGATCTCATCCATGTTATCTTCTCCGCTTACCACCATTCCCCGTTCTACACCGAGGTTCATCATGGTTCCGGCAATAACTTCCGTGAGTGTCGGAGAATACACCCCTACAAGCATTGCCTTTGCACGGGATGGATTAGAAAGTGGTCCCAAAATATTAAACACGGTGCGGATGCCGAGCTGTTTCCGTACCGGTCCCACATACTTCATGGCAGGATTAAAATGCGGTGCAAACATAAATCCGATACCGACCGTCTCCACACACTTTTCTACCACAGCCGGATCTGCGGAAATATTTACGCCAAGTGCTTCTAACACATCTCCGGCACCACTCTTAGAAGAAATGGAACGATTGCCATGTTTTGCCACCGGAAGCCCTGCTGCTGCCACAACAAACGCTGATGTTGTGGAAATATTAAACGAATAAGTACAGTCTCCGCCGGTACCGACAAAATCTACATAATCCGCTACCTTCGGACTGATCGTATTTGCCTTGTTGCGCAATACAGCTGCCAGTCCCGTAATCTCATCCAGCGTTTCCCCCTTCATGCGGAGCGCTGTCAGAAAACATGCAATCTGTGCCTCTGTCGCCTGTCCGGTCAGAATCAGCTCCTGTGCTTTCATCGCTTCTTCTTTTGTCAGATCTTTTCCCTCTACCAGTTTTGCCAGAATCTCTTTCATCTATGATATCCTCCTGTTTTATTCGCTTTTCCGTTACATTTCATTTAACTCTTTTTTGAATGTGCTGCAATAGTCTGCTGCAACCTGTGGATCAAAATTGTGTTCCCTCATCAGCGTGATAAAATGAGACCCTACAATAGCTCCGTCTATGATCTCTCGCATCGGACGCACATCCTCCGCCGTACGGATACCAAATCCCATCATAACCGGAATCTTTGCCTCTTTCTTTACCGCTGTCAGGTATTCTAAGATCTGACGGTGGAAGGTTGCTTCCTGTCCGGTAACTCCCATGGAAGACACGCAGTAGACAAATCCCCGCGCGTTTTTAAGAATTTTCGGCACACGGTCTTTGGATACCGGGGAAACCAGCTGAATCAGAATGGTTCCATCCTCTTTCTGTAACTGTGTCTGAAGTTCTTCCTGCTCTTCCAGCGGCAGATCCGGAATGATCAGTCCATCCACCCCGCAGGCATTGCACGCTTTTACAAATTTTTCCACTCCATAATGCAGTACCGTGTTGTAATACATCATAAATACAATCGGGATCTGCACACCGTCGGCCCGCATCTCTTTCATACAGGTAAATGTCTTCTCCAGATTTGCGCCGCCGAGAATTGCCTCATAGGAAGCCGCCTGAATAACCGGACCGTCTGCCACCGGATCGGAAAACGGAATTCCAAGTTCAATAATGTCCGTTCCTGCCGCTTCCTGTGCTTTGATAATCTCCTTTGTCTTATCATAATCCGGCAGGCCTGCTGTGATATAAGTAATAAATGCCTTTTCTTTCTTTTCCTGTAACGCCTGAAGCGCTGTCTCAATTCGATTCATCTCTGTTATGCCCTCCTTAATTCAGATATCCTTTTCCGTCAAGATAATCCGCAATCGTATTTACATCTTTATCTCCACGACCAGACAGACAGATAATCATGCTCTGGTCCATGGTCATTTCTTTTGCCTTTTTAAATGCATAGGCAACGGCATGTGCACTCTCGATTGCCGGAATAATTCCCTCTAACTTACACAGTTCCATCAGGGCATCCATTGCCTCCACATCCGTAATTGCCACATATTTTGCACGTCCAGTATCCCGCAAATATGCATGCTCCGGTCCAACTCCCGGATAATCGAGTCCGGCGGAAATGGAGTGTGCCAGCTGGATATTTCCATCGGTATCCTGCAGCAGATACGAACGCATGCCATGCAGTACTCCCGGCTCGCCCAAAGCCATGGCGCTGGCATGTTTTCCGGTCTCAATTCCAAGACCCGCTGCTTCCACACCGATCAGTTCCACCTCCGGCTCATCGATAAAATCAGCAAACATTCCGATCGAATTGGAACCACCGCCCACACATGCCATAACCACATCCGGGTTCTTTCCTTCTACTTCCATGTGCTGACGCTTTGCCTCCCGACTAATCACGCTCTGAAACTCTTTCACCATCTTCGGGTACGGATACGGTCCTACCGCAGATCCGATAATATAAAATGTATCCTCCGCTGTTTTTGCCCAGGTACGGATGGCTTCGTTTGTCGCGTCTTTTAAAGTATTGCTTCCGGATTCCACGGATACCACTTTTGCACCAAGCATCTCCATACGCATCACATTCAGTTTCTGTCTCTGGATATCTTCTTTTCCCATGTACACCGTACATTCCATATCAAACAGTGCTGCTCCTGTTGCAGTAGCCACACCATGCTGTCCTGCACCGGTCTCTGCGATCACCTTTGTCTTTCCCATACGCTTTGCCAGCAGAATCTGACCGATTACATTGTTGATCTTGTGAGCACCGGTATGATTTAAATCTTCACGCTTTAAGTAAATTTTTGTGCCGTATTTTGTGGACAGACGCTCTGCATAGTAAAGCGGTGTCTCTCTGCCGACATACTGTTTCAGATAATAATGATACTGTTTCATAAACTCCGGATCATGAATGGCCTCCTCATATGCCTGATCCAGTTCCTGTAAGGTATTCATCAGCGACTCTGCCACATACTGTCCGCCAAACTGTCCATAATATGCTTTCTTATTCATCTTTCTTTCCTTTCTTCTGCTTCCTCTTTGACACATGTTACAAATTGTTTTATCAATGCTTCTTCTTTTTCGTCTTCCTCTTCCACTCCGGAACTTACATCCACGATATCCGGGTCAAACAACCGGATTCCTTCAGCAACATTTCCGGCATGTAACCCTCCTGCCAGGACAAATTTTCTTCCGGCGAAAATGCCTGCCTGTCGGTCAATATGCAGCTGCTTCTGCCAGTCAAAACTCTGTCCACCGCCATAGCCTGCACCATCCACGACAATTGCTGTAATTTTCTGTTGCAATTCTTCCGGCAGTTCAAAAAAGCTCTTTGTTTTTGCTTCAAATTCTTCCGGATCTGACAGATTTACGGCATACCAGACAGGCAGTTCTGCCGCCATTATGGCATCCTCTGACAGCTTTCCATGGATCTGAATGATATCAAATTTCATCTGCTGCAGTGTCTGAATCTGTACTGCATCCGGGGAAACAATTACGGCAACTTTTTTTATCCGTGGCCGGATGCTTTCCATGATTTCTTCTGCCTGTTGTCTGCTTAAATTCCGCCTGCTCTTCTCATAAAAAACAAATCCTGCATAGTCGGCTCCTGCATCATTTACGTACTGCGCATCCGCAGGCTTTTTCAGTCCACAGATCTTTACTTTTGGTCTCATGCCTGATACAGCTCCTTCCATTTTTGTGCAAGTGCTTTCGGATTTTCCGATTCCATAAATGCACGACCGATCAAAAAGGCATCGACCCCACAGTCGCGCAGAAATTGCACGTCTTTATCTCCCGTAATACCGCTCTCTGCTACAAACACTTTATCTTCCGGCACATAAGGACGAAGCCGTCTGGTATGTTCCAAAGAGATCGTAAAATCCTTGAGGTTACGATTATTGACTCCGATGATTCTTGGGTTGATCTTCATCGCCCGTTCCACCTCTGCCTCATCATGGGTCTCAACCAGCACATCAAGTTCAAGTTCTCTTGCCAGCTGATAAAAATCATGCATCTGTGCATCATCGAGAATCGCAGTAATCAAAAGTACCGCATCTGCACCGATCACTTTTGCCTCATAAAACTGATACTCACAGATCATGAAATCTTTCCGCAAAATCGGAAGGTTGGATTTTGCCCGGATTTCTTTCAAATACTCAACATTTCCGTGAAAATGATCTTCCTCTGTCAGGCACGAGATGGCATCCACCGATGCATTGTACTCACTGATGCGCTCCATCAGATCAATCTTGCTGGTAATCGTTCCAAGACTCGGAGATGCTTTCTTAAATTCTCCGATAATAGAAAGTCCCGGTTTTTTTAAATTGTTATAAAAGCAGTTGGCCTCCCGCGTCTTTGTTTCCTCTGCCATGCGTCGCATTTCTGTTTCCGGAATGCGTGCCATGTGTTCAGGAAGCCGTTTTTTCTTATCTGCTACTATTTCATCCAGTATCATATCTCTTTTCTCCTAATATAAATTGTAAAAATCTAACACGTTCCATTTACGAAATTTTCGATGATGCGTTTGCCGTGTTCGGTATAAATGGATTCCGGATGAAACTGTAATCCCACAACCGGATATTCTTTATGACGCATTGCCATAATCTCTCCGTCGTCGGTCCGCGCCAGCACCCGCAGACAATCCGGCAGATCCTTTTCCTGTACTGCCAGGGAATGGTATCTTGCCACACGGATCGGAGAATTGATTCCGGTAAATACACTGCTTCCATCATGTTCAATCAGCGACTGCTTTCCATGAAACAATGCCTTGGCATAGGAAACGGTTCCTCCCAGTGCCTCACCGATACACTGATGCCCCAGACAGATGCCAAGGATCGGTTTTTTCCCTGTAAATTCTTTGACAACATCCATGCAGATGCCTGCTTCCTTCGGATTCTTTGGTCCCGGTGAAAGCACAATCCGCTCCGGGTCCATCGCCTTAATTTCTTCAATGGTAATCTTGTCGTTGCGGACAACTCTGATATCGGAGTTAAAAATTCCGATGTACTGATACAGGTTATAAGTAAAAGAATCGTAGTTATCAATCAGCAAAATCATAAATTTTCCTCCTCTATAAGCGTCTTTGCCAGTGCCATTACTTTATTGCAGCACTCCTGGTACTCATTTTCCGGAACGGAATCTGCAACAATTCCCGCTCCCGCCTGCAAATATACACGGTTTTTCTTTTTGATCATTGTCCGGATCGTAATGCAGAAATCCATATCACCGGAGAAATCAATGTATCCGGTTGCGCCTCCGTAGAGTCCTCTGCGCACACTCTCAAGTTCATCGATAATTTCCATCGCCCGGATCTTCGGTGCTCCGGAAAGTGTTCCAGCAGGAAGGAACGAAGAAACCAGATCCAGCGGATGAAATTCTCCTTTTTTCTTTCCTTCCACCATGGATACGATGTGCATCACATGGGAATAATTCTGTACTTCCATAAACTGTGTCACCTTGACGGTTCCGAATTCCGAAATCCGTCCCATGTCATTTCTCGCAAGATCCACCAGCATGACATGTTCGGCACGTTCCTTTTCATCCCGGAGCAATTCATCCCGAAGCAATGCATCTTCCTCAGCATCCACGCCTCTGCGGCGGGTTCCCGCGATCCGACAGGTATATACCCTGCTTCCCTGCTGCTTTACAATCATTTCCGGAGAACTTCCGATCACTTCAAAATCTCCATAATTGAAATAATACAGATACGGGGATGGATTCAGTTCCCGGAGTTCTTTATACAGCTCAAATCCGGTCTGTTTTGTCTCAATCGTCCATCTCTGGGAGAGCACCGTCTGGAAAATATGTCCTTCCCGGATGTACTGTTTGATCTTTTCAACTTTTTTGCAATACTGTTCTAAGGTATCGGACTGATTGACGATGACACCGTCATGTGTAAATTTTCTATCCGGTATCTGTCCGGCATTTTTTCTTGCCTCCTCAATCAGCTCTGCTGCTTCTGCCAGTGCTTTCTTTTTTCCGTCTTCCGAATCTTCTCCAAGAATCACTGCGGTCAATGTCTCTGCCACATGATCCACCAGAATAAATTTTGTCATGAGCATCATCTGGATGGTTTCGATTCCAATCTCATCCGGATTGTTATCCGGCAATACTTCCGCATAGCGGACAAAGTCATATCCCAGGTTTCCAACCAGTCCTCCGGAAAAAGATAACTCTTCATTTTCTTTTACAATATCAAACTCGCTGTAATATTCTTTCAGACGTTCGAGTGGATTTCCCTGCCGGATTTCTTCCGTCCCATCGTTTTGCCGAATCACGAGTGCATTCCCGCGGGAAGTAATAATCTCTTCCGGTTCTTTTCCAAAAAACGTATATCTGTCATAGTTTTTATCATAACTTTCCAAAAGAAATCCTTTTTTGTTTCCGACAAGACTTTCATACATGCCGATCGCTGTTTCATTTACAATGCTGACTGTCTTTTTGTATACCCGTAATCTTCGCTTCATATACTGCTCCTTTTCCTAATAAAAAACGCCCCCGATCCGACTGCTGCCGGATCAGGGACGATTATCCTCGTGGTGCCACCCTTCTTCGCTCCGTAACTGAAAAATAACAAAGGCAGCTATCTCCGAACCGGAAATAACTGCCACCAATTACGCAACCTCTTGTGATACAGAAAACAAAATCTCTTTGTCTCGATATCCTCGCCCCTGTAACGTGGGGAAACGGCTCAACTACTCGCATTACGCTTTCACCTTGCATCTAACGAATCCATTCCATGACAAACTATCCTACCGGCTCACACCTGCCGCCGACTCTCTGAAAGGAATCACCTGCTGTACTTACCTTCGCTCAATGATTTTATTTCTCTTTGATTTATTAACAGTTTAATACACTACAGTGTGTCTGTCAACCATAAATTTTTAAATTTAAGAAATCCGCTTTCCTACAACGACAAATCTTCCATCGTCCACATGATAGGAACAACAGGACAACGTGATAAACTCATCTCCGAATTCAGCCGTAACCTGCGTATCATAGAGTGCTGCTTTTTTAATGTTGCGATACCAGTCCTGAAACTCTTCTTGGGTATCCGCCTGAAAGAAATTATAATATTTAAATACCTGATCATTTTTGTAATACACCTGGGAATAAAATACTGCAATCAGTTCATACGTGCGATGCTCATATAAACTGTCAAACTGTATGATATGATGTTTTTTCCCATACACCTCATCCCGGTATCTCTGCAGATTGCCAAACATCTGCCCGGATTTCATGGTATGCCCGTGAATGATCAGGTTGGTTGTCGGATGGGTTCCATCCCTGTATTCCTTTTTGGCGGTTCCTGTTCCGGCATCTGAATCTGCGTCAAGAATCAGGGAACCGTTTACATTCTTGTTTCCATAGAAATCATACTCTAAGTAATATTCCTCATTCTCCTTTGTCTGCATAACCGGATAATCAATTATGGTATCCTCTATTTTTAACCAGCCCACGATATCTTGATTCTTTTCATACAGTTTCTGGTACTCCGGAAGCATCTGGGCCGGCGGTACTTTTTCCACCTGCTGTATCTTTACTTCTGTCGACTTCTGTGGTTGTTGTTTTGCTTTTCTTTTCTCTTTTCGAACCTGCTGCACACTGCTGGTTTCTGTCCACGACAGGAGATCCGGTGCCCACATGGCAGCCACACAGACTGCCATTCCCATCAGGCACACGAACAGAAGCACTTTATGCTTCATTGAAATTTTACTGTGTTTTCTTTCTTCTCCACATTCTTACAATCACATCCAAAGATGCAATTGCCGCACAGCAGACAAACAGTACTTTCCATATACCGGAAACCGTCATCTGTACGCCGGTTTTCGGCACATTATCTTTTTCATCCAAATTTGTTTTTTTAACCGGATCTGTTTTATCTGTTCTATCTGGTTTCGTTGTTTGTGATTCTTTTTCCGGAACAATTGTCTCTGTCTCCGGTTCCTCACTTACTGACGTTGGAGGCGTTGTTGGTGTCTTCGATGGCGTCGTCGGTGGTGTTGATGGTGTCTCCGATGGCGTCGTCGGTGGCGTTGACGGTGGCGTTGACGGTGGCGTCGATGGCGTCGATGGCGTTGATGGTGGAGGCGTCGATTTCTTCTGATCTTTCATCACGATCTGATTGCCTCCAAAGCCAATGACATTTCCATCGTTTCCAACGGTAAACGAAATGGTCTCCGCCACCACATAGCCGTCCGGTGCTGCAGTTTCCGTCAGTGTATATTTGCCCGGTTGTAACATCAATTTGTGTGGCTTTACCGTTCCATCTGCAATTTTTCCGTCATCCCCGGAAGTCCATGACTCAATCATTTCACCGGTATCCGCATGTTTTACCACCAGTTTTGCCCCCGCAAGTTCACTGCTGTTTGCCGCATCTACCTTGCTGATGAAAACCGGATAGGATTTTGGCTTTTCTTCATGCTTCTGATTGGCGACATACAGCTGATACATCTGCGTATCGGTTCCGACAAGCGTAAAGGAATACGTCTGGTTTCCATCCCGGATGCTCTTTGGATAAGAGACACGATTTCCACTCTCCCGGAAAATAAAATAACCCGGCTCGGAAACTTTATCATATCCATCGACCGTCTTTGTCTCTGTGATCTTATACAAAATATTGCGGTTCAATCCGTCAAATACTGCATAGCCGTCTTTGTCCGTCTGCTTTTCGGCAAGTTCTTTTGTCTTCGTCACCTCTCCGGTCTTGCGGTTAAAGGTCAATTCACTGCACGTAAATGTCACTCCGGCCAGTTTCGCGGTCTGATCGCCGGCTGCATATTTATAGACACTGGCACAGACGCTCTCCATTTTTGAGGTACCTTTGCTGGAAACCACCTTGTGTTTGATGGTATACGAAGAACTGCCCTGGTCCGTGCGGACACCCATCAGTTTACACGTATTCTTCGCGTTGCTTTCATCCAGATAATTTTGTTTTCCATCAGTGAGCGGACTTAAATTAACCGTTGCCTGATAGGTAATGACAACCTTTTTACTATCCGGCACTTTGACTGTCAGTGTCCGTATGGTCTGGTCATAAACTACCTGTTCTCCGGTTGCCTGTGTTCCGTCAATTTTTAAAGATCCCATCACATAATCCAGTGCCGGTCCCATCGTATCGACCAGTGTCAGTGTATCACTCTCCGGGTCTAAATCCTGCGCATTGGCATTCACCGTGATGGTATAATCTACCGGCTTTGTATTTTTCTCATAATTACCGGTCTTTGTGATAATATCCTCTTTGCTTAAATGCTTCCAGACATCTTTTTCTACTTCCGGATAAGTGATCCCGTTGATCGTAATCTTTGCCTTATTGATAAAATGATTCTTTTCGAATGCGAGAGATACGTCCTTAATCTTTGTCTGATAAAAAACGTAAACCGTTGTATTGGTGTTCACTGTCTCTAACGCTTTGCCGGTCAGCTGGAAGGTAACCGTTCCATCCCCGTTTTCACGAGCCTGAATTCCTTCTATCTTCTGTTTTCTGTTCCAGTCATCGGTATAAACCTCTGCCGATCCCTCCACATACATGGTATTTTTCGGCAGGGTATCGACAATCGTAATCGTATCTGCGTGCTTAATCTTATCGTTCTGCATCCGGCTTAACGGTTTGATTGCAAGCTTCCAGGACGTATACGGACTGCTTTCCTTCCAATACTTCCAGTCAACATCTTTTGTCATCGGCTCATCACAGGTATAACGGTAAGTCGCCTGTGCCTGCGCCAGCCAATTTCCATCGTCAAAGCAACTCACCCTGTTGGTGTACGAAGTCGACTTTTCCGGTATTTTATTAATTTTTGTTTGGAACGTGATTTCAATTGTTCCCGATGATACGGGGCCAAAAGAAAACGAAAGTTCTCCATTTTTCCCTGTGTTTATCTTCGGTCTTAGCAAATGAATAGAGTTTTTGAAAGAACATTTTGCTGAAGAAGGTACATACGTCATTCCTTTCGGCAGATAATCCGTCACGGAATACTTCCAATAGCCACCTTTCGGAATATTTGCAATAATTTTCCATTCCACAGTGTCGCTCTGGGAATCCTTTGTCAGACATTCCTTTTGGATATAATTAAAATTTTCACCGATCGTAACTGTATCGGAATATTCAAACATCTTTTCATTCCATATTTTTATAGAAAACGTATTCTTTTTCGTGTTTACGGCGTTATCTTTTACCTCTCCTATTGATGTCTGATAAGAAATTGTATACGTGCGGTTACAGCCCCGGGGAAGGGTAAACGTTTCTCCGTTTAACACTTTCTCCCATGTGTTTTCGTCTAATCCCGGAATCTTCGGATTACAGGAAAAACTTCCCGGAATATAAAAACAAGATTTATCATCAATCCGGTCCGAGATTACCGAACCTCTCAGATCCATTTTTTCCCCGTTTGGATTGATGGTAATCGTCCAATTAATTCTGTCACACTTTTTCTTTTCTTCTATTGTGCCGGTCTTTTTTGCCCAGTCACTCTTTTTGGTAATCTCTACCCCTTTTGTTGCCTCTGCATGGGAAGTTTTGCTTTTTACCTCAACGGTATTATTTCCCTGCCATTTGGTATCTCCCTTATCATACAGATAAATTTTTCTGTCGACAGTTACATGGTATGCTGCATAAATGGTCTCCCCGTCTGCCATTTCGGCAATCGTATAGGAAAAGCCCTTTTTATTTTCTGCCACACTTCCTGTTACCGTACCGGTATAAGCATTCTTACATGCGGCATCGGTATAAAATGAAATATCCTTATCCTGTAGTGTCAGATTGTCCTGCAGCGTATCTGTCACAACAACATTACTCTGCTTTCCGGTTGCGGTAATTTCCACCAGAAACGCGCTGGTCATGTCTTTCTCGTTGACTTTCCCACCGGTCTTTTTTACATGAATCCCATCGCCGCTCTCATCGCGCCTCATATCAATGGTAAAATCTCCAAGACCAAGAAATTTGTAAGTGGTTTTTCCTCCCTTTCCGTCATCGAGTGCTTCTTTACACAGTTTTCCTTCGATATCCAAAGAACCGGAACGATTGCTTCCGGTATAAAAAGATTCTTTCTCATAATTCACCGTCACCGTGTTTCCTTCCACGGTATAGGTTCCGTATCCATCCAGCGTATCGCTGTCTTTTGCAAAGTCAATTCCATCGGGCAGCTGATATGTCATCGTATGACTGTCTGCCGTTGGAAAATGCTGATCCACAAAGGACCATTCCAAATGAACTTTGACGGTTTCTCCATAGGGAACACTGATTGCCGATCCCGTGGAGACATTCACGCCATTTATCTGCACGTAACTTGCGTTTCCGACCAGATGGTCTGCCATATCGGTGCTGTCCATCCTTGTGTCGGGTTCATCTGCCGCCTGTGCATCGACGGAATTCACCTGAACCATGCCGATACACAATAATACTGCCATAAAAAATGACACTATTCTGCATTTTACTGACTTGCGTTTTTTCATGCCTCTCTCCTTTTCATAATTTTATATCGTAATTAAAATACACTTATTCTTTCTCGCAAGTCAACAGCAATACATGTCTCTCTTTCAGGTTCCCAGGCCTTATTTTTCTTTTTCTAATTATTTCTACGCGTTTTTATGTTTTTCAGCAATTTTTCAGCCCTCCGAAATACGCTTTCTTTTTTTTGTATTTTCGTGTAAAATCCCATCTTTGACAGTTGAAGAGCAAAAAAACGGTTGCAAAGCCAGTAAAATC
>ERZ808270.775-NODE-775-length-16444-cov-5.967905_pt1 | contig 16444 bp, 9 predicted proteins | sample MGYA00521082_ERZ808270 | MGnify/ENA primary metagenome ERZ808270 (study PRJEB31516, sample SAMN03275594) | gut metagenome | biome: mammalia-associated habitat; material: feces | host: Papio cynocephalus | place: Kenya | collected 2012-07-27 ... | reverse complement strand
ATACACCGAATATGCTCATCGGTATCGGTTGTGGTGCCGACATGTATATCAACAACGAGAAGGGCGAAGGCGACTTGGCAAACGCCAACTATCAGCTCTTCACTCCAGGCAACGCCATGAAGAATGATGCTATCATGGGCAATAGCGGATCCTTGAATTTTGCTACCGTCGACAAGCTCCTTGCTTCACTCGATGGCAACATGAAGCTTTACGGCCATAACTTTTTCTGGCACACCCAGCAGAATCAGACCTACTTGAAATCAGTGATTGCCCCTACCCTCGTGGTAGAAAGTGATAGCGAAATAGCCAATGTTCTCTCTGGCGACACATCCGATTTCAATGGCGGCACCACTGGCGGTTGGGGCTCATGGGGAAGCAATAAGGAAAGTGCAGAGGCAGTCGAAGGTGCAGGTCAAGATGGTTCAGCTGCCCTCGTCTTGAAAAATAAGGGTGATGGCAACAACTGGGAGGCACAGTGCGCCTATACATTCAACGAATATCTGGAAACTGGCAAAACCTACGTCATCAAGTTCAAGGCTAAATCCACTTCCCCTGCTGGCGTCATACAATTTCAGTATCAAAATGGTAGTACCTATGGCTCACAAGGTGGATACAACGAATTTACCGTGGGCACATCGTGGCAGACTTTCCAGCATGAGTTCACCATCACCGACTATGATGATGTAAACCGCATCATCCTCAATTTTGGTAAGGTAGGTGCTACTTATACTATCGATGACATTGAGTTTGGCTTGAAACAAGAAGACCCTATGGTGAATGTCATGGCAGGTGATGCTTCCGACTTCGAAGGCAGCACTTCTGGCGGTTGGGGCTCTTGGGGAAATAACAAGGACGATGCAACTGTAGAAGAAGGTGTCGGTTACAATAACAGCAAGGCCCTAGTCTTGAAGAACAAGGGTGATGGCAATGCTTGGGAAGCACAGTGTGCATACACATTCGCCGAGGCTCTACAAGCTGGCAAGAAGTACATTATCCAGTTCTACGCCAAATCTTCCTCTACTGCTGGCGAGTTGCAATTCCAGTATCAGAATGGCAGCACATATGGCTCACAAGGAGGTTACAACACCTTCAGTGTTGGTACAGAATGGACTAAATGTGAGTTCACATTTGCCCCAGAATACGATGATGTAAACCGCATTATACTCAATTTTGGCAAGGTGGGCGGCACCTATTATATAGACAACATCAAGTTTGGTCTTGCCAAGAACCAGAGCGCAGCTGTTAGAGGTATCCAGTATGTACAGGCATCCCATAAGTCAAGAAAAGCAAGTATGACAACTCGTGCCAGCCGCAAATACTATGTTCTGAAGACTCCTGCTGAGAAGCAGGCTGCCCTCGAAGGCGTGATGGATGCTTGGGTGAAGGGCGTAGCCGACCACTTGAAGGAGAAGGGCGTAACCCCTTATGGCTACGATGTCATCAACGAGCCTATCGCCGATGGCAGCAACAAAGTTCGCGGCATAGACGATGGCGTGTTCGGCGGTTCTTGGACTGACGATGATGGCAAAACGCAGTATGATGCAGCACCAGCAGAAAGTACAGAAGATGGCTTGACCCTCAACTGGGGCAGCAACCACTGGTATTGGGGCTATTACGTGCCAGACTATCCTGTGAAGGCATTCCAGTTGGCTCGCAAATACTTGCCAGAGGAAACCAAGCTCTTCGTCAACGACTACAACTTGGAAACATCTCCTGAAAAGCTTGCAGCCCTCATCAAGTTCGCACAAGACATCGATACCAAGAATGGCAAGCCTATCGTAGATGGTATCGGTACACAGATGCACATCACCCTCTCTTGCAGCGACGATGCAACCAAGAACGCCGAGAACATCGCCGCTCTCAAGGAGCAGGTAGACGCTATGTTCAAGACCATGGCAGCTACAGGCAAGTTGGTACGTGTCACAGAGCTCGACATCAACCCTAACACAAAGGATCCTTCTGCCAACCAATACAAGGCGCAGAGCGACTGCTATCAGATGATTATGGAGAGCTACAAGGCAAACGTGCCAGAGGCACAGCAGAGCGGAATCACCATCTGGAGCCTGTCTGACAACCCTGTAGAGCACGAGTACTGGCTCAAAGACATGAAGCCAAATCTCTTCGATGCCGACTACAAGCGCAAGTGGGCTTACAAGGGCTTCTGCGATGGAATCGCTGGCGAAGACCTTGGCTTGAAGTATGGTGGCGACGACTACAAGGCATATTACGAGAAGAACAATGTTTCTTCTACGATCAAATAAATTTAGATTACATACATTTTACTTAGACTTAGAAAACTTATAAAGAAGGCGATGCGTCGAGATGACGCATCGCCTTTAATCGTTTATGCTCTACATTACATGTGCCATGTTTTTAAAATGGAAGCATAGTCTCTCTACTTTTATTGAGTAGATACACCTTTCTATGTAGAGAATTTATAGAGATTTAATTTTTTCTGCTGATAGCCCGGTGAATTGCATGATTTGCTCTATAGGCAAACCAGCTTGGCGCATTTTTAAGGCGATAGCATTCTTTTCTTCAGTTTTGCCTTCCGCTCTACCTTCAGCTTTACCTTCAGCATGTCCTTCCAGTCTGGCATTTCCAAGTACATCATTTTGTATCATGATGGCGTTGACATGTTCGTCGTAGGCATGTCTTTCGGCATTTGACATAGAATAGTATTTCAACTTCTCGCGAGCTTCTTGCAATCCTGGCGCTTTTGTCTCAGGATTGATAACGCCGTTCTTAAGATAGTCAACCCATTCTTCCAATGGAGATTTTGCCACCTTGTTGAATTCATTTACGCGCACAAGGATGTATGTAGGGAATATCTCTGCCGGTGATTTTCTTACAATCGTATCTTTCTCTTTTGTACTGATGATAAGCTTGTCTTGCGTATGCAGACCGACAAAGTTGTTTTGCCCCACATAGATATAGTCTGCCCCCTTACCTAGGTCAAAGTAAAGAATGCTAATGGAATAGACTTTCTTTACCTCCTTATAGGTGTTGCCCAAATTGATATGTTCCGTAATGGCTTTTGCTACTCCATAGAGCACTCTTTCCAGGTAATACAACTCGCTAGTGTTCTGAATCTCTACGATGATGATTTCATCCTTGCTATTCTTAGCCTTGATGTCAACACGATTGAACTTGTCATCGGCTTCTTGTTGGTTACCTTCGCTCTCCAGGATGTCAACGATCTTAATCGGTTCTCCTAGGAACACGGTTAAGAAACCCTCAAGAACTCCAAAGTTAGCTTTTTGGCGAAGCAGTCTCTTGATGGCCCAGTCAAAACGGATATATTTATCTTTCAGTTCTTCCATACGTTTTCCTCCATAAAATAATTTTTGCTGCAAAGTTACGTTTTTCTTTTGGAAGGAGCAAGGATTTTAGCGAAAATATTTGAGGATGAGGAGAATGAAAAGAAAAAGGTGCATCCTTGACTGCCCGATGACGGGGAGGCAAGGAGGATGCACCTTTTTTATTTATTAAGCCTGATAATATACAGAATTATCTACCATTGATGGTCTGCATAAACCAGCGTCAACAAAAAGTCCCTCAAAACTCAGGTCTTCATCTATCTCAGGCCAATGAATTCCATATCGACTCAACACAAAGTCCTTGCGCTGTTCTGGAGTAGCATTAGCCAGTCGATTCCATCGGCTAAAAGGATAATTTGCCTTCCAACCATTTTGCGTTTCTGCCCAAACATGAGTATCATCTACCCATACTTTATTTACTCTATACTGCTCCATACATTTTTATTTTTGATTAAAATATTCTTTCCATCGCTCAACAATAACTTCCTCGTTTTCAGATATAATGGACTCTATCAAAGCAATGTCGTGCTTTTTGAATCCATGGTTATATATTTGCTTTAGAGGTGAAACATTATACTTCGCCTCATTTCCATCCTTGATTACATGAACGTGGATAGGCTCATGGTCATTCGAATAGAACATAAATCTAAATCCGAAAAATATAAATATTGTTGGCATAGTTCCTTTTTTCTGCAAAGTTACGCTTTTCTTTCGAAAGTAGCAAGGATTTTGGAGAAAATGTTTGAGAATGAGGTGAATGAAACGAAAAAGGTGCATCCTTGGTCGCCCTATGATGGAGCGACGGAAGGATGCACCTTTTTAATATTATATGCTCTGATGGAGGGGATTAGCGGCTACCACCAGCCCACCAAACATTTTCTGTGAAAATGTACATACCAGCATCATTGCCTGAGCCGAATGCCTCTTTCACGTTAGGGTTGGAGAGAACATCGCTTGAGCCGTATGGCAAGCGGAGTGGCCAACGGTTAGAACCTGCCTGAGTGTTCTTAGGGTTGGTCATAGCTACAGGGTAGCTGCCATCCACATAATTGCAACGACGCATATCGTTGTAGGTCTCCAACTGCTCGTCACGTGTCTGGGCGATGTACTTCTGTACCAAAATCTCGCTCAATGGGTTTGCAGCGAACTTTGTTGCAGTCTCGCCTGAAAGGTAAGCGGCAACAGCATCGTTGGAGATAGTTTCACCACTTGAAGTTGCATAATCCTCTATAGAAGCCTTCACTGCGGTCTCGAAATCAGATTTGGCGTCCTGTCCAAGACGAGCCTTAACCTCAGCAAGGATAAAATACAACTCTGACTTGCTAAACATATGACTGCCAACAGTCTTCTTACAACCATAGCTCAACCATTCCGGGGCATTAAAGTATTGACGTGTAGCCTGAGCCTCATTTCCAGGAGTACAGATAGTCGTGCTTGGAGTAAAACCATATTTTGCACCATAGAAATTATAATAAATATCATAATGATAAATAGGCTCACGTGGGTCTTCACGACTAGTCAACAAATTATTTACTGTAGTCGAAGAAGCAATGTAATCACGACTATTCCAGTAAGCTGACCATGAATTTACATTTGCATTTCCATCAAATACGTCAAGCAAAGCGCCATCAAAACCGTCTGCAATAGCTGCATTAGCTTCTGTCAGTATTGTATTTAATTGTGCAGTCTTGTCATTTGCACGTCCTAGCTCATGCAAATATAGGCGTGCCTTAATCGCATGTGCTAAACCACGCCATTTTTTGCAGTTCCCGTCGAACAAAACATCTTGACTTCCTGCATTTACCATCTTGCCATCAATAGCCGTGTCAAAGTTATCAATAGCGGCAGTTAACAGGTCGAAACAATGTTTATAGATGTCTTCCTGCTTATCAAGTTCTGGAGCAGATATTCCATTTGTCAAAGCCTTAGTACAAGGAATATCACCAAACAAGTCTGTCAAAATGGACCAGTTATAAGCTGCAAGAACCTGCCCCATTCCCTGAACATCTGACTGACCGGCGCTAACACCTCCCTCGTTGCACTTCTCTATCAACTGCTTAATGTTGTTGAGGTTGAGATATGTACCATTCCACTCATTGTCAAAAGTAGAAGCTGCAGCAATCTCATTGAGGTTACGGAGTTCAGCATTCTTTGCCTGGTTGTTACCACAGCCAAAGGTTTGCTCTGTATAAATTGAGGCATACCATGCGAAATTACCACAGTTGGTGGTGAACACGCTTGCTACAATCGCATCAGTCAACTGTACGCTTGCAGAAACTGCATCTTGTGCAGGATGCTCATTATCCTTGTTGATTCTATCCATAGTATCCTCAGAGCATGAAACTGTCATCACGGATACTGCTGACACGGCAAGAATACCTAATATATTTTTGAATTTCATCATTGTTTTATCTTATTTATGTTTGATACTTTAATGATTCCGAGGTCGGCTTCCTGATTAGAATGTAATCTTGAAACCACCACCGAAGCTAGAAGTATTAGGTACAGAGAAGCGCTCAAAGCAACCACTCATGTTACCATTACCCTGAGAACTTTCTGGGTCGAGATCCTTCATCTTAGACCAAAGAAGGATGTTACGAGCAAAGCCATATACAGAGATGTCGATACCTGCAATCTTAGGCAACTGATAGTTCAAGGTTACATCACGAAGCTTCAAGAAACTACGGTCATAGATACCAGCCTCTGTCACATCATGGTAAGCCTGCCAATAATCCTGCTTGCTTACCTCGATGGTATTAGGCTGACCTGTAGCCTCGTCGATGCCCTCTACTACCATAGTACCCTCATGATATGGAAGAGATTCTTCTGATGCACCGAAATAATTCATGGTCAAGAGTGTACCATTGTACATCTTTCCACCCTTCTGCCAATCCATGGTAGCGGTCAAAGTTAGGCGCTTCCAGCGAGCCTTCAAGTTGAAACCCATATTAAAGTCTGGAGTACACTCACCCAAGTTCTGGCTATCCGATGTACCCTGTGGCAAACCTTCAGAGAGCAACAAACGTCCCTGCTCATCACGCTTGAAAGCGATACCATAAATGTTTGGATAAGTATAACCTGCCTGAGCACGAACCTGTGGCTCAACGAAACCACCAAGCATGATGCTCTCTACGCCATCAGCCAAAGACTTAACCTTGTTGTTCAACTTGGTGAAGTTTACACCGAGATCCAAGTCCCAATCTTTCATCTGGATGATGCTTGCATTGATAGAGAACTCATGAGACCAAGTAGTCATCTCACCTGCGTTAGTACGGAGGTACTGATAACCAGTGGAACCGGCTGTAGGGACGTCGAAGATTTGGTCTTTGATGTCCTGATAGCTGGCTGTATACTCCAAGCGAATGCGATTGTCAAAGAAATTCAAATCTGCGCCAAACTCCCAGTTTACTGTGTTCTGTGGCTTCAAGTTCTTATCAAACTTTACATAGTATGGACTATAAGTACCAATTCCATTCATTGGATAGCTGATAGGCGTAAATTGATACATGCCACTTCCATAAGTTGGTACATAATAATAGTTTTCATAGTAGTGACCAGCCTGGCCTACCTGGGCGAATGATGCACGAAGCTTACCATAAGAAAGGATATGATTTCCCTTCAAAGCTGGGAGCTCTGTGAAAATCCAACCAAGTGATACAGATGGGTAGAAGAAGCTACGGTTGCCACGTGGCATGGTAGAAACGATATCGTTACGACCTGTCACAGTCAAGTAAAGCTGATTAGCATAACTTAAAGACAACTGCCCGAAGAAACCAACGGTGCGCTCCTCAGCTTTATACTCACTGGTATAAGCCTTTACTAGTGTATTGCTGATAGTAGGCTGACCATAGAACAAGAGGTTTGTGCCATCATAATCCCAATGGCGTGCATAGTCGTGGTTGAACTCAGAACCGAGCAATGCACCGAAGTCCCACTGCTGGTCTGCACCCCACTTGGCTGTGAAGTTTGCCGTGAAGAGGTTATTGAAAATATTGTGCTGAACACCATAGTTTTCAACTTCACCCTTGTTATTATAAGCAGAACCGACTTCTGCAGTAGTTGTGTTGTTGGTTGTATATACATCGAGACCAGCCTGCTCACGGAACACGAGATTGTAACGCTCTTTGTCCCAATTGAAATTAGGGCGGAACTCTACATATGCATTGCCGAATACACGGTTGGTATGCTGACGGTACTCATCATTATCTGCCCACCAATATGGGTTGTTGAATGATGTTGAACGGAACAATACTTGTGATGTTGGGTCATCAGGTACATGTGTAGGAGTACCTTTCAAATTGTATTCTGCTGGTGCGGAATATACCACGTTTACAATACCACTATTAGCACCAGGAGCTGATGTAATTTTTGTTGAGCTATAGTTAGCAGAGAAACCAGTCTTCCACTGCTTATTGATTTCGAAATCAACAGCACCACGAGCAGTAGTACGCATCATACCTGTAGAAGGAATGATACCTGTCTGATAAGTATCGCCAATACCGAAAGAATAAGCCAAGTTGCCATTCTTCTGGGAAATACCGAAGTTAGAATTCTGAGTGAAACCAGTCTTGAAGAAATCACCTACATTATCATATGTCTGAGGTGTAGTCCATCCATCCAGCCCTGCAAGTGCATACTTTGGATTGTAGTACATTCCCTGGTGCTTGCCATAAGCTTGAGTATACTTATTGTCTGTATTGCCACCGTATGTAGCATCGTTTGGTAATTCTGAAATCTTAGGTCCCCAAGACATTGAAGAAGTTGGATCATAAACAGTATTACCATCATCATCGTAACCACCTTGGGCGTAAACATCCTGATGCTTGAACTTCTTGCTAAGAGTCTGCGCACTCAAGTCGGTAGAGAATGTGATGACTGGGCGACCACCATTAGCCTTGCCACGCTTGGTAGTGATAATAATCACACCGTTAGAGGCACGGATACCATAGAGGGCAGAAGCTGCCTGACCCTTCAAAACGTCAATGCTCTCGATGTCGTCTGGGTTGATATCGATGGAACGGTTGGCGTTATCTGCACCAGTTACAGACTGACCAGTACTGAAATCTGCAGAAGAAGCGATAGGCATACCATCTACTACATAGAGAGGGGTGTTGTCGCCTGAGAAGGAACGAGCACCACGAATCACAATCTGGGCTGATGCACCAGGGGCACCAGAAGACTGACGGATGTCAACACCTGTCAACTTACCCTGCATGGCGCTAGCCAAAGAGCTAGTACCTGCAATGTTCAAGTCCTCTGAACTGAGTTTTTGTGAAGCATAACCGAGGGCCTTCTTGTCGCGAGAAATACCCATCGCTGTGACAACGACCTCGTCAAGAGTCTTGTTGTCAGGATCCAATACAATCTTAACCTTCTTTCCATCGGCCTTCACGGTCTTAGGCAACATTCCGAGGTAAGACACCTCCAGCTTTGCGCCAGCTGGAACGTTCAATGAGAAGTTACCGTCTACGTCGGTAACAGTACCAGTATTAGTACCAGCTACTTTGATGGATGCGCCAATCACTGGGCTTCCATCCTCAGAAGAGGTAACATTACCGGAAACTTGAGTTTGTGCCAGTGCCATTCCTAAACTCAGGAAAAGGCAGGCGATAAACGTCATGAGTCTTTTTTCCATAAATCTCTCTCTTTTTAAAAATGAATGAATATATAATGTTTAATTATTTTTTTCTCCACCTCTCGCCCCGAGGTAGTCGGCTCACCAACTATACCTTATTTATTATAGGGGGCGTATAAAACTTATCTAAATTTTAAAAATATTTTTAATCGGGTGCAAAATTAAGCATTATTTAGGAAATCACCAAACATTTTTCAAGAAAAATAGCATTTCTACCTGCATTTTGTTATAAAAATCCGTTTTTTATGCATTTCCACTTATCAATTATAAGGAAATGGCAGCACTTTCGAAAGAAAATGCTGCCATCGGTTATTTCTTAGAAATCAAAATATAATCTTACGTTGAACATGCGGTCAGCCTATTGATTGGTCAATCGCTCTATTTGCTCCTTGCTCAGACCAGAATACTTTACTATTAAGTCTATGTCCATACCATCAGAAAGCATCTTGAGAGCAGTTTCTTCCTGTTGCTTGTTCTTACCTTCAGCCAGGCCTTCTTTCTTTGCTGTATCTATGGAGTTTTTTATGTCTCTATAAGCAACTTTACTGGCTTCATACTCACGCAACTCTTGGGGAGTGAACTTCGCGATTTCAGCCTCTTCGAAAAGACGGTCAAACACTTTGTCTCTCAATGCCTTAGGACGTTCTTCTAACTTGTAGAGGTTTTTGAGGGCAAAAAGCCATTTGTCGTATAAGGTTTCTAACTCATCCAATGTCTTATCGAACTTGGCTATCTCGACATAAATGAATTCCAACTTGTCATAGAAGATTTTATGGGTCGCTGTGTCGCAAAGTTGCACATGATGACGGAGCTTTGCTTTGTCGAACGCCTCATCGTTCATGTTGAAATTCAGTAGGGCCACAGTATAGACATGATTGAGTTTAAAGTCCCAGTCCTTGCCTTTCGGCGCCTGTTCTCTAATAGGGAATGTCGAATAGAACAAGGAGCGGTCTTTGAAATATGTTTGATAGGCATTCTGCATCTCGACAATGAATTTTTCACCATTTTCTCCTTCGCAATAGACATCGAATATGGCCTTGCGGTCAGTATACACGTCACCAACATTCTCAGAGTTTAAGTACTTTACATCCTTGACAACTTGTTTGCCATTAAACAAGCTGTTAAGGAAACAAATCAATAAATCTTTATTGATGGCTGTTCCAAAAATACGCTTAAAACCAAAATCGGTGAGCAAGCTTATATAACGTTCTTCTATCTGTTTCATACGCTTCTAATTCTTTGTTTCGGCAAAGATACTAATAAACAGCGGATTATATTTCAAAAATCACATTTTCCTAAGGACTTTTAAGGTTATTTATCACATTTTCCTAAGGACTTTTGTTCTGAACGTATGATTTACTGAAAAACACTTCACACTACACCTCTTCGTTGTAACTACCCGATAATCTGATACTTACATGGGTGAAGCGTGCTTAGTGACACTTCACCCACACTACACCACACTACACCGCTTAAAAATGTTCGTTTTCTCCATAAATCAGTAGTTTTTATGTTCTATATCCCCCCAATTGCGATTAAAGGCAGGGTGTAGTGTGGTGTAGTGTGGTGTAGTGTTGGTGAAGTGTCTGAGGCCACACTTCACCTCTCGGAATGCCGATAAACACAGGGTTTTGGGAGATTTGGTGAAGTGTGAAGTATAAATTGCAAGCTGGCGGCTATATTTTGCTCCTTAATAGGCAAACTACTGCTCCAGTATAGGCAGTTTTATGCCTCTACTGGGCAGTTTTTCAAGTAACGTCATAATCCCAGCCCTTCCATGAGTTCTTGGTTGGCGGTCGCCAAGTCGGGGTCGAAAAGCGAACGTATATATAATAAGGTGGTGGAAGTCTTGGTGTGCCCCATCGCCTTGCCTATCATACCCAGGTCTACGTGGTGCCGGTAGGCGATGCTCGCCCAGGAGTGGCGCACCACGTAGGAGGACAGCGAGCGAGGCAAGCCCAGCATCTCGGAGAGTCGATGCAGCGAATAGTTGTATCGGCGAAGGCTGCGACAATACTCCCTGTGCTGAACGTCGGGGGTTGCATCCGAGAGTATCGGGAAAACATAATCGGAGCCAGAACTTTCATATCGTTTCATCATCTGGAGCATGGGCGGCAGCACAGTCACCGTGATGGGTTGCCCCGTCTTGTGGCGTGCATAATGAATTTTGTCGCCCTTCACTTGGTCTTTGCGCAGGTAGGCGATGTCGACAAAGGGCATCCCCATGGCGTAGAAACTGAACATGAACAGGTCGCGTGCCAAGGAGAGCGAGCTGCTTTCGGGCAAAGACAGGGAATGGAGGCGGAGGAGAGTTTCCTCCGAAATGCTGCGCTTGGCGGTCTTCGCCCTGCCCGTGAACACTCGGGCGAAGGGTTGCTGATGGCGCAGGCTGGCCTTAATAGGTGCCTCGTCTCGGTCGCTACTTATGGCAGCCTCTTGCCATCTATTGTGCATCACTCGCAGGGAGCGCATGTAGGCGGAGGAGGTGTTGGGCGAGATGCCCCTACGGCCCAGCCATCGCTGGTATCGCTCCACGAGTTCGCCATTCATTTCTGAAAATCGCCAGTCGTCCTTCCCGATGAATCTCGTCCACGACCTGGCGGCAGTGAGATAGTTGCTAGCTGTCTTGAACCGGGCCTCGTCGCGCGCCTTCGCCACCTGGTGGTTCACCTCGTCCCATCCCATGGGCTCGTCATACTTGGGAGCTTTCGGATGCTCCCCTCGTCTCTTGCTCATTCCGAGCGAAAACTCAAACTTGAAATAGACCATAATCTTGTATCCTTTAAATGTTTCGAATGCCACAAATATAATAAAGAATGCTAAATTATACCCTAGGGTATAATACCTTTGGGTATAATTTTGTATATTTGCACAAATTTTAAGATATATAGCAATGAACAAAATACCATTCGAATATGGCTCAATCGCTGAAAACGAGTACTTTATCGACCGCATCGAGGACCGCAGGGATTTGAAGACCTATCTGGGCGGAGGAATCAACGTGATGCTGATTTCGCCAAGAAGATGGGGCAAGTCTTCATTGGTAAAGGCAGCAATGGAGGAACTGAGAAATGAGCAGCCCGATGTAAGAGTATGTTACCTCGACGCATTCAAAATCTATACAGAAGAAGATTTCTACAATCAGTTTGCCAGTGCCGTCATACAAGGTGTATCGACAAGTATCGAAAAACGTTGGGATGACATTGTGAAATTTGTGCAATCAATTTCGCCGAGCCTCACCGTGAATAGCGACCCAGTAAACGCCGTAGAGGTAAAACTTGGTTTCAAGCCTTTGAAAGAGAGTGCAGAGGAAATCCTCAACCTGCCGGAGAAAATGGCAAAAGCCAAGGGAATCCACGTCATTGTGTGCATAGATGAGTTTCAACAACTGGCCAACTTGCCCGATTGGAAGCGTCTGGAAGGAACCATGCGCTCAGTTTGGCAAACCCAGCATAGCACCACTTATTGTCTTTATGGCAGCAAACGCCACATGATGATGGAGATATTTGGCAACTCCAACAATCCCTTCTATCGTTTTGGGCAAATGATTACCTTGAAAAAGATTGGCAAGGAATATTGGAAGCCCTTCATCCATGACAGTTTCTTCAATTATGGGAAAACTATCAGCGATGAAATGATAGAGCGCATTTGCGATGTGATGCAGTGCCATTCATGGTACATGCAGCAATTTTGTTTCCTGATATGGACAAGGACGGCTACGGAGGTGACCGAAGAAATTTATCGCACTCAGCTCACCAAACTGCTTGACACGAACAGCGACATGTTTCTTTCCGACCTCGACGGAATGGCCTCTTCGCAGATTGCTTTTTTACAAGCAGTATGCATGGGCGAGACCCACTTCAATGCACAGCAAACTGTAGCCAAGTATGGTTTGGGAGCTCCTCGCACGATAACCAAGAACAAAAAGTCTCTCGTCGAAAAGGACCTCATTGAGAAATCGGGCGAAGGCTTCAAGATGGTAGACCCAGTTTTTGAGCTTTGGTTTAAGCGAGAATATTGCAACATTCTACCATATTAAATAATCCCCATTGAAGACGGACAAGTGTTTCAAATACATGAACCATTTGTCCGCCTTTTCGTTTCCAGATGTCTCAAATCTCTCTCATTTCACTACCTCGGGGCGAGAGGTGGAGAAAAAAATAATTAAACATTATATATTCATTCATTTTTAAAAAGAGAGAGATTTATGGAAAAAAGACTCATGACGTTTATCGCCTGCCTTTTCCTGAGCTTAGGAATGGCACTGGCACAAACTCAAGTTTCCGGTAATGTTACCTCTGCAGATGATGGTGAGCCTATTATTGGTGCATCTATCAAAGTCATAGGAACAAATACTGGCACAGTTACCGACATTGATGGTAACTTCTCTTTGGTTCTTCCAAATGGAAAGAACTCTGTAAAAGTGTCTTACATTGGTATGCAAGACAAAACTGTTGCCCTCAAAGCTGGCAACAACAAAATCGTTTTGGCTTCAGATGCAAAGAATCTTGACGAGGTGGTAGTTACCGCTATGGGTATTACTCGCCAAAGCAAGGCTCTCGGTTATTCGGCTTCTGTTGTAGGCGGAGAGAAACTTTCTGAATCTCGTACTGGTGACATTATGTCTGGTATTGCAGGCAAGGTTGCTGGTGTGCAGATTTCTTCTACTTCTTCAGACCCAGGTGCTTCTAATTCTGTAGTCATCCGTGGTGTAAGTTCTTTGTCTGGCAACAACCAGCCTCTTTATGTTGTTGATGGCGTGCCATTGTCTAACAACTCTACAAGTAGCGAGACCTCTAGACTTGCTGGTGCTAGTAGTTTGAATGAAAGCTACGACTTCGGTAACGGTGCCAATGCTGTCAATCCAGACGATGTTGAGAGCATGACCATCTTGAAGGGTGCTGCAGCTACTGCCCTCTATGGTAGCCGTGCTGCCAATGGTGTTATCTTGATTACCACCAAGAGTGGTAAGAAGCAGAACAAGGGTATCGGTGTAGAGTATAATGGTGGTATGCAGTTTGAGTCTGTTCTCCGTTTGCCTCAGATGCAGAACCAGTTCGGTATGGGTTGGTATGGTAACAAGACCGACACGGAGAATGGCTCTTGGGGCCCTGAATTCGACGGCTCTACCTTGCGTTATGGTAACACCTACGACAATTCTCAGCAATATAAGACTTATAGTGCCATTAAGAACAATGTGAAGGATTTCTTCGACACAGGTGTTCGCTATAACAATAGCGTATCTTTCAATGGTGCAACAGATGTTAGTAATTTCTTCCTGAGTCTGTCGCAGATTCACGATGATGGTATCATCCCAACAGACGCTGACAGCTACAACAAGTATACTTTCTCTGGTCGTGCGAGCCATAAGATCAAGAACGTAACATTGAGCATGTCTGCCAACTATGCTTATCAGAAGAACAACTTCGTAAGTACGGGTCAGAAGGCTGGTTCTATGTACAACTGTATCATGCAGACTCCTCGCGACATCAGCATCGCAGAGTTGAAGGATTTGAACAATCCATTCAACACCCCTGGTTATTACTATACCCCTTACGGCGTAACCAACCCATACTATCTCTTGAACAACTACAAGAACGAGTATGAGCAGGAGCGTTTCTATGGCAAATTACAGTTGGATTGGAACATCATCAAGGATTTGAAATTCTCAGGTCGTTTTGGTCTCGATACAACTACAGGTCATCATGATGAAGGTCAGCCAAACATGTCCAAGCTTTATGAAGGCACTCTAAACTGGGCAGATGCATTGTCATCTTTGACAGGCAAGGCTAGCCAGCAGACAGAACGTACCCGTGAAATCGACTTGAATGCAATGTTGAGCTATAATCATAATTTCATGGAGAAATTGGATGTAAACGCTGTAGTTGGTCTTAATGGCAACGAGCGTAGATACAACTATTTCTTTGCAGAAGTTACCAATTTGACCATCCCAACATTCTATAATTTGAACAACTCGTCAGAGAAGCCAACTGTAGACCAGTACCAGCAGCTTCGTCGATTGATGGGTGCTTACGGTCAGATTGACCTTGGCTGGGACAACTGGGCATACTTGACCATGACCGCTCGTAACGACTGGTCTTCTACTCTGCCAAAGGGCAATCGTTCTTTCTTCTACCCTGGTGTGACAGGTAGCGTAATCTTCTCTCAGTTCTTGAGCCCAGAGATGCAGAAAATCATCACTTTCGGTAAGGTTCGTGCAGCATGGGGTAAGACTGGTAATGACGCAGATGTATATATGACCTCATCCGTATTCGCACAAGGTGGAGCTAACACTTCTGGTTGGGGCACCAGCCAGTTCCCATTCACTAATGGCAACTACAATGCATACTCTGTAGGCAACGTGTTGGGTAGCCCTACTTTGAGCCCAGAGATGACAACAGAGTTTGAGCTCGGTTTGAACATGGCTTTCCTTCAGAATCGTTTGTCATTCGATGTATCTTACTACAACAGAGTATCAGACAAGCAGATATTCTCTTTGGCTATGGATCCTGCTTCTGGTTACACTGCACAGAATACCAACCTCGGTAAAATTCGCAACCGTGGTGTCGAGGCTTTGATTAGCGGTACTCCTATCAAGACTAGAGACTTCAAGTGGGATATTGCCCTCAACTGGACATTGAACCGTAGCAAGGTGATTTCACTTCCAGAGGAACTTGGTGGAGAATCTCTCATCTATGGCTTGAGTGGCGGTACAGGTCTCTATGCCATCGTTGGTCAGGAGCTTGGCTTATTCAAGGCTTATACTGCTCAGCGTGACGCAGAAGGCCACGTTATCGTAGACCCAAAGACTGGTCTTCCTCTCAAGAGTACAGAGCAGCAAGTAGTAGGTAGCATGAACAGCAAGTATCAGATGGGCATTTCCAACACCTTCTCTTACAAGGGTGTAAGTTTGTCTTTCGATTTCGATATTCGTAAGGGCGGCGTGATGTACTCTCGTACAAAGGACGTCAACTATTTCGTTGGTAATGCAATACAGACTGCTTACAACAGCCGTCATCCATTCATTGTACCAAACTCTGTAATTCAGACAGGAACAGATGCCAATGGGGCTCCTGTATATGGAGAGAATACAACAGCATTGAATGCAACCAATCTTTATAGCTATTGGAATAATGGTGCTGACAACTATGATGCAGATTTCTTGGTTGACAAGAGCTATGTAAAGCTTCGTTCAGTAGTACTTTCTTGGGATCTTCCTAAGGCTTGGCTTGCCAAGACATTCTTGACAGGTGTGAAGTTGTCTGTCTTCGGAAACAACTTGTTCCTTTGGACACCATCTAGCAACACCTTCATCGACCCAGAGTCAACTTCATTTGGTAACGACTTGGCTGGTAACTATGGTGAGTACTCTGCGAACCCAAGCTCAAGAAAGATTGGTTTCAACGTTTCAGTTAAATTCTAATAAGAAAGCTAATTATGAAGAAAATATTAGTATATAGCGCAGCTTGCCTCTTGGCACTTTCGAGCT
>ERZ808270.774-NODE-774-length-16452-cov-10.967250_pt1 | contig 16452 bp, 14 predicted proteins | sample MGYA00521082_ERZ808270 | MGnify/ENA primary metagenome ERZ808270 (study PRJEB31516, sample SAMN03275594) | gut metagenome | biome: mammalia-associated habitat; material: feces | host: Papio cynocephalus | place: Kenya | collected 2012-07-27 ... | reverse complement strand
TAATGGACTTCCGCAATGTGACACGATTGTTTGCAGACCCAGATTGGGACGGACCGATTGAGATAGACCCGAACTATCCGCCTAAGCAGGAAGAGCCTAAACCGTTGTACTCCCTGACGACGACGAGCCTAATGGCGTGAAAGAACCCAATCCAGAGCCACGACCGAAGCCGATTGTTGCCACCTGCCGAACTGCTTGCCGACTATTTCAAGAAGCGTAAGGCTCTCGACCATGAGATTGATAAGACTTTGGCAGAGATACAGCGTATCTTGGGAATAAATGTAAATGTGGACGAATTGTAAGATTTGTGGGACGTGTCCCACAAATTATGAAAAGGTGAGACATGTCTCACTTATTTGAAAAAAAGAATTTATGACAAACGAAATCATCAATACATCTGGTAATATAGCGGATTTATATAATAAGGTGTCTGGTCTTATAGAACAGGCAAGGTCTTACGTGAAGACTTCTGTCAATACAGCCGAGGTCTATACCAAGTATTATATTGGTAAATATATCGTAGAGTACGAACAAAGTGGTAATGTCCGTGCGCAATATGGAAAACAAGTTATTAAGGCCCTGTCTAAAAAGTTAACAAACCGTTTTGGAGAAGGATGGTCTGCTGATACTTTGGAAAAATGTAGAAAGCTATTTGCCGTATATTCAATTTCCGCAACAGTGTCGCGGAAATCTAATGTACAGGAGAATTCCGCAACAGTGTTGCGGATATTTGAAAAAAAAGTAACTGATGCTCCGAATTTTGTATTGTCGTGGTCTCATTATTTAATTTTGATGCGTATTAACAATGAAGCAGAACGCAGCTTCTATGAGATAGAATGTGCAAGTCAACATTGGGGCGTTCGACAGTTGCAGCGTCAAGTGGGCAGTTGTCTCTATGAGCGATTGGCTTTGAGTCGAGACAAGGACGAAGTTATGCGCTTGGCAAAAGAAGGTCAAACGATAGAGAAGCCTTCTGATGTTATCAAAAGTCCGTTGACCTTGGAGTTCTTGGGGTTAAAGCCAGATGCCGCTTACTCAGAGTCTAAGTTGGAGAATGCCATCATCAGCAAGATGCAACAGTTCTTGCTCGAATTAGGCAAAGGCTTTCTGTTTGAAGCACGACAAAAGCGTTTCACCTTTGATGAGGACAGTTATTATGTAGATTTAGTTTTCTATAATAGATTGCTGCAATGTTATGTCCTTATTGACCTAAAAACAGACAAGCTTTCCCATCAAGACCTTGGACAAATGCAGATGTATGTCAACTATTATGACCGCTTCGTGAAACAAGACTTTGAGAAGCCAACTATCGGCATATTGCTCTGTGAGAGCAAGAACGACGCTTTGGTAGAGTTGACTCTGCCAAAAGACTCGCATGTTTATGCTTCGGCGTATCAATTATATTTGCCAGACAAGGCTTTGCTGCAAGCCAAGGTGAAGGAATGGATAGCAGAGTTTGAGGAAGAAAATAATATAGACGAATAATTAAGATTTGTGAGACAAAGTCTCACAAATTTGTCACCAGGTAGGTGGCGAAATCCCAATAACAAAACAATGAACGGAAAGCAATTAAAGAATAGCATATTACAATGGGCGATACAGGGAAAAGTTGTACCGCAAGACCAAGCTCCGCTTGAAGTCGGTCAAGGTGCAGCAGCGTTCTTATTTGGAGAATGTCATCAGCAATGCCGATTACATCTTTCTGAAGAACAAGTTGAAGAAAGAAGATAACTTGGAGTGGTACTTTGTAGTACGTTTCTTGGCAGCGACTGGTGCCAGAGTGAGCGAACTTGTGCAAATCAAGGTTGAGCACGTGCAAGTAGGCTATTACGACATCTACACCAAGGGTGGCAAGATACGGCGTATCTATATCCCCAAGACATTGCGCACGGAAACAGAAAAGTGGTTGCAGACACTCAACCGTACAAGTGGCTATCTCTTTCTCAATCGCTTTGGCGAGCGTATTACTACAAGAGGCATATCACAGCAGTTGAAGAACTATGCGGTGAAGTATGGCTTGAATGAAAAAGTGGTGTACCCTCACTCGTTCCGTCATCGTTATGCCAAGAATTTCTTGGAGAAGTTCAACGACATAGCCTTGCTCGCTGACCTCATGGGGCATGAAAGCATCGAAACGACACGTATCTATCTGCGAAGAACCAGCTTGGAACAACAAGAAATAGTTGACAAGGTTATCACTTGGTAAAGTGCCAATATTAGGTTTATAGGAATAAGAGCAGAAAGAGTTGCTCGTCTCTTTCTGCTCTATCCATGCTAATTTTATTTTCGTGTCTTGTTGTCACCCACAAGCACGAGGCAGAGCTTGCGCTGCAGCACGTGGGCGTCGAGAACCGACATCTCCGAGTTGAGAAACGCGAAGCACAGGTCGTGTCCGTTGGCTCCCTTGCAGTAGCCAGCGAGCGACGATATGCCGTACGGATGCGACAGCGTGCCGGTCTTGCCATGGATTCGTCCTTTAAGCCTTGGATCGTAAAGCAAACGGTGCAGAGTGCCATCAACGCCCGATATTGACAGGTTGCGCATGAGCTGCTTGTAGATGGCTTTGTGGTGATAACCGAAATGCAGTACGGCTACGAGTGCCTTTGGCGACAGGTGATTGTGGGTACATAGGCCACAGCCGTCGTGAACAACCAGCGCCGTGTCGTTGAGGTGCAGGGAGTCGCGCATGAATGCCCTAATGTAGCCCACGCCAGCCGAGGCAATGGCATCCGCGGAACCATTGTTGCTGGGCTTGACGGCGTTGCCCAATGTGTAGAGAAGGCTTGTGGCCTTGGTGTTGCTGGAGTTTTTCCACATCAGTTTCGTGACAGCGCTGACAGGACGGGTCAAGCGGAAGCGACCCCTCCATTTGTTGGCGTTGTCCCTCATTGGCACGCTTTGCTCGAAACCGTCTTTCACCTTTATGCCTGTTGTGGCCAGGGCGGTCTTCATGGCTTTCTCCACAGCCTCAGGCCCCTTGAAAAGTATGCCATATTTTGAGAAGGAGAGATCCCAAGGGAACCAGTGTTGTTCTGCCTTGACCTTTTCCTTGAGCTTGAGGTTCAGGAAGCACCTGCCGTTGACATACCTGACGCCCATCCTGCGCAGATGGCGCGCGAACAAGGTCATGTCTTGCGCGTTGAGCAGTGGGTCGAGGCCAGCCATGAGCATTATGTCGCCCTGCAACGTGTCCTTCACGACGTTGCCCCTGGTATATAGCGTGGTGCGGTATGAGTAGTTGGCACCGAGCTTGTTGAGCGCGGCAACGCCGGCAAGCAATTTAGTGCACGAGGCCACAGGCTGCGCGTGGTCAATGTTTTCGGCAAAGACTGGTTTTTCGGCGGTGAGGTCGTAGACGTAAAGGCCGAACTTGCCTTGCACGCGTGGTTGGGAGCAGAAAGCCTTTAACCTCGACTGCAATGCAGTGTCCACAATAGCCACGGGTGCATGCTTGGCGCTTTTGCTTGAGTTTGGCTTTTTATCTTTGTCACCACAAGCAACTGTCGCCATGCAGAGTGCTGCCGACATGGCAACTATGGCCAAATGTTTTATGTTCACTGTCTTAATTACATTTTTAGCTTTGAAGAGCCTTTTGCCTTAAGGCTCATGTCGAGAGCCTTTACGCTATGTGTTAGCGCACCAAACGAAATGAAGTCCACACCAGCCTTGGCATATGGTATCATTGTGTCAAACGTGATGCCTCCAGACGATTCTGTCTCTATGTGGGCAGCACTGCCGTCTGCGTTCTTGGCAGCGTGTACCAGCTCTACGGCTTTCACCGTGTCGGCAGGCGTGAAGTTGTCGAACATGATGCGATCGGGCAGATCCTTGATGGCCTCTTGCAGTTCCTTGAAGTCGCGCACCTCGCACTCAATCTTTAAGTCGAGTCCCTTGTCTTTGCAATATTGGCGTGCGCGAGTTATGGCATTGTGTACGCCACCGCAGAAGTCGATGTGGTTGTCCTTGAGCAGAATCATGTCAAACAGCCCTATGCGATGATTCATTCCTCCGCCTATGCGTACGGCCTCTTTCTCCAGCATGCGCATGCCTGGTGTGGTCTTGCGAGTGTCGAGCACGCGTGTCTTCGTGCCTGCGTCTATGAGTGCCTGTTGATATCTGTGCGCCATGGTAGCTATGCCGCTCATGCGCTGGCAGATGTTGAGCATGAGGCGCTCTGTGGTGAGGAGGCTCTGCTCGCGACCGCTCACTGAGAGCACGATGTCGCCTGGGCGCACGTGGTCACCGTCGTGCATGTGCATGGTCACCTTCAAGTCAGGGTCAAAGCGGTTGAACACTTCCTTTGCGGCACGCTCTCCGGCGAAGATGCCTTCCTCCTTTATCATCAGTTCGCTCTCGCCCATTGCGTCAGATGGGATGCAGCATAGGGTGGTGTGGTCGCCATCGCCAATGTCTTCGGCGAAGGCAAGGTCTATGAGGCGGTCTGTGAGTTCTTTTTCTGTTTGCTTGTAGTTCATGTGGATGAGTTTTTTTAATGTCGTGTTTAACTGGATGTCAAGAGAGACTTAGCATCTTCTCTATTGGCTTTACCGCGTCGCGTGCCACGTCCTCTGGGATTGTCACTTGTGGTTGGAGCGTCTCCAGGCAGGATATGATCTTGTCCAATGTGTTGAGCTTCATGAACTCGCATTCGTTGCAAGCGCAAGAGGCCGGTATGCCTCCCTCTGCCTTTGATGCCCCTATGCCATTCTCGCCCTCCGTCACCTCTGGCGGAACGGGTATAAATTCCTGTTTGGGGCACTGCTTGCTCAGTTCGAACAGTATGCCGGCCTCTGTTGCCACGATAAACTGTTTCTGCTCTGGGTGAGCCTTGGCATAGGTCAGCATGCTTGCCGTGGAGCCTTTCACGTCGGCCAGGGCGAGAACCGGAGCCTTGCACTCAAGGTGAGCCATGACGATGGCGTCGGGGTATTGCTTCTTCAAGGCGAGTATCGCGCCCACGGAGAACTTCTCGTGCACGTGGCAACCGCCATTCCAGAGAAGCATCTGCCGGCCAGAGATGGAGTTGATGTAGTTGCCGAGGTTGTAGTCGGGGCCGAAGATGAGCTTCTCGTCCTTTGGCAGACTGTTTATTACCTTCACGGCATTGCCTGATGTGACGCAACAATCGGACAGGGCTTTCACAGCCGCCGTGGTGTTGACATAGCTGATGACCTTGTAGCCTGGATGTTCCTTCTTGTACTGGGCAAGGTCCTTCGCGTTGCAACTGTCGGCAAGCGAGCATCCTGCCGATGGGTCAGGCTCGAGCACAATCTTGTTTGGCGAAAGCAACTTGCATGTCTCCGCCATGAAATGCACGCCACACATCACCAATACTGGCGCGTCGGTTTCAGCGGCCTTGCGCGCCAGGGCGAGAGAGTCGCCTATGAAGTCGGCAACCTCCTGTATCTCAGGGCGTGTATAATAGTGTGCGAGAATCAGGGCGTTGCGCGATTTGGCCAAGGCGCGGACACGATAGGCCCTTTCTGCCCCTCCCCCACCCAGGGGAGGGGTCATATTACCTTCAAGAGCCGATTTGCTCTCGTTCTTCTTATGTTCTTCCATTATGCTTTTCCCTTTCTTTTCTATTTTTATCTTTTTCTTTTGTCTTCTTGTATTCTTCTAATTGGTAGACAATGATTGTCTTCCGTATATTTTTTATGCGTTGTCAATGATTGTCTTCCATATTGAAGATTTCGTCATAGATTTGTTCAGCTATGGCTTTCGGGTTGGCTTCTACTTGCTCATTGGTAAAACGAATGACCTTGAAGCCAGCGTTGGTTAGAGCTTGGGTTCGCATGGCGTCAGAGGCTTGTTGGTCGTTTTGACCATGATAGCCACCGTCTACTTCGATGACGAGGCGATACTTGAGACAAACAAAGTCGGCAATGAACAGTCCGATGACGTGTTGCCTACGAAACTTAACCCCATACCTGTTAGCTCTTATTTCCTCCCACAACATCTTCTCCGCGCAAGTCTGTTTCCTCCTGTTTTCAAGGGCAAAGGGCTTGAGCAGATGATAGTCCATCGTGTCTGCCGTCTCGTAACCATGAAGTCTATCGTCGTCTTTCAACTTCGAAGTGTATATTTATGGTATGGCAATAAATGTTTATCTCAGTAATTTTCCCCTCCCCTGGGTGGGGGAGGGGAGGCAAAGGCCTAAAGGTCTTTGCGGGGAGAGGCTGGATAGTCGATATTGTAGTGCAATCCACGGCTTTCATGTCTCTCAATTGCCTGGCGCGTGATGAGATAGCCCACGTTGATCATGTTGCGCAGCTCGCAGATGTCGCGCGTGGGCTTCACGCGGCGGAAGAGGTCTTCTGTTTCCTCGTAGAGCATGTCGAGGCGAGTCCACGCGCGCTTAAGGCGAAGGTTGGAACGCACGATGCCAACGTAGGTGGACATGACCTGACCCACTTCTTTCTCGTCCTGTGTGATGAGCACTTTCTCCTCGTTGGTGAGCGTTCCGAAGTCGTTCCACTCTGGCACGTCTTCCTCGAAATGGTATTTGTCAATGTTCTCGATGGCATGCTCAGCCGCACTCTTGGCATAAACCACGGCCTCGATGAGAGAGTTTGAAGCCAGGCGGTTGCCGCCGTGCAGTCCGGTGCAAGAGCACTCGCCCACGGCGTAGAGACGGTGTATGGAGCTCTCGGCGTTGAGATCCACCTTGATGCCGCCACACATGTAGTGGGCCGAAGGACAGACAGGTATCATCTGCTTGGTTATGTCTATGCCGATGGAAAGGCATTTCTCGTAGATGTGTGGGAAATGGTGCTTGGTCTGCTCCGGGTCTTTCATCGTCACGTCGAGGCAAACGTGGTCAATGCCATGTATCTTCATCTCGTGGTCTATTGCTCGTGCCACTATGTCGCGTGGCGCGAGCGAGAGGCGTGGGTCATATTTCTGCATGAACTCCGTTCCGTCGGGCAACTTGAGCACGGCTCCATATCCACGCATGGCCTCGGTGATGAGGAAGGCTGGGTGAGTCTCGGCTGGGTTGTAGAGCACGGTGGGGTGAAACTGCACGAACTCCATGTCCTTAACCGTGGCCTTGGCGCGATAGGCCATCGCTATGCCGTCGCCAGTGGCTATTTCCGGGTTCGACGTGGTGGCATACACGGCTCCGGTGCCGCCAGTGGCCATGAGCGTGACACGAGAGAGATACGCGTCAACCTTTTGTGTCTCTGGGTTGATGACATAGGCACCATAGCACTCTATGTCTGGCGTGCGGCGTGTCACCTCTTGCCCAAGGTGGTGTTGGGTTATTATCTCTACGGCAAAATGGTTTTCAAGCACCGTTATGTTTGGATTTTTGCGCACGGCTTCCATCAATCCGCGCTGAATCTCGAAGCCTGTGTCGTCTTTGTGGTGGAGAATCCTGAACTCTGAGTGGCCTCCCTCGCGGTGAAGGTCAAATGTGCCGTCATTTTTCTTGTCGAAGTTGACACCCCATTTCACGAGATCCTGGATGGCCGCTGGCGCGTTTCTCACCACGTGCTCCACGGCCTTGGGGTCGGAAAGCCAGTCGCCAGCCACCATGGTGTCGTGGATGTGCTTGTCGAAGTTGTCCACGGCGAGGTTGGTGACAGAGGCTATGCCGCCTTGTGCTTTGGCGGTGTTGGCCTCGTCGAGAGTGGTCTTGCAGATGATGGCGACAGAACCCTTATGGGCATTGGCGACTTTGAGTGCAAAGCTCATACCGGCTACGCCACCGCCGATGATGAGGAAATCGTAATGATATGTCATGTGACTCTGGAGAATATTTACTTGTTGTGTTGTTTCTTTTTTATGATGACGAGCATCACGGCCGTGAGTATCAGCATGATGCCCATGGCCAGCCGGAAGGTGAACTCTTCGCCGAAAAGCGTGCAGGATATTACCACCGCCGTGAGAGGCTCAAGGGCTCCCATGATGGCCGTCGGCGTGGCTCCGATGCTCTTTATGGCCACGTTGATGAGGAACAGGCTGAGAACCGTGGGCAACAAGGCGAGCTGGATGCCCCAAAGCCATTGCGTGCCGTGGAGCATTTGGATGGGCTCGCCCTTGAGCAGCATGAAGGCCATGAGGCTGATCCACCCAAAGAAGATGACCCACGCGGTGAACTTCACGCTCGACATGCCCTCGACCTTGAATTGCCTCACGTAGACGATGTACAGGGCATAGAGCAGGGAAGAGAAGAGCACGAGCAGCACGCCCGTTGCCGACAGCGTGTCGCCTCCCGCGCCTCCGCCACGATAGAGCAACGCTATGCCGGATATGGCAAGGGCTATGGCGATGGTCGTGCGCCAACCGACACGCTCGTGGTAGAACATGACCATGATGATGGCCGTCATGATGGGGTAGGAGAAAAGGATGGTTGAGGCTATGCCGGCGTTCATGTAGTGGAAGCTCTCGTAGAGCGTCAGCGATGACATGGCGAACATCACGCCAAGCACGCTGAGCTTGATGGCGTGTCCCCACTTTATCTTGAGCGATTCGCCACGCATGAGAAGCCACGCGATAAAGACGACCACGGAGATGCCGTAGCGATAAAACAAGACCGAACCAGAAGAAATGCCATCGGCATACAGGGGCAACGTGCCCAAGGGGTTGGTGCCGTAGAAAATTGCCGCAAGTATACCCGCGGCGAAGCCTTTTATCGCTGATGAAACATGAATGTTCTTGTATGTCGATTGCATGAAGCCTGATACTTTCTTACAAATGGCAAAGTTACTGTTTTTATTTCGTTTATGCAAAAAGTTTTCGAGCAATTATGATGCGTCTTGCCATTGAGCGTTTTTGTAAAGATTTATTATCAAGAATTGCATGGCTTCGGCTTTACGGTTAAATCGCGTCGCGATTTAACCGTCGAGGCGACGCGTTTCAACCGTAAAGCCGTCGCGTTTCAACCGTGAAGCCGATGGCATGCCGTGGCGAAGGCAAAACAGCGATGGGCTTAGTCTTCGGCGGATGGACTTAAATGCTTGATAAATAGGAAAGTACGCAATAAAAAAGAGAATCGCTTGTCTTCAGTCAGTTTGGCTTGACATTGAAAACAAACGATTCTCTGATGGTATCTTGCTGTTGAGATTTTTCACAACCCCCAGTCGGTGAGCATTTCCGATTTGCTTGCCGACTCCACTTTTTTCTCAGTATTGTCGGGCAGGTTGCAGAAGAAATCGATGCCGGTGAGCTTCTCAAGCTCGTCTACCGACACCACGTAGTTGGATAGCTTGCTGTCCTTGTTGGCCTTGTGCTCAAACCACAGTCCGATGGCCTTGTATTGCCCATTTTTGACTGCGAGTATCGCGGCGAAGAAATATTTGGGCACTATGAGCTTGCTCTTGGTATAGCCCGCTATCTGCGAGCTTTTGTCTATCGTGCCGCCTTTGCAAACGTAAAGTATGTCGCGATACTTGGACGTGTTCCATACCGTGCGCAGCTGGGTTTCCATCGTCAGCCATACGCCAGCGTTAAAGCCGTTTACTTGTGGTTGCATGTTGCTGAGGTAGAAAGTCTGCTCGTTGGCCTCTTTTGAGTTGACCCTGTCTGCTGATGGGCAAATGTGTCCGCGGTCATATCCAGAGAACTTGTAGTCTTCTAATGTTGTTCTGTATTGATACGGTATTTCCACGTCTTCTTGGAATGGGCCGCCTTTCCATTCTGTTGTGTCCCAGTTGGTGCGATCCCAGTTTTTCACACTGTTTGCCGCATCCATCTCATAGCACGTCCATCGTTGTGCCTTCTTGTCGCAATCCCATTCCACGGAATAGTTTACGCCATAGCTTGTCGTGCTGTGCACTATGATGAGGTTGTTGCCGTCGGTCTTGACGTGCGGAAACTCGAGACGCGCGCAGTTGGAGTTTTGCGTTGTCGGGTTTGCGTTGTCGTTGGCCTCCGTCTCTTGGTTTTCCTTATTCGGCTTTGGCAGGTTGTCGTCTTCGGAGCATGACATGAACAGGGACGCGAAGGCAAATAGCATCCATGCCGCTGACTTCCAATGGTTTTTCATGGTGAATCTATGATTAGGTGAGGCTATATAAGCCAAAAAATGCGGGCGGACGCATATGCAACTACGTCCGACCGCATTTCAAATGTCTTTATACTTGTTGAATAAAGTATTACTTCTTCAGCTTGCCGTAGCGGTTCATGAAGCGGTCCACGCGACCAGCTGTATCGACGAGCTTGCTCTTGCCCGTGTAGAATGGGTGTGAGCTGCTTGAGATTTCGACCTTGACCACTGGGTAAGTCTCGCCTTCAAACTCTACTGTATCTGTAGTCTTGCATGTAGACTTTGTAAGGAACATATCGCCGTTGGACATGTCCTTGAACACGACGGGGCGATAGTTTTCTGGATGAATACCTTTTTTCATTTTGTTCTGTTATGTAACTTGTTAATAATGTGCTAATGCTAAAACGTGTGCAAAGTTACGAAGAATATTCGCATCTGCCAAGGAAAAGGGCGGAAAATTACCCATATTTTGCTCCTTTTCGCTCTAAAAATAAAGTATTAGTTGAGTTTTCCAGTCTGGTACTCCTTCTTCAGTAGTTCGTACACATACGAAGGGCTTTCTATGTACAATTCAGTAGCCTTGTTTTGTAAGAGAGAAAGAGTCTTTGAATTATAGACGACGTTTAATGCTGTCGGTATGTCCAAATGATAGTCTTCTGTCAGAAATTGTGTCATTTGATCCACTATGCGATTAATCAGAAATGATGATGTCTGAACATGTGTCATAGAATCCTCCTTAACAATGATATGGCCTTTTCTGTTCCAAAATAATATTGGTTGTTCAGATGTTTAAATTTTAACATCCTTGCCAGTTCATCCAAGTTTAATGACCCTTCATCATATCTGCCTAACAGATATGCCACTCCATCATTGGCTATTGGTCCATATACGATGTCGTATTTGTGTCTCTTTTCGTGAAACCTTCTGTTTCGATTCATGAATATGAATTTTGCCCATTCTTTGTCAGGTTTGCTGAATGATAAAATGTTGAGCGAGCCGTCATGTAGATGCCCCTCGTCAAATTCGTACTCTTGGACAATGGGCTCCCCTCCGAAGATGAGAGCTTTCTTCTTTCCCATCTTTAGTGCCTGCTCATAGATGTCGGTCAAGTAAAATCCTTTGCCAAAGTCTTTCCAAGGATTTGACTTTGAGATGTCAATCTTGTCGAAATCAACATTGGTGCCATGAAAGAGTCTCATGCTAATTTCCCTCCATTCTTTTGACATAATGCCGTTAAATCATCTACGGTGTCATCGATGGATTGTAGATGTTCAATGTCATAATAGTCGTTGAGGAATTTTATTCCATTAAAATTCCAAAGATAATGAAACGAAGATTGCAGGTCAAGGCTGAAATGCTTGGCGAAAGCCCTTATAACGGCGTTGATATAAGGTATCTTAAATTTATCGTTCATAGAATAAAAATATCATTGTGGTTATAGGACTTCCGCTTTACATTAAATGCTTAATTATTTAGCGTACGTAATGGTGATGGTCTGTACCCTTAGTTGTACGCCACCTTTTTCAGCGCTTGGGTCGGAGTTGGTGTAGATGGCACTATTGCCGGAGAATGTTACCGTTGCGGCAGTATTGCCTACATATGATGTGCTTCCATACTTATCGCAAGTGAACACGATTTTCGCGATTTTCTTAGAAGCGGAGAAGGTCAATGTGTTGTCAAGATATACTCTTACTCCCTTTGTCTTATCGTAGAAGGTTGGTGTGTTGGTGCCATTGCCTTTGCCAAATGTCAGCTTTGTGCCATCTGGGAATGAGACTTCTGTTACCGCTTTTGCGTTTTTGAGTCCCAATGTGTTGAGGTCAACGGTTGTTGTTTCTGTTCCTGCCGTGGTTGCCGTGTTGGTGAGCGTGACGGTTGTGCCGTTGATTGTCACGGCCTCGCCTGTGGCAGGCGTATCTGGTGTCGTGCCGCCCTCTGTCTTGCCATTGAGACTGTAAATGTAGCTTGAGCCTTTGCCAACGGTCTCAGGTGTATCGCCTTTGTAGTTGACAAACTTTCCGCATATTATCACTTTGTCGCCGACTTCAAGCTTGTCGTTTGCGGTGAACTTGCGGTTGCCGAGATAGTAGCTCTGGAAGATGTAAATCTCATTGTTGCCGTCATCGGTAATATAGTAGTTGGCATTGCCATACGTTTCGGTCTCTATTTGCTTTATCTTCTTGACTTTTCCTTCTACGTAGATGATGTTAGGTGTCTGCTCGTCAGCTCCAAGTGCACTCACAACTTTCAAGGCAGCAGCTACATTGTACGGATCCGTCTCGGTGCCAGAGCCCTTGGCCTCACCAGTCTCGGGTGTGTCAGGATTTTCACCGCTTTCCTCTACCGTTCCGTCTTTCATGATAAGATCCTTGATTTCAATGGTGGACGACGTGGTGGTGCATGAGTACATTAGTGCGACAACGACATTGTTCTTGCCAAGGAACGCAGTTGGTATGTTTTTCTTGAATGTTGAGAAAGTTGTCCAATCTGTACCTTCTGTCATATTGCCTGTTATGTCTGTCCATTTCGTAGACGAAGGGTCGCCAGTGTAGTCATCGGTGATAAGCACCTTGTTTTCTGTTTGTCCTTTCTTCACATATCTGAGAATGTACTCAAACTGCAAGTATGCAGCCGTAGATTTAGACAAGTCTATTGGCGAAGATACAAGGTAAGCCTCTGACTCGGTCGTCTGCTTGCTGTTGTTGTCATAACCAGTGGCCTTTGCTGTTTTGAAGTCTATGGCCCATGCGTTACCTTTGATTGTGACATTGGTGAACTTGCCAAAGTCGGCGGAGAAACTCTCGTCAAGGTATGTCCCTGTTGATGGCTCGTCGCCTTTTGGGGTGTCTCCAGGCTGTTCATAAGGCATGGGCACGTCGGAGCATGCCGCGAACGAAAGGAGCGCAGCGAAGGCAAATGCTAATTTAAAAATCGCTTTCATATTTATTCTTGTTTTTATTCGTGTGAGTGTTTATGTGTTTGTTGTTGGGTTGCCAAATGGCATGCGTGGCCTTATTGCTTGACCACGATGTCTGAAGTCTTGCGTATGAGGATTTGCCAAGTGGAGTTGTATCGTGTGGCAATGCCCGTGATGTCGCATTTCAGTTTTTTCTTCGCCTCGCTGTCGTAAGGCAATGTCATGGCGGCGAAGTCGGCGTAGGTGCTGGTGCGAACTACGACATTGGAACCATATCCGTCGAGTTCCTGGTTCACGGCGTTGCCAGTGGAGGTGCCAGTGGTGAATGTAGACTTGCCGTCGGCCTCCTTGAACGTGACATCTTTCAAGGTGACGAGCTTGCCGCAGTTAGCATCCATGAGCTTGGTGTCCTTGATGGTGTTGAAGTCTATTGGCTGAATCACGGAAGCGTCTGGCGAGCCAATGATCTTGAAGTGCTTTGCCCAGATGTCTTTCTGCATACGGCCGATGCTGTTGCCATTGTAAGGCGCGCCTATCTCTGGCTGCTTGCGGTAGCCACCGATGTATAGTCCCTTTAGGTCAACGAGAATCTCAGACCCTTCAGCAAGGTAGCCATTCAGTCCGCCCTCGTTGATGGCTATGATGATGGCCGCCGTGTTGTCTTGCAGCGTCACCTGCTTGTAGATGTTGCCGCCCACGTCGTTGCCAGTGATGCGGCCTTTTATCATGATATCCTTGTCTATTTGCTTGTTCTGGTCTGTCGAGGCGAAGACATTGGGATATTCCTTTATCAGCTCCGCTATGGTGATGACGTTCTGCTCCGTGAGGCTGTTGTTGCCGTATGGCGCGCCGCCATTGAAGTCGGGCGCGTCCCAGTCGCCGTTCATGCACGAAGAGAAGAGAGCGCACACAAAGGCAAAGAGGAAAAGGTATGTCGTCTTGATATTCATTCTGCTATTCATGGTTCTCTCCTTTCTTTAGAATTTATATGTAACGTTGAGCATGCCGTTGATGCCGTTGACATAGAACTTCTTTGGATTGTTTATGAAGTTGTATGTCCTTATAGCCTCGCCGCTGTCGTCGTACGACTGGCGGTTTTGCTCCATTCCACCAGTCACGATCTTGCGATTGTTGAGGATGTTTGTGAGCATGAGGTTGATGGACAGTTGGTGCTTACCGATGTATATGCTCTTGCCGATGGATGCGTCGAGCATGAATCCTCCCTTGCCCTTGGCTTGCGCCGGCACCTTTGAGATGTCGCGCAGAGGCTTGTTGTCCTCATCGACAAGCGTGTTGCCGTTCTCGTCCTTTGCGATTGGGAGGTTGGAATAGTAGCGGCTCACGGGAGTGTAATAAAGGTATATGCGGTCGTAATAGTTGCCGATAAGGTCAATGTACCATCCGTTGGAATGATACGACAGGTCGATGGAGTAGGCCGACAGCGGCGTACCGCCCTCACGCATGTCCTTGTTGACCACTATGTCGTCGTAGTACTTGCCGTCGTTGGAAAGCATGTAGCGCACGTTGGCATTGTTGGCATATTTGGCATCGCTTATAGTGGCGAGCCCCTTGATGTTGAACGATGATGTTACCTTGAAGTCAAGCCCAAGCTCAACGCCATAATAGTGTTTACTTATGCCGGAGAGCGATACGTAAGAGAACGAGTTGGCATCGTCATAGTAGAACATGCTGTATTCTGTCACGTCTTGCAGGCGTGAGTAGTAGCCTTGAATGTTGGCATGGAGCCAACTTGTCTGAAGTTGATAACCAAGTTCTGCAGAGAGTATCTTTTCTGTGGAGAGATTGTTTACGAAATCGTTGTTGATCTGTGGTGAGGCGAATGCCACGTTTGCCGTTGGAGCCTTCCACTCGTAGCCAGCTCCAAGAGCCACTGTGTTGCCATGTCCGAGATTGATGCTTGTACCTGCCTTTGCGCCACCGTCGAGGAAATAGGCTGTCTTGCCTTTGCCATACGAGTTGTTTGGTGCAAGGCCATTGCGCATCTTTCCCTCGCGCTGAAGCGATGTGCCGCCTATGCGTCCACTGACGAATACATGTGCTCTGTCGAGAGAAAGCTCATATCCCGACCATGCCTGTGCGCGGTTTACAAAGATATTGTAGTCGTAGCCGAAGCGGTCGCCTTCCTTCACGAGTCTTGGGGTGTTGCCGTCGTTGAGGTCGTAGAACACCTCAGGGGCTGTCTCGGCGTAAGTGCCGATGACATAATAGTTGGAATTGTGGAAAGAGGTTGCGCCAAGCAGGTCTTTCATGGTTTGGTAATGCATGCCCTTGTTGGTGCTAAGGTTTACGCCAAGATTGAGAGAACTCTTGTTTGAAAGATCCTTGTGCAATGAAGACGACAGGCTGAATGCGAGCTGGTCGTCGTGGTAAGCCTGCTGATAGTACATGGCATCGGCACCCTGTGCCGATGCCATCTTGTTGGAGTAGTACAGCTTGTCCCAGTTTATCTGTCGGTTGGCCTTCGACGACCTGAAGAAGTCGACGGCGGCCTGCCAAGAATCGAGAGCCGATGACGTGTTAGTGTCGCTGTCGTCCTTGTTCCAGACATTATAGAAATAGCTTGGCATGAGGCTGTAATAGTCTGGGGCTGGGTTTGTGGCGTTGTTGTAGTTTAAGCGGGTGCTGCTGTACATTGCGTATTTGCCGAGCAGCGAGGTGGTTAGCTTGGTATTGTCGTCAATCTTGAAATCCCATGTCAGCAAAGCTGCAGGAGCAAAATCGTTGACCACTCTTGAACTGCGCTTCTTGCCGTTTTGGTATCCCCAGTTTGGATTGTAGTTGTAGTTGTTTGCAAGCCAGTACATCTCATCAGTAGACGCGCTCTGTGTGGCACGCTCAGTAGGGTTGCCCCATGTGACAAGTGAGAGTGAATGCTTATTTGAGAAGACCTTTTCCAAACCAAGGAAATAGCTCAGCGAGTTGTAGAACGTTCCCTCTACGTAGCCGCGGTTTGCCCATCTGTACGACAAGGCGGCCGACCATGCCCATCCATTGTCGTTGAGACCGGAGTTGTATGAGTACATGGCGCGAGCAGTGTAGTTGCGGTTGGCACCCGCGATTGATATTCTCTGTCCGACAGGCATTGCCGATGGCCGGAAGTTGTAGTTGTTGCTTCCGCCAAGTGCGGTCATGGAGAAGTTGTTGCCCTCGAATGGCAAGGCCGATTCCATGTTACGAGTCTGGTTGTTGAGTCCACCCACGAATGAATAGCGGAAATCTCCGCGCTCAACATCGTTCACAGGGTTGCCGTTTATGTACATTTCGTTGTACTTGGCATTGTAGCCCCTGTACTTGAATCTTACGGGACTCCAACGGTATCCCACCTCATTGGCGTAAGCGTTGGTGCCGGAAGAGATGATGGACACGCTTTGCGTCACGTTCTCGTCTTCCCCAAGCTGAGCCTCTGTGAAGGTAAAGGCCTGCTCGCCGATGTTGACCGAGTCTTGCTGGGCGTAACCCACCGAGACAGAGCCTAAGGCAGCCAAGGCCATGATAAGCTTCTTTTGCATAAATAAAGTATGAT
>ERZ808270.772-NODE-772-length-16463-cov-3.130485_pt1 | contig 16463 bp, 8 predicted proteins | sample MGYA00521082_ERZ808270 | MGnify/ENA primary metagenome ERZ808270 (study PRJEB31516, sample SAMN03275594) | gut metagenome | biome: mammalia-associated habitat; material: feces | host: Papio cynocephalus | place: Kenya | collected 2012-07-27 ... | reverse complement strand
TGAACATGTTTGTTACAAAGTGAGCCTGCCAAGCAACCTCAACGATGAAACGAACTGCCATACGTGTATCCTTGTTTGCACCACAGAATGCATCTACAACATAAAGCTTCTTATTGCAAAGCTCTTTCTTCGCAAGATCCTTAACAACTGCCCATGTCTCTTCTGACATTGGGTGATTGTCGTTCTTGTATGCATCTGTTGTCCACCATACTGTATCCTTTGAATTCTCATCCATAACGATGTACTTATCTTTAGGAGAACGTCCTGTAAATACACCTGTCATAACATTAACTGTATCTAATTCTGTGTTCTGTCCAACCTCATAACCCTCGTTTGAAGCCTTTGTCTCTTCCTCAAACAAAAGTTCGTATGAAGGATTGTGAACGATTTCTGTTGTTCCAGTAATACCATACTTGGTTAAATCAATGTTTGCCATCTTAAATTTTCCTTCCTTTGCTTTTTATTAATTCAGGGTGGTTATCCACCCAAAACCACCGAAATTGTATCACTAAAAAGATATCCAGTCAACCAACATATATGAAAAAACGTTTAATTTTTCGTGAACAACTCACTAATCCTCTTTTTTATCAATATATCGGTTGAGTGTCTCAACTACTGTGTTCAGATTATATGGTTTTGCAATATAATCATCGAGCTTGTTCTCTAAGATTCGTTCCTTATCACCAAACATCGCTCTCGCTGTAACCGCAATGATCGGAAGACGTTTTCTGTGTTCTTTCTGCTCGATCTCCCGGATCTGCTGTGTTGCTGCGATACCATCCATAACCGGCATCTGCACATCAAAGAGCGCTGCATCATATTCCTTCTGCTTGAACAGTTCAATTGCCTTCTCACCATTCTCTGCAATATCATAGGAAAATCCCGCCATACCGAGCAGCTTACCGATAACCTGCTGATTGACCGGCTCATCCTCTGCCACAAGGATACGTGCCTTGCTGTGTGCATTGATGGAAAATACTGCGGCATCTTCTTTCTCTTCTACGTTTTTAGCCGCTTCCACCTCGGCTGCCTTCACAACCTTCAGAGGAATCTCTGCAATAAAGGTAGAACCGATACCTTCCTTACTCTGAACACTGATGTTACCACCCATCAGCTCTGCGATCTGCTTGGAGATAACCAGCCCAAGTCCGGAACCGCCATACTTTCTTGTATCAGAACCATCAACCTGTGAGAACCGGATAAACAGCTTGTCCATGTTCTTCTCTGAGATACCGATTCCAGTATCTGCAACTGCGATACGCAGGTTGATATTCTCTTTTTCTGCATCAATTGCGGCAATCTTTACCCTTACACTTCCCTCAGATGTGAATTTTAATGCATTGGAAAGCAAACAATTCAGAATCTGCTGGATTCTCTGCCCATCGCCCTTTACAAGCTTTGGAATGTTATTGCCAAATGTGCAGTCAAGGGCAAGTCCCTTGTTTGTCGCTGTCGGTACCTGTGCAGCGACTGTCTCCTCAATGGCTGCGCGCACATCGAAGATTTCTTCCTTCAGGTTATATTTGCCAGCTTCCAGCTTGCTGATATCCAGAATATCGTTAATCAGGCGGAGCAGGTTATCTGCACATCCCTTTGCGGTAAGCAGGTTATCACGGTAATCTGCCTGCAGATCATCTGCCATCAGCGTAAGCTGTAACATACCAAGGATTCCATTGATTGGCGTACGAATCTCGTGGCTCATATTGGCAAGGAACTCTGCCTGTGTCTTGTAGGCTGCATTTGCATCCTCGATCGCTGCGGACAGCTTATTCTCTGTCTCCTTCTGATCCGTAATATCAATAACAACCATATTGATATAATCCGCTTCAGACTTATACATCACTGTATTAAATACTTTACCAAGCTTCTCCATTGTGATTTCCACGTCCATGAAGTCGCCTTCTTTGGTTCCGGAAGTATTATACGCAGTAAACCATGCGTTAATATCCTGTAACACTTCGATCTTGCTCTCACCAAGGATCTTGTCCTGGTAATCAGATACATCCAGATTGAAGTAACTTCCGAACCGCTCATTTGCTTCCTGAATGCAATACCCTATACTGTTTCCAAGCGAATCTGTGATGATCTTTGCCTGTGCAAATCCAATCGGAAGATTCATGAACAGCTTCTTGTATTTGTCACCCTTTGTGTGGCCTGCCACAACACCGCCACCAAGCGCAAACACAATCACTCCCGTGACTGCCGCAGCCAGCACGCCAACAATGATTCCCGCCGGAACCGCTTTAAAGATCGCGCCAAATATAATTCCGAGTACGATATCCAGCGCCGCTGCAATAATGATTAGTTTCTGCCACCCTAATTTTGCCAGTTTTTCCATGTACATAACACCCCCTATTTATCAACATTTTACTATACATTTTCGAGATTTTCAATATCTGTCTCGACCTCTTCTGCAAGTTTTTCGCCTGCTTTTTCATTCTCTTCCCGTGCTTCCGCCTTCTCGATTCTCCGCACCTCTAATTTCTTTTCCACCTGCAGGGAAATCAACAATAAAACCATGCAGATCACAGAAATCACAATGCCCAAAAGCATGCCCTGCGGCATATAGGAAAATTCGACGGTATGTGTACCGGCATCTATATCCACACCGATAAATGCCCCCGCGACTTTATAGTAATCTACCTTTTTCCCATCGACTTTTACCGTCCAGCCTTCATCGTAAGGAATGCTTGTGAACAGTGTCTTATCCTCCGGCATCTCAATCGTGCCATAGACATAACCATCCTTTACCGTTTCGACCTCCAGCATATGGTTCGTCAATTCCCGATATACATTTTCAAACACATCCTGATGGAAAGTTGCCACATAAAACGGTGCCACTTCAGAACCACTGACATTGCTGTATTCGTATTCAATGGAAATGTAATCACCCGCTTCGAGCTGTCCCAGATGGAAAATCTGGATCTGATAACGGTCATATGCGATTTCCTGTCCGTTCTTATAAAACCGGATCTTCGTCACATAATTACCACGGCAGTTCACATAATAATCGCCTGCATGATCCGCAGTAAAGCTCAGCATAAAATACATCGGGCCAGATGCATTTGCCGTAAAGCTGACCTGATTATTCGCATAACTGACTTTCGCCGTATCACTCGTCACGCTGATTGCCGGATACTCGTCCTGGAAGAACCCGCCATAGCCGGTCATATCATATGCCAGTGTATTTTGTGCGATCATCGCAGTGTAACGGCTCTGATCCCAGTCCTTGACATTATTGCTCACCGCAAATCCAATGGAAGTCGGATACGGATTCTCATAGATGGATACGTTATCCACCGTCTCTTTATAATTATAATCGAAATTATTCAGATCGCCCGGCCGCTCCAGCAGATACCGGATATTGAAAATTGCATTTGTAAACGGTGTGTAACCACGATACAAAAATTCATTTGCACCGGTATAAAATCCAAGCCTGCCCATCGTGGTAACAACCGGTCCCATAACCGTTGAATTGAACGTGCTGACGCTCGGCATGTTATGCCAGCTTGCTTCATCCAGCACCGTGTAATTCATCAGTTCCGAACGATAAAAGCCTGCCTGTTCTTTCTCTGCCAGCTCCCGCACGCGCACATTTGCTTCCGTCACTGCCGGGCTGGTTTCATAATATTGTTTGTAATGACAATATCCGTTGTCCATAAATCCATATGCCGCATTTGCCACAAGCTCGACCAGACAGACGCTTCCAATCACCGAAATGTAAGTCGCATGCGTAATCTTCTTCGACGTCCGCAGGCAACAGGTCACGCCATAGATCACCAGCAGCACAAGGCTCGCCGGCAATGTATATTTTCCAATCGTCGCACCCGCCTGCTGTTTACACGCAAATACAAACGCACCCGCGAGCAAAATCGATGAAATCACAAAATAAATATCGATCTCTGTAATCGACTGCACCGCATCATATGCCATAACAAGCAATACAAAAATAAACACAAATGAGAAACGGTTCGGGATTCCATACTGGTCATGCATGCCATGCCAGATATAATTCAGCGTCTCATGATTAAAGCTGATCATGAGCAGCACAAGCAGCACATATTTTCGGAACTTCTTCCACTGATGTTCCTTTACGAACAGATACAGGAACATCGTCAGAACCGCCAGCATACCGCAGTACAGATTCACACCGCCATCATAAATCTGATTCGTGATCGGCTTTGTAAATACAAGCAGCTGCCGCAGCATCACAAAGATATTTCCATACCAGGTTCCTTTTGGAATTGCCATATCTCCTGCCGCTGTCGCCATGATTCCATAATATGCAGGAAGCAGAATAAATGCAGCCATACCGCCGGATAACAGGGAATACACTGCAAACCGGATTCCATTTATGAAGAAACGCTTCACTGTCTTATGCTCATAGACAAAGAACCACAACACAAGAAACAGGCAGATAATATATCCAATATAATAATTACAATAAAGTGCATAGAACAGGGACAGCACATACAGCTTTGGATCTCTCTCCTCAAGCATCCGCCGGAAGCCCAGCATGATAAGCGGGAAGATCATAATACAATCCAGCCACATCGTGTTCCAGTTGTAACCGATCACATAATTACTGAAGGCATAGGCAACGGAGATTGCCACGATGAGGAAATTGCGTTTCTTCCCGCCGTCCTTGTAACTTAAGAAATGTACCATTGCAACGGCTGTGAGTGCAATCTTTAAGCACATCAGGAAACATGTAACCGCCGCAATCTGTTCCTTGCCAAAAAGCAGCAACAATAGATTAAACGGGCTCATCAGGTAATACGCCGCAAGCGATACGAAATTCGAGCCAAGTGCTACATTCCATGTATAAAGAAGACTTCTCTCATGCAGAAGCTTGTCTCTGAGTTCTGAGAAAAACGGCAGATACTGATGCACACTGTCTACCAGTGTCAGGGAATTCTCACCAAACGGCGCAATCCGTTCTGCAATACAGACAACCAGCATGACGACTGCAACGATCGCAAACGACAGATAATAGCACCAGTTATCCTGTATATTCTCGTGAAATGATTTCTTTTCCTTGAACACGATCAGCTTGCTGAACACATAGTTCAATACCAGTACAATGACCTGTACAAGCAGCTTGGACGCCAGTTCATGAATTCGAAATGTATCACACAGGATCGCCAGCCCAAGGATCTCCACAACCATTGACACCAGACGGGCGCCTACAAACTGTACCGCCTCTACCAAGGTCGCATAAAATCCTTTTTTCTTACTCTGAAATACAAAGAATTTATTTGCAAAATATGCAAAAGCAATAGCCATAGCGATTGCTATGGCATTGCATGTATTTCTTGAAATTGGTGTAATTACCCGCAGCAGGAAGAATGTTACCAGATTAACGGCTGTCGTGCAGCCCCCCGCAATCAGATATCGCATTTTTTCATTGGCAAGAATCTTCTTTATAAACTGAATCAATGTACTACCCTAATCCTTTTCTTCTAATTTAAGCCTGTGAGCAGATAGATCAATGGTGAATTCCAGTAAATCGTAACCTCATTACATGAATAGCACTGCTCATTATCCACATACGCACGTCCCGGCGCAATTCCGTAGAGAACGGCATTGGCATACGGATCGTCCAGGTTATTGTTCGCACCACCAACCAGCATTCCCGGCATAGTCTCCTTTAATACCTGTGAAGGTCTGTGGTGTGTTGCATTCGGTGTCAGGGAACCATATCCTGTTACATAGCAGTATCCAGTCGGATTCACACCAAAGATATAATCGCGCATCTTCTGCGCATATTCTGTATACTTGGCATCGCCTGTCAGCTTTGCTGCTGCGAGAAGCTCCATACCATTGTTGGCGATCGTCATATTACTTCCCCATGGATATGTCACACCCATGCCTGTGAAGAAGCCTTCTGCCTCAGCCTTTGAAAGTGTCTCATCTGCATCCGCAAGCAGCTTTTCCTTCGCTGTCTTGGCTACATCTGCATCTACGCCGTCTGCCTTTGCCAGATCATACAGCGCATAGCTTCCAATATCTGCCCAGCCAAAGCCTGTCAGATAGTTGCTGTCAAGTGCTGTCTTTGTTGCAGTTAAATATTTTTCATCCTTTGTTGCAATATACAACTCCGCAGAAGCCCAAAGTGTCTCGTCTGCAAGATGTGTATCATCATATGCACCTGTTACGATCTCTTCTGGATTCTCATATCCCTTCATATCCGGATTTGCCTCCAAAAATGCATACGCATTCGTTGCCGCATCCAGACAGCTCTTTGCAAAATCTGCATCGTATTCTGCATAGAGTACAGATGCCTTTGCCATAACAGCCGCAAAATCAGCCGTTGCTGCATAGGAAATCGGTGCAAGCACCATATCATCGGTCTCATCAACTGCAAGTACGGTCTCCGGGAATACAAGTGCTGTTACTTTATGGTAAACACCTCCACTTGCCGCATCCTGCATCTTGAGCATCCAGTCAAGCTCATACTTTGCTTCATCCAGAAGATCCGGTATCTTGTTTCCACTCTCCGGAATTCCCAGATCATCGGCAGTCTGACCATAATCCTCATAAGCAAGGAAGAGATCCTGCACGGTCTTGGCACCAGACACAACATACCGTCCGTAGTCACCGGCATCATGCCAGCCGCCTGATACATCGATCTTTGTTCCAGATGTATCGCCATATACGGTTGCCTCCTGCATGTGGCACGCCTCATGTGCGAAATCTCCGGCGATATCCTTTGTCACTTCCGTTCCACAACGCTGCTTGTATAACATCAGCACAACATCCTTATACACATCATCATACAGATCGTCCCCGATGGAGAACTCATATGACGCGCCAGACGGACTGGAAATAATCTTGTATGTACCCGGTGTCTTAAACTCCGTGAAATCACCATGCTTTACATTAGACTCTGCAGACTTATCATACGAAAGCTCTCCGTATGCACCGACAAACATTGTTTCCTCAGTTTTTGCATCTACGATCTTGAATTTCTCATCGTCCTTGGATGTCACAATTACCGTCTTCGTATCGTCCGGCTTGTAACCGATCTGATTTACCTTTACCTGAATCGGCTGCGGTGCACCCACAATCTTCTCCGCATTTGAACTGTCCGTTACAAACAGCGAAATGTTGTCGAAGTAAATTTTGTGTGCTTCCGTCACCTCAGTCTGTCCTTCCTGGGTTCCCATATTCACAACAAATCTTGGAGCCGGATCGGAATTTTCTTCCATTGTGAACTCTTTTGTGATCGTCTGTGTCTCAGGTCCAACTGTGATAAAATCACTCGCATAGGCATGGTAATCGCCGCCGTTTACCTGTACACGCCACTGGATCACGCGCTCAATATCACTTCTGACATCAAAGCTCATCGTATAGACACAGCCCTTTGCCATCGTGAATCCATCATAATAAATCTGGCAGCTATGCTCAAGTGGTCCACTCTTTGTAATGTCACAGACCAGTTCACCATTTTCCTCTGACATCGTAAAGTTACCGTTGTTCGTATAGCTTGTGAAGCCATCTGTACCATCATCAAATGTCACGCCAATGGCATCTGCGCCCTCCACGGTCGTGAAACGGTTATCCTCCACAACTTCCTGTTCGGTCGTTGTCCAGTCACCGTCATCCTCGATTGCATTCGACACCGTTGCATCTGTCACGGTTGCACTGCCACCCGCCTTCTCGGTCGTCGCCTTGTCTGTCTTTCCACCACATGCACATAAGGAAAGTGCAAGTGCTGCTGCCGCAACAACTGCGGCTGTCTTTTTGAATTTTCTCATAAACCCTCCTATCGTTTTGTCCCTCTTTTTATAGTTTTACGAACAAAATTTCACAACCTCATCGTATGGTAATGCACCCCCAAATATATCCAGTGCACTTCCCACCGTCACATCAATACGATCCTGCCCGTATTGCTTCAAGCTTTGCAAATCACCAAAGCTTCCAACTCCACCTGCATAGGTCATCGGCTGTCTGCCCCATGTGCCAAGCATGGTTGCAAGTTCCGTCTCAATGCCTGCCGCCTTACCCTCGACATCCACTGCATGAATCAGATATTCGCTGCAATATTCTGCCAGCTTGTCCAGCATCTCCGGTGTAACAACTTCCTCTGTAAATTTCTGCCAGCGGTCAGTCACGATATAGTATCTGCCATCCTTTTTCCGGCAGGACAGATCGAGTACCAGATGCTCCGCACCGATCAGGCCTGACAGCCGTTTCAGATTTTCATAATTGATTCTTCCATCCTTAAATACATAGGATGTCACGATTACCTGCCGTGCGCCCATATCCAGAAACTGCTCTGCATTGTCCGCGTTGATGCCTCCGCCGATCTGCAATCCCTGTGGATATGCGGCAAGTGCAAGCTTCGCCTGTTCCAGATCTGCCTCGTAGTAAGTGCTGCCAGCCGGATTCAGCAGGATAATATGTCCGCCGACCAGTCCGCTTCGCCGATACAGGTCTGCATAGAAATCCGCCTTCAGTTCTGAAACAAAGTTATCCTTGGCAAAATCCGCCTCATCCCTGAGGCTGCCGCCAACGATCTGCTTGACCGCGCCGTTATGTATGTCAATGCATGGTCGAAACCGCATAGTACGCTCCTTCTACATCGACAAATTTGAAGTGGGGAAACATCTCCTCCGCAATCATACATGGAACAATCATGAATACCCATAGAATGTATTGCAACCAGAAAGTACTAAGTGTTCTTATAAATAAATTTCTAACAGACGGGAACGCCGTACGGGTATTGCCCCCTCGCTTCGCTCGTCGGCAGATTGTCGGGCGCATCCTAAATATGAATCTGCGATTCATATGCGCCCTCCGCTCGCCGTCCATGGCTCAACGGCGACTTGTTTGAACATCGTGTTCAAACATCCCTGATAACTTAATAGAACACTAAGTTCTTTCAAGGTTGCAAACATATCCTATGTCGTATTCATGATTGTTCCATGATAATTTGCGAATATACGCTACCCAACCACTTCAAATTGCCGATTGTCTTCCTTTTCCTTAATATTTCTTCAGACTACACTTGGTTCTTATCGTACCATATTTCCCTACCTTGTTCAATATATTTTACTTTACGGGCAAGGGTTTTTGCGGTATCATTTACCCAGGGTAAATTGAACGAACACCTGTAAAACTCTTATAAATGTAGATGGAATTACGCATAACTACCAATTCATAAGCAGACCGTTGAAACACGTCAGCACTTAACGAACAGTGCCATGAAATGGTACTGTGAGTTTAGTGTCTGCTACGTGTTGAACCGAGCGGGAGCGCGTCTGCGATGAATTGCGTATTATGTGTAATTCCAAAACCAGTACCTAAATCTTTACAGGGGCAAGGAGAAATTATGTTAAATGATCTGAAGAAAGAAATCACGGATTGTTACATGTACGGCGAAATCATCTGCCAGCAGGGCTTTGGTCCAAAGACGGATATCTCCATGCACGACATGATCCGTTTTGATCTGTTGCAGTTTCTGGTGTATCTGACAGACAGCTCCGATGGCAGTCTGTACCCGGAAACACGCTTTTTACACGAATACCTTGGACAGTATTTCACATTGGAATCCCTGATGCGTTTCAAGCAGGACCGCACCGCTGCACCAGAATTTGCCACAACAATTCCACGTTCCCTGACTTATTTTGTAGAAGCAGACCAGTCAGGACTTTCCGCCTGCACAACGAAAGGATTTTCAAAATCAAGGAATCTGTACAACCTGTATGTTGAACTCGGTCAGGCATATATTTCCTGCAACAACCGGACAACCGACACAGAAGTCTCCGCACTGACTGCCTATACCGGTATGATGGAAGAATACCTGCGCAAGCAGAAACTATTTGAGCCGGGTGAGAATCCGGCACTGAAGAATCCTCCAAAGCCTTCCGCACCAAGCAAGGCAGCCTCTGCTGCCAACACACCTGATAAAAATGCATCGACCTCTCAGGCGGCTATGGCGGCTATGAAAGGCGCTGTCAACAAGCATGAAGTCCCAGAGGAAGATATCAAGCTGGATGATCTGCTAAATGAATTAAACGAACTGACAGGGCTTTCTGAAGTGAAGAAGGATATCAAATCGCTGATTAACCTGTTGAAGGTGAAGAAGCTGCGGGAAGAGCGCGGCATGAAACAGCCGGAAATGTCATTGCACATGGTATTTTCCGGGAATCCGGGAACCGGTAAGACAACCGTTGCCCGTCTGCTTGCCAAAATCTACAAATGTCTCGGCATCCTGCCGGGCGGTCAGCTGGTCGAGGTTGACCGTTCCAACTTAGTCGAAGGCTACGTCGGTCAGACCGCAATCAAGACAAAGGAAGTCGTGGAAAGTGCCTTAGGCGGCGTGCTCTTCATTGACGAGGCATACACGTTAACTGCAGGCAAAGATGGGAAGGATTTCGGACAGGAAGCAGTAGATACCCTGCTTAAAATGATGGAAGATAACCGCGATAATCTGATTGTGATCGTCGCCGGTTACACCGGGCTGATGCAGGAATTCGTAGATTCCAATCCGGGGCTCCGTTCGAGATTTAACAAATACATCAATTTCGAGGATTACAGCGGCGACGAGCTATATGAGATTTTCTTATCCATGTGCAAAAAACAGGAATACGAACCAAACGCACAGGGAAAAGCATATGCAAAAGAGTTACTGAATATCTGGGCAAAATCCCACGACGAAAACTTTGCAAATGCAAGAGAAGTCCGAAACTATCTGGAGCGTTCCATCGCCAGACAGGCAAGCCGTATCGTTGAGCTTGACTCTGTCAGCGACAAACAATTAAAGACATTGACCAAGGGGGATTTAACGGAGGGATAATACCTGAGACCACAGGATTTCAAACAGATCCCGCTCCGTGCGTTCCACCTGCGTATCTACTGTGGCAGCTTCGCGCGCCTGTCTGACGGAATCAGGCAGGTCGTGAGACTGCCATTTTGCATGAGCGGCATTTACGATCCGGTACCCATGCTCCCGCACACGCAGACAGAAATCAAGTACCGAAAGCTCCGTCTGAAACTTATCCGAGAATCCCCCCAACTGTACAAACACCGTTTTCTTCACAAGCATGCAATGTGCTGGCACAATCACATACTCGCGATTCATTCCATAGTACCGCATCGCACCCGTCTCATCCTGCCGGATCTTCCGCCATTCTTTCCACTCGTCAAATTGTGGTAACCCACGATACGGATAACGGTATAAATTTTTTATTTCCTGCAGATCAATCGACCGCTCTGTTTCTGCCTGCCATTTTTGAACCGGGGACTCATACGCCCCAGCGAATTCCAAACCCGCACAATACAACCGCTCCCGGTCATCATAGACAGTACCCACTACCATTCCAACATCGTCGCGCATGGCAATGCCTAACATTTCACCAAGTGCTGTTGTATCGCCAATCTCTATATTCGAATCCAAAAATAAAAGGAAATTGCCATTCGCATGCAGAGTACCAAGATTCCGGCACTCGGTGCTGCTTTTCCCGGCTTCTGCTGCCACAACCGCAATATTGCGTCTGCGGCTCTGCATCTTCTGGTAATATTTCTGCAGTTCCTCATCTGCCCGGTCTTCATCTACAATGATTATTTCAAAATTACTGTATCGTGTTTTCTCGTAAAATGGCTCCAGCATCTGTTCCATCAATGCACGATTCGTATGCCCGGTTACGATCATTGACACGAGCGGATTCCCCGGCGTATCGTATTTCAATTCATAGACACTTCTCTGATCGGTCGTCATAGCACGTGCAAGCAAATGTTCACGCGCCACATGTGCCTCTAATGCTTCTTTGCCTGCCAGATTTTCCTGTGCATGCTTTGCCTCCCGCTCCGAAGAAGTACCATCATGAATGCGTTTGTGATACAACACGCGTGGAATGTGGCAAATCTCCCGGCCGTCTTCACAACAGCGCAGAATCATATCATACCCCTGTGCACCATCATACTGACTATGAAATCCACCGTCCGCCAGCATAAGCTCTCTCCGTGCCACAAACAAATGGGAAATATAATTATATGCGCGCAGCAGATCGATATCAAATTCTGGCTTGAAGCGTGGTTCGAGATAATGACTTCCATTCTCTGCCATACGGTCTTCATCAGAATAAAGCACATCATACTGTTCCCTTTGCAAGGCATCCACCACCCAGTATAGGGCATCCTCCGTCAGCACATCGTCATGATCCAATAATGCAACATACGCTCCCCTTGCTGCCTGCAGCGCCCGGTTACTGTTCCCGGAAATCCCAAGATTTTTCTCCATTTTTATGTACTGGATTCGTGGTTCGTTCTCCATATACTGTCGGATAATGCGCTCTGTCTCCAGACTGTATACCTTTTCTAATACCGACAGTTCTCCATCCTCCGATATCCGCGCATCAAGAACCGGTGGTTCTCCCTTCGCCTGACTGCCATCGACCAGACACAACTCCCAATTCTCATATGTCTGATGCAATACGGATTCGAGCATCGCACGTAAAGAAAGCTCCGGTGTCATATACACCGGAACTACAATACTGATGCAAGGGCAGTACGAAAATATCTGTTCCCGCTGCGTTGCAAGGGCTTCCTCATCTGACTCTAAAGATTCCTTAAAAAAACGGTCATATGCCAGATCCAGTCCAGTCACCATCGAGCGCGCCTTGGAAAGCGCCTCTGGGATTGCAGTCGAACGAATATGTTCAAAGCCTTTTTTAATTGTATCTGCATTCAGATCAGAAAATCGAAACCTCATCACCGCTGCCTCCCCCTCAATGCTCCAATCGCAGGATTTTCTACACACGAATTGAAAAATCTGCTGCATCTAACGCAAGATTTACATTGTAATATGGATCTCCATCTGCCAGAATATCCGGCCATCTCTGTGCAAAAAGTGCCACTTCCTGACTGAATCGATTCTGTTTCTCCGGCGTATCTTCCAAGCCTCTCGATTTCGATTCATAGTGATACAGCATCGCCTGCGGCACATAGACAACCAGCTTTCCTGTCTGGCGCACCTTCATACAGAAGTCCACATCGTTAAATGCAACCCGGAACTTTGCTTCCAGCCCACCGACTTCATCAAACACTTTCTTCTTTACCATCATGCATGCTGCCGTTACTGCGCTATAATCACAGGCAACCTTTGTTCTTGACTGATATAATCCCTCGTCCTCATTCAATGTAACGAATGCATGTCCGGCAATTCCGCCAAATCCAACAATAACACCTGCATGCTGGATTGTATTGTCCTCATAATATAATCTTGCTCCAACAATTCCCACATCCTCGCGCTGACAATATCCAAGCATTTGCTCCAGACAATCATCATTTATCATTTCTGTATCATTGTTTAACAACAAAATGTAATCGCCCTTTGCGTACTCTACACCAAAATTATTGATCAGAGAATAATTGAACTCGTCCGGCCAATACAACACTGTTACATTCTCACGTTTTTCTAATTCCTTGTAATAAGAGAATGTTTCCTCTTTCTCACTGTTGTTCTCTACAATAATATACTCAAAATTCCGATAAGTAGAACGTTCATCAATCGCCTTCATGCACTTTTTCAGATCGTCAATATGATCCTTATTTGGAATTATGATCGACAACAGCGGTTCGCCCTTTACCGGATAGCTCACGCGATAAAATCCTAAGTTTTCTGCATCCTCCACAATACCGTCAAGTCCCACTCGTTTTAAATGTGCTTCAATCGCCCGTTTTCCGGCTTCAAACGCATAGATTTTGGATTCCGGTATCTCCGCCGTCGACACTGTGTGCGCTCTCCAATGATACAACACGCGTGGAATATGATAAATACCATGTGCCTGTTCCACGCACCGGAAAATAAAATCATAATCCTGTGCACCATTAAATTCCGAACGGAACAAGCCAACTTTATCTACCAATGCCTTCTCTGCCACAAACATATGACAGATATAATTGTTACAACGAAGCAGATCAATATTGAAATCCGGCTTGAAATTCGGAGCAAAATACTTTCTTCCTGTCTCGTCAATCTTATCTTCGTCTGTGTAAATTACCTGAACTTTCTGCTTGTTCAATACCTTCGCACATTCAAACAGAGCATCCTCCGTAAACAGATCGTCATGATCTCCAAGCACAATGTAATCACCAGCTGCCAGTTCGTATGCCTGATTCGTATTTTCAGATATTCCCAATGGTCCCGCCTGTCTCGCAATAAATTTTATCCGTGAGTCTTTTGCTTCATATGGTTCCATCCATTTTTTTAACCGCGTAGAATCCTTGCTTCCATCCGAGAAACAAAGCTCCCAGTTCTCGTATGTCTGCGCTTGTACAGATTCGATCAGCTCCTTCAAAAATGTCTCATTGCTTTCATACAAAGGTACCAGAATACTGAACTTTGGTTTATACGCAAACTGCGTCGCTCTTTGTTCTGCCTTTTCCTTTTCCGTCAAAAACTTCTTGCGCGCCCATTTATTGTAATCCTTATGTTTAAACGGTGTGCCAATCCGCAGATGCCGCTTAATCTTTGCACAGGTATTCCGTACACCAAAGGTTTTCGTATTATTGTATATGCGCAGTATATTCACATGCAATGTATTAAATGCCTTTCCACTCAGTGGCTCTCCCAGTCTGCGAAGATGTTCCTTATGTTCACTTTTTCCTGCCTGCAGCAGAATCGTCAAATCCCGATCACCCCACGCGAGCGGAAGCTTCATGGAAAAGCCAATTTTTCTCGGCTGCTCACATTCCGAAAAACATCGCATCGCATCCGACCGGATATACCATTCCGGCATATTCTCCGGCAGCTGTAATTCTTCACCTGTTTTCCGGTCATACAAACGAATTTTCACGTCCTCATAATCAATCGCCCATCCACGGATAACAAAAGAACCGGCTTCCTCCTTCACCATATCCACGGAGCAGTTGATATCCTTCAATGCTTTAATTATATTCTTCGCCTTTCCTTTGCATAAAACGCTTGTTGTACCCTGCTTCGTCTCTGCTCTGAGATAAAACTCATCTTTTTCTTTTAATTTCAGTGGAATCGTAACACACGCCGTAAGCACTCTGGAAAATGTCTTTCCATTACTTTGATGCTGCTGAAATGCAGGTGCCTGCATCACTGTATACTCACATGGCAATACGGTCTCTGCACCGTTTCGAACAATAATTGCTGTTATATCTTTGTCTTCCACAAACTCGGCTGTGCAGTATCCTGTCACCACGATCTGCCGTGCTGCTGTCACGCCTTTTCTTAATTCTTTAAACAGATACTCCTGATTCATAGGTCTCTCCTGTCATCTTTTTCTCATAATTACATACTTATTATGAATATATCACATATACTGATAATTTCACACAAAAATCTTTCGATTTCCACTATATTTTTCTTTTAAAATCCTGTATAATAAGCACGTTATAAGGTTTACCATTACGAATACCATTCTTATATCAATCTTTCAGTAATTAACCATATACCTTATAACGTACGAAGAGGAACCAGCCACACCGGTTCCTCTTTTTGTATTTCAACTATTTTAATCTATGCTCTTCTACGCTTCCAGACAGCCGGACAGAACAGCAACAGCATCGGGAAGATCTCCAGTCTTCCTGCCAGCATGTCGAACATCAGAATGTATTTTGTGAAGTCCGTAAAATGTCCGAAATTCTCCATCGGGCCAACCATGGAAAGTCCCGGTCCGATGTTGTTAAAGGTTGCGGCCACCGCAGTAAAATTCGTCACCAGGTCTTTGTTCTCGATCGACACGAGCAACACGGATACGGCAAAGATAACCATATATGTCATGAAATAGACATTCGTCGCACGCAGCGTCTCATGCTCGAGCGGCTTTCCCTCGACTTTGATCTTCTTCACAGAACGCGGATGCAGATAAGAAATAATCTCCTTGATGAACGATTTGATCGCAATGATAAATCGTGACACCTTGATACCACCACCCGTACTTCCGGCACAGGCTCCGACAAACATCAGGATTACAAGGATTGTCCGCGACGTCTCCGGCCACAAGTCGAAGTTCGTGCTCGCAAATCCCGTCGTCGTGATAATACTTGCCACCTGGAAAAAAGCATGCCGCACACCATCGGCTGGCGCATACAACGCAAAATTCCGCAGGTTAATAAAGATAAAGATGGCTGACGCAATCACGATGATAAAGTAGATCCGCACCTCTTCAAACTTCAGCGCATCCCGCAGCTTTCCTGTGAGAATCAGGAAATAAAATCCGAAATTCACACCGAACAGCAGCATGAAGATCGTAACAACCCACTGATTGTATGGGCTGACACTGACGAAACCATCGTTCCAGATTGCAAAACCTCCGGTTCCGGCTGTACCAAATGCCGTCGTCAACGCATCAAACAGATTCATCCGTCCAAATAACAGGAAAATCACTTCAATTACGGTCAGCGCAAAATAAATAATATACAGATATTTCGCTGTCTGACGCACCTTCGGCACAAGCTTTCCAACCGAAGGTCCCGGGCTTTCC